>Ga0335085_10001470_pt1 | contig 49449 bp, 45 predicted proteins | sample Lox_Sample_45_FD_206712 | JGI IMG/M metagenome (GOLD analysis project Ga0335085, IMG submission 206712) | Soil microbial communities from Loxahatchee National Wildlife Refuge, Florida, United States - Lox_Sample_4.5 | ecosystem: Environmental > Terrestrial > Soil > Wetlands | place: USA... | reverse complement strand
TTTTCCGAGGTAGTTGCGATTCTTCGCCGTCATCAGGGAATCCCTGTTTGTGCCCAGGGCCTGCGTCGCCGCGTGACTACGCGGAACGGCCCGGGCTCGGCTTCATCCCGTTTCTCTTCAAGGGGTTGGAGTTCACTCTCCGCGAAGATTCGTCTCTGCGGAGTCGCCGCCTTGTTGTTCGTTTCCCTGCCCATGGTGGGGCAGCAGGACCTGGTCGTCGGCATCAGCGTCCACGGCAACCGCCGCATCCCGGCAGACACAGTGAAGGCCCGCATCTTCACCAAGGTGGGGGACGTTTACGACGCGGCCGCCCTGGAACGCGACTTCAACTCCCTGTGGAACACGGGCTATTTCGAAGACATCCGTTTCGAACGGGAACAGACGCCCAAAGGCTGGATTCTTCACATCTACGTCAAAGAGCGACCCACCATCCGCGAAATCAACTACACCGGTCTAAGCGCGGTCTCCACCAGCGATATTCTCGATCGCTTCAAGGAGCGCAAAGTCGGCTTGACGGTGGAAAGCCAGTACGATCCGACCCGTATCAAGCGTGCCGAGGTCGTTCTCAAAGAGCTCCTCGCCGAACACGGCCGCCAATTCGCAACCATCCGTACTGAGGTCCGCCCGATTCCACCGGCGGCGGTCGGCGTCACGTTCGTAGTCCGCGAAGGCCCGAAGGTCAAGGTCGGAAAAATTCGTTTCCAGGGTAACAAGCACATCAACGATCGCACCCTGCGGGCCTCGATGAAGAATCTGAAGCCGATCGGCATCCCGCATTCCATCTTCCTCGAATCGCTCTTCGCCAAGACCTACGACGCCACCAAGCTCAATGAAGATGTCGAGCGCGTGCGCGCCGAATTCCAGAACCGCGGCTACTTCAAGGTGCTGGTGGACGACCCCAAGACCGACATTCACGATACCGGCCACGCCGGCTTCCATATTCCCCTTCTGCAGAAGGGCCCGGGCAAATCCGTCGATATCATGATCCCGATCGACGAGGGCGACCGCTACCATCTCGGTTCCATTACGTTCACCAACAACAAGGCAGTCGCCGACCAGAAGGCCCTGCGCAGCCTGTTTCCCATCAAAGACGGCGACATCTTCTCGCGCGATAAAGTCGCGAAAGGCCTGCAGAACTTGACCAAGGCCTACGGCGAACTGGGATACATCAACTTCACTCCCGTCCCGGACACCAAATTCGACGAAGACAAGAAACTGGTCAACCTGATTATCGACGTCGACGAAGGCAAGCAGTTCTTTGTCCGCCGCATCGAATTTCAGGGCAACACCACCACCCGCGACAAGGTCATTCGCCGCGAAATCGCGCTGCAGGAAGGCGACCGTTACAACACCCGCCTGTGGGAATTGAGCCTGATGCGCCTGAATCAGCTCGGATACTTTGACCAGCTCAAGCCGGACGATCCCAACGTGACCGACACCAAGCGTGACGAAAAAGCCGGCACGGTGGACTTGACTCTGAAGGTCCATGAAAAGGGAAAGAACAGCATCGGACTACAGGGCGGCGTCAGCGGGCTGGCAGGCGCCTTCATCGGCCTCACCTATAGCACGAACAACTTCCTCGGGCTGGGCGAAACTCTTTCCGTCCAGGCGAGTATCGGCAACCGTCAGCGCGATCTTCTGTTCGGGTTTACTGAGCCCTACTTGTTCGACCGTCCCATCCAGGCGGGTTTCACCGTGTACACGCGCAAGTACAACTTCGACCAGGCGCAACAGCTCTCGATCATTTCCGGGCAGAGCCTGAACCTGCCCTCGCCGTTCCTGCAGAACCTGCAGAATTACACCCAGTCGAGCACTGGCTTCAGCGTCACGGCAAGTTATCCTCTGCGGCGGTCGTTCAAGCGCGTCGGACTCAGCTATACCTTTGACCGCTCTTCGCTGGTGGCCGTCAGCGAGGCCTCAAAGATTCTGTTCACCAACATCAACTTCCGTGGCATCAGCGGGCCCAACGCCCTCAACGGCATCATCACCAGCAAGATTGTCCCCAGCTTCACCATGAACACGCTGGACGCCGCCTATCAACCGCATCACGGCCGCAGTATTTTCCTTGGCGGCGAGTTTGCCGGACTCGGCGGCACCGTAAACACAATCCGTCCCATCGTGCAGTACAAGCAGTTTTTCCCCATTAACAAACGCCGGAACGCCATCGGCTTCAACTCGCAGGCTTCGTTCATTACGGGCTACGGCGGAATCGTGGCCCCACCCTTCGAGCGATCCTACCTGGGCGGCGATCAGGATCTGCGTGGCTTTGACATCCGCACGATTTCTCCTATCGCATTCCTGCCCAGCCATCAGAACGTGACCCTGACCAATCCCGACGGCACTCCGGTTCCCAGGGACCCACGCAATCCCCGAGCGGGCAACTGGACGATCCCTGTCCCGTTCCAGCAACTGGTGACTCCCGGCGGCGACTTGAGCCTGACCACCAACCTGGAGTACCGCATCACGATCGCGGGCCCGGTAGTTCTGGCTCCATTCGTGGACGTCGGCGTCAATCCGATCCTTCGCCCGTCGCAGTTGAAGATCAATCAGGGCCAGTTTGACGACCTGTTAAATACGCAATTTGGGTGCCCTGCATTGGATCCTGCCCTGCAATGCGTGGGTGGCAAGTCACTTCCATTCTCACAGTTCCTGCAACCCGTCCCTGGAACGAACTGGGTTCCGCGTATGTCCACCGGACTGGAGCTGCAAGTCATGCTGCCCGTCATCAACGCCCCGTTCCGCATCTACTGGGCGTACAACGCGCTCCGACTCGACACCACGACCAATCCGCCGGTGCCGATTACCCGCGACATGTTCCCTCCGGGTGGCGCCGGCGATTTCACTTACCAGCAGACCATCGACACGCTCGGCCCCAGCTATACCCTGCGCGAACCGCGCAAGACGTTCCGGTTCTCCGTCTCGACAACGTTCTAAGCCAGCTGCCTTCTAGCTCTTGGCTTGGATCGGTGCGTCTGTTTCCTGGAAGATCTAGCAGGCAAGGCGAGAGAGAGGCACCCATTGCGCCGGCAGACACGATGAGATTTAGCTAGAAGCCAGCAGCCAGGAGCCAATAGCTGCCTCTACTCGATCTGCACCAGCGTCCCGGCCTCGGAAGGAACCGTGGCGGAAGCGGGTGCTGGATGTTGTGGCGCTCGCCAGGCGTCGAAGATCGAGACCTGATGCACACAGGAAACCGTGCAGTGCGGGGCGCACGACTTTTCGGTGTAGAACTCGCGCCGCAGATCTGCGGCCGTGTACTGCTCGAGCGGAATCGCCGGATATCCCCGCTGCTGCGAGCAGTAATGAACGAGACCATCTTCGCAGATGTAGAGATAGCGCGCCCCCGCGCGGCATCGCCACTGGTTGGGCCGGCCCAGCGCGATATTGTCCTGAAACGCGTTGATCCGCGTGAAGCTGCGTTTCTCCAGCTGCTTCATCTCGTGATAAATGCGCCGCTCTTCTTCCTGCAAAGGCTGTAGCTGCCCCTGGCCGTCGTGAATAATCCCGACCGTCGAGCTGAATCCTAACTCCAACGCGCGCTTTCCGATCGTGAGCGCGTCTTGCGGATTTTTCACGCCACCACCCACCACGGAATTGATGTTGACGTGAAAATCGGCGTGTTCGGCCAGCAGCTGCAGCTTGCGATCCAGCACCTTCAGGCTCTTCTTCGAAACTTCGTCCGGCTGCACGTTGTCGATCGAAATCTGCAGCCACTCCAGCCCGGCCCGATTCAGGCGCTGAATCCGGTCCGCGGTCAGCAAATAGCCATTGGTGATGAGGCCGGACACGATACGACGTTTCACCATGCGATGGATGATGTCATCCAGGTCCGGATGCAGCAGCGGTTCGCCCCCGCTGATCGTGACCACCGACGTGCCCAGCTCGCCCAACTTGTCCACCCGTCGCAACATCTGCTCGGTGGGCACGGGCTTGGAGAAATCGTCATATTCGTTGCAGTAGGTGCAGGACAGGTTACAGCGCCGGATGGGGATGAGGTGCGCCAGCAACGGATGATCCGTCGAGGCGATGGCCTTGAGAACCTGCCACGCCCCGTGGGCGGTCCGTTCCACCGCCTTCAGATTGCGGCGCAGCTTTACAACAGTCGATGCCATGAAGTTTCTATTTTAAATGGATTCAATCACTTGAGTCGAATCATGGCCACCGATTTGCAGCCTCTGGGCGAAATCTTAACGCGAACAGCCAAATACGGCGGTTCTGATGACCAGCCCTTTTCCCCTGCGTCCTCTGCGCCCCTGGGTTAGACCCCTTCGGCAGACGTCACGATATGCCCCGCCCCGGCGAGCGCTCGCGTCGCAGCTTCAAGCTGTGCGCGCTTTACCAGCACATAGTCGGTATCAAATGTCGACAGGGCAAAGATCGAAATTCCGGCGTCGGCGAGCGGAATCGCAAACGACGCCAGCACACCGGTCATCGCAAACGGAAACGGCCCCTCTAGCTTGAGGGCGGCCCAGTCCCGCTCGCTTCGAACTCCCTCTGGCACGCGGCTCTCTTCGCAGACGATCGAAAGCTCGTCTGAATTCCGGGTCACAGAAAAGAAGTTGCCTCCCAGCGCCCATTCCGGCACCGACGCCTCGGAAGGCAACTGACATACCGTCAGCCGCTCCGGAAGAACCCTATATTTCAGATTGTGGGCCAATCCAACAGAGCGTACTACAAGACAAGCAACGAGCACAGGCGACTGACGGCCAGCAACTACTCCATGCTCGATCCCATCGGCACATACCGGTATTTCTTGCCATCGAAGAAGACGGCCGAGCTCTCGCGCAGGGCATTCCCTTCTTCGCAGTAAATGGCCTCGACGACTTTCTTCCCAACCTTCATATGGCGCACGGAGAGAGCCGTGTACGGCAGATTGATCATGACGAACTTGGCCTTAGGAGTGGCCGAGCGCCAGGCCTCCGGACCCGCCCCGTGAATGATGAGCACCACCAGGCCGCGACGCAGCTGATTGTCGTCCACGAAACTCGTCGTCACCTTCGGGTCGCCGTAGCCGAAAAACGTGTAGTACGGATCGATCACGGTGTAGTTATATTCGCCTTGGTCGAGCAAGGGATTCTTGCAGCGTGCGGCGATCACGGCATCTTCCACACCATCGCCGTCGAGGTCGCCGACCCTCGCGCCGACCTCCGGCACCATGGTGAAGTCCTTGCCAAACGTGCGCTGCACAAAATCGTTGTCGATCTTTGGCGCCGGCTGTCCCCATGCCACTACTGGAAGAACGACCGCTACCGCGAGAGCGAGTAACACACTTCTTGTCCGCATGGGCTCTACTGTAGTCGGTTGTGGCCGATGGTACTAGACCTGGCAGGTAACGAAAGTCACCACTCCGGGCGGCGAATTTCTGATCGCCGCCGGAAACGAACTGTTCCCGGACCGTCGGTAGAACCAGAATTCGCTGCCAGTTTGATTGGTGATCTCGAGTTGGTTGCCTATGGCGCGAGCCCGTTCCCTGTCGCGAAACGGGCTCAGCCCTATTGCAATACTAGAAACGGACGACCAGGCCAGTCGCGACTCTTACGTTCTTGCTCTCGCCGACTCCTTCGAAGTGATAGTAGACCCAGTCGGCTTGGCCGCGCCACGCGAAGCGAGGACTCAACTTGATGTCGGCGCCGCCGCCCGCCATGATCGTGTAACCATTGGAACCAGCAGACCCGAGGCCAGTCGCAGAAGCAGTAATGTGCGCGCCTCCAAACAAAACATGCACAAACGGGTTCACAGTTCCTTCGTGACTCATCGATATGACCGGCCCTCCACCATAGGTGTAGATGTCGAGAGAGGCCCCATTTTCCGATTTATAACTACCACTGAAATCACCCGTGACACCGAACCACTTGTTGACGTTTCCCGTTACCGAGGCATCCCAGCCGTTGAAGTTCAGGCCGGTGCCCTCGATATTGGAATGGGCAAACTGATAACCGCCAAAGATCTCCGCTCTTGGCGTCTCTTGAGCACCCAGCGATAGGGCGAGTCCGCATACAAGTACGGATACGAAAGCGATTTTCTTCATGAAGTCCTCTCCTTGTCAGGTCCTACCCACATCTTGAAATTTACCCGCAAAGGAGACCAGGACGGCAGTAACGAAAGTGGCGATTCCATCGTCACCATGGAAGCGGTTCCAGTTTGGGAACCAGAACCAAGACGAAGTTCTGTGACTAAACTCGCGCTCGAAAGTGCTCCCACCCAGCGGCAACGAGCCTTCGCGAGTTTCCCTCCTCATCGACCAGCGCCATTTCGCGCTTGCGCGTAATCCGCCCGATCCGACTCACCGGAATATCTCCGATCGCGGACGGAATCTTGCTCGCTGACGTGAACAGCAATTCGTAATCCTCTCCGCCGTGCAGTGCCAGGTCAAACGCCACTTGCTGCAGAGGACGCCCCACTCGGGCTCGCGGAATCGCCGCAGCCTCGATCTCAGCCCCAACTCGACTCTCCTCACAAATGTGTTCAAGGTCCGTGGAGAGCCCATCGCTCACATCAATCATCGACGACGCCAGTCCGCGACGACGGAGCCACACTCCGGCGTTGATCCGCGCCGTCGGATGAAAATGCCGTTCATAATCCCGCGCTCTGACTTTGCCCTTGCGCAGGCGCGCAATCGCGCCAGCTGACCCACCCAACTCGCCAGTGACGTAGATCCAGTCGCCCGCCCGCGCACCCGAGCGCAGCACTGCCTTCCCTCCGGGTACCGAGCCAACGACCACGATGTCGGCCTGAATCCCCCCAGCGGACTGTGCCGTGTCGCCACCAGCCAGCGGAACGCCGAATTCGTCAGTCGCCGCCAGCAGCCCTTCCACAAAACGATCCACCCACTTCTGTGGAACGCTGCGATCCAGCGCGAGGGAGAGAAACACTGCCCGCGGTTCCCCGCCCATGGCGGCAATGTCACTCAGCCCGCGTGTCACGCATCGTCGCCCCACCACCTCCGGCGGATGCCACTCCCGCCGGAAATGTACGTTCTCGAGCGTGAAGTCAGTGGTGACGAGCAACTCGTGCCCGGCCGGCACACGCAACACGGCGCAATCATCCCCGATGCCCCTGATCACGCCTGGGCCCGAGCGCACACGGCGCCGAATCCGCTCAATCAAGGATTTTTCTGCTTTTGGCAAGCCCCTAACTATACCTCCGGACAATTACCCTTCCCGGGGCACGCACGCCGCGGAGGTCACCAGGGCTGGTGACTATGGGTACTGACGGTCGCCCCTGACCTACCTCCTGCCGGTCATCCGTACGGTCGGGCAGGCAAATCACCCCGCCTTGGTAACCATCCAATTGTGCAGCGTGACATTGACACAGGGGAATCAGGTTTGTTACCGTTTACCCGACGTTCACAAAACCTTTGGCCGAACCAAGTGCCGCATCCTGAAGTGGTTGCAGGCGAATTGGATTTCGGCATGCCTGGTTCCGTAGGGTTTAGCGAAGCCAGCTCGATCCTGACGAGCGTGGTGGAATCAGGATTCTGAGCCCGAGCAAGACTGTTCCGCGAGGGCAGGATCCGACGAATAATTCGATACCGGAAACCATATTGCGCAAACGCTTCTACATATTTTTCGTGGCTCGCGATGAGCACGGCCAGCTGCGCAAGATCTCTATTCCTATTCACTATCTCTACGTCCTGTTGGCCGGTGCGGCCATCGGAATCGCTTGTCTGACGGGTATTGCCAGCTCTTATACGCGCATGCTGCAGAAGGTGCAAAGCTACAACCAGCTGCGCACCGAGAAGGAAGAACTCAAAGACCGCTACTCGCGCCTGGAGCAGGTTGCCAAGGAGCGCGATATTCAGGTCGCTTCTCTGGGTTCGCTGGCCAGCGAAGTTTCTTCGTTGTACGGGCTCAAGTCTGACCCGGTCCTCATTTACACCTCGGGTGAAGAGATCGGCGACGCGCAGGTGCACTCCTCGATCGACCAGCTCTATGCCCTGAAGCACACGGCGATGACCGGCGCAGCCACGGTCGGTATCTCGCTCGGCCTGACGAAAAATGCCACCACCGCCGACTGGGTGCGCGCCAACTCGACTCCGAACCTGTGGCCTGTCGAAGGAACGATTACCGGCGCCTTCGGCGAGCGCATCGATCCATTCAACGGTGAAGGCGCCTTCCACTCCGGCGTCGATATTTCCGCAGCCGTAGGACAGCCCGTTCTCGCTCCGGCGGACGGCACCGTGACTTTCGCTGACTTTCTCGGCGGCTACGGTCGCGCAGTCAGCATCGATCACGGACACGGCATCACGACGCGCTACGGCCACCTCGCCAGCTTCGCTATTGCTGCCGGGCAGTACATTCACCGTGGCGACGTGATCGGATACGTCGGCCTCAGCGGACGTTCCACCGGCCCGCACCTTCACTACGAAGTCCGCATCAACGACACCCCGGTCAATCCCTACAAGTACCTCCGCATGACCATGGCGCATCTGGGCGGCTTCTCGGCGGGATCGTAGTTTCCCGCAGATTCGCTTCAGCTTGTACACTCAGATTTCATGTTTGATGCAGTTGGCCGTCTGTCCACTCCCAATTGGAAACTGCGAGCCGCTGGCATCGCGCTGTTCCTAACAATACTCGTGGGCTTGGTGTGGATATTGCGGGTGACCCAAATGCCACTCAGGTCCTACAGGGGCCCTCTGGCACCGCCGTCGCACGAACAAGCTGATCTCGAGAATCGTCTTTCCGCACACGTGCGCTACCTCTCCGAAAGCATTGGTGAAAGAAACCTGCCTCGGGCGGGATCGCTACGGGCAGCGGAGGATTATCTTCGACGCAACCTCCAAGAGGATGGGTACACCGTCACGGAGCAAAAATATGCCGTTGATGGCCAGACTGCTACAAACCTGGAGGTGAGGATCGACGGAGGCGACAGCGGATCAGGTGCCATCGTTGTGGGGGCGCACTACGATAGCGTTGTAGGTGCACCCGGTGCCAATGACAACGCTAGCGGGGTTGCAGCGGTGCTGGAGTTGGCCCGCTTGATGCATGGCGTTCAGACCCGCAGGTCGATACGCTTCGTTCTCTTCGTTAACGAAGAACCGCCGTACTTCCAGACAAACGCAATGGGAAGTCTTGTCTACGCAAAACAGCTTCACCACGATCGTATCCCAGTCGTCGCCATGATTTCACTGGAGACGATTGGCTACTATTCTGACAAGCCTGGCAGCCAGAGGTATCCGCCGGTGCTGAGCTTTTTCTATCCCAGTCGCGGCGATTTTATTGGGTTTGTAGGCAACACGAACTCTCGTGATTTGGTGCGACGCGCGATTCGCAAGTTTCGCGAAACCGCCAGATTTCCATCGGAAGGCATCGCCGCACCGCCCGATTGGCCTGGAATCGCGTGGTCGGATCAGTGGTCATTCTGGCAGCAGGACTACCCGGCAATCATGATCACGGACACCGCTTTCTTCCGATATCCCTACTATCACACTCCGCGGGACACCGCGAGCGAGGTGGATTTCGCACGAATGGCCAGAGTCGTTGATGGAGTTCGCAGCGTTGTCGAGTCGCTCGCGACGGCGCAATAATTCGTTGGGAGGGCTCTTCCTTGAAACCTTGAAACTCTGAAACTTTGAAACTCTACCCCTTCGCCTTCTTCACTTCCTCAATCAGCGGCGGCACGATGTCGAACAGATTTCCCACAACCGCATAGTCCGCAATCTCGAAAATCGGCGCCTCGGAATCTTTGTTTATGGCGACAATGCTCTTCGCGCCCTTCATGCCGACAATATGCTGGATCGCGCCCGAAATCCCCAGTGCGAGATAAAGCTTCGGCGCTACTGTCTGACCCGACGACCCGATCTGACGGTCCATCGGCAGCCAGCCGTTGTCGCAGATCGGACGCGACGCGGCAATCTCGCCGCCCAGCGCATCGGCAAGCTGCTTGGCCAGTTCGATATTCTTCTGCTCTTTGATCCCGCGCCCGACTGAAACGATAATCTCTGCCTGTGTCAGGTCCACCGCCTGCTTGGCTTCCTTGAAGACTTCCTGCGGCTTGTTACGAACGATGCCATCGGGAACAACCACATTCACCGTCTCGACCGGCGCCGGCGCTCCGCCCGCCTCGACTTTGTCCGCGCGAAATGCTCCATTCTGAAAGGTCACAAACCCGGGCCCAGAACCAGTGAAGCTCACGTCGGCGACAAACTTCCCCTGAAACATCTGCCGCGTGAACAGCAGCTTGCCGCCTTCGTACTTATAGCCGACCGCGTCGGTAATCGCCGTGCTGCCTAAAGCAGTAGCCAGCTTGGGCACAAAGTCGCGCACCTGGTAAGTGTGCGGCATCAGCACGAGTTTCGCCGTGTGCTTCCCCAGGAACTCTTTCAGCGCATGAGCGACCGCGTCCGGCGTGTAGGGTTCCAGTTTGGCCGATTCGATGGCGTACACCTTGGCCACCTTCTTCGCCGCCACCTCGCCGGCAATGGAAACGACGCCCGAACCGACCACCGCTGCTTCAAGAGCCCAACCCGTCGAGGCCGAAACCGCCTGCCCCGCCGCGATCGTCTCCCAGGAGACCCGGTTCAATTTCCCTTCACGCTGCTCGACAACCACCAGAATAGTGTCCGACATAAGAATCAGCTTCCAGCTCCTAGGTGCTAGCTTCTTAGCTTTCTAGACTGGCCACCGACCACTGGCTACTGCCTCTACGCACCTTTACGCATCTTCCACCCAGCCCCCATCAGCACCGCGCCTAGCACTCCGAGCCCGGCCAGGATCGCTTCAAACCTCAGCTGATGTCCCAGTCGAAACCCTGCGGGCAAGTAGAACAACACCAGCAATCCCGCTACCCACACCGCCAGCCCGGCAAACATCAGGCTGCCACCCTTTTCCTGTTTCTCTTCTGCATCCGCCATCTTGGCCTCCCTCGACGAAACGAACTCATGTTGCGCCTTTGTCGCGGGAGTTGCAGTGATTCAGCTCACGTCGTGGGATCGGTAGAGCGCGCCGCCCACGATCGCCGCCAACCCGACGCCGCACTCCACCAGCACCCACCACACCCAGAAATCCGAGCCATCCTTCACGCTCATGTATGTGAACCAAACCACCAGAAAGGCCATCAACAGCAGTACCTCTCCGGCCACGATCAGGCCACTGCTCCAGCGCGACTGCAGTTGGAATTCCTCTTGTCTACGCAATTTGTCGATTTCTGTCATAGCAGAGGTTTAGATGCACTTCTGCCGGACAGGGTAAACGTTTCCGGGGGGCCACTTCGCGGCTTCCTCAGCCCCGCCGTTTCACACCACCCTTGCCTCATTCTTCAGCTTATCGACCAACTTCTTCGCCACCTCCGCCGGGGGCCCTTCCAGAAACTCCGTGTTCTTCGACTTTTGCGGGACGTAGAGCTTTTCAATCTTCTGCAGATTGCCGCTCACCGCCGACTGCACTTCGGCCATCGTCACTTTGCGCAAGGGCTTGGTCTTGGCCTGCTTGATCCCGATCAAAGTTGCATAGCGCAGCTTGTTAATTCCCGACTGGATGGTCAGCACTGCCGGCAGCGGAACATCCACGTACTGGAAAAAGCCGGCTTCGAGTTCGCGCTTCACGCGAATCCCGGCGTCGGCTTTCTCGATCTGCATGATGATGGTCGCGTGCGGCCATCCGAGTATCTCCGCTAGAATGACACCGGTCTGCGCATAGCCGTAGTCATCCGACTGCAATCCGGTGAAGATCAAGTCGAACTTTTCATCCTTGATCGCCGCCGCGATGGCCCGCGCCGTGTTGTAGGCGTCCAGTCCAACAAAGCCGTCGTCATCGAGATGGATGGCCCGGTCCGCGCCCTTGGCCAACGCTTCGCGTAACACCTGCTGCGCCCGCGCCGGGCCAGCCGTCAATACCACGACTTCGCCGGTATGCTTCTCTTTCTGCCGCAGCGCCTCTTCCAGGGCGAAAGCATCGGGCTCGTTGACTTCATAGGAAACGTCCTCGCGGATCCACGTCCCCGCCTCGTTCAGCTTGAGCGGAGCATCCTTCTGCGGGACCTGCTTCATGCAGACCAGGATTTTCACGGCGACTCCCGACCCTATGCCTTCGGCGCGCATAGGAAAACTAGTCAGTATAAACGAGGGCCACTGGCTGTCGCACGGACGTAATCTTGACCGCCTTCACGTGCGCGTTATTCTTCTGGGAGTGCCTTCCAAACCCGACAAATCGCAGAAGAAGTCTCGTGCCCCGCGCATCCGCGTGCCCAACAACGAGCGCGCCCTGTTCATCGTGGACGAGCACAAGTTTGTGGGAGTGATTCAGCGGCTTTCGTTAACTGGCGGGTCCGCTGTCCTGTCCAAGGGCCCCATCCATCACGGAACGATGGGCTCCATAACCCTCAGCACGGTCTTCGGCAAGGTCAGCGCGCAGATCGAATTCCTCCAGACAGGCGCCGATGGCATCCCGCTGGCCCAGGCCTTCCGTTTTCTAGCTATGGACGACGCGAGTTCGCAAAGATTCGCCGCTGCCGCCAAACAGATGGAAGAAGAGGGGTTCAGCGACCAACCCCGGAAACGCGCTTCGGTTACCGGGTCACATGCACTGAGCAACCTGCTCTCCAGCGTACGCCGTCTGGCCGCCAGCATCACATCGAACCGGTCATCCTAGGTCCTCTCCGCATCCGGGAGGTTCCAAACCCCTGACGATTATCGCGGCGGACGATCCGTCATCTGCCTCGCCGTCTTGTCTGCAGGTGTCTCCGGCGGCCGGGATTCCGGCAGCCTCGTGGCAGGCCGATAGGAAGAATTCTCCGTCGTGCCGCCTGAATTCACCGGTTCCATCGAAACTACCTGGTAAGGCCGGGTTTTCTTGTCTTGGTCGACGACCTTCAGAAACAACTTGTCTTTCTTGATCTTGAATTCTCCTTCATGTCCCACGGGCAGAAGGACTGGGTGTTTCGTCTCCAGCGGGCGGATGTGGTATTCCATCTCGTCTGTGCGCAGGAGATACTGCGGGCATAACTTCTCGTGTGAATTCACGTGCTGGACACCGACCGATCCGAAGATGCTGCCCACGCCCGCCAGTCCCCGCTCGTTCACGCCACAAGGTACGGACTGCATACTCTCCAGCATGCCTCTCTCTGGCTGCTTTTTCTTGTTTTTGGCTCCAGCGCTTGAGGAAACGGCCAGGATCAGCGCAATTGCCGCAATCAGTAATTTTGCGATCTTCATGACACCTCCATTCCGACTTCTCGTGTGAACACCTGCACGAAAGGCAAAACCGTTGGAGGGCGGTAGTTCGCCCTCCAACCCGTGTCATCGCAGGTCACCGATTACTTTTTCTTAGGTTCCACCTTCGGAGTTGTGGGTGTGGTAGTCCCGGCCGGCCGTGTGGCCGACGTCACGACCGCCTGCGGATCTTTGGCCAACTCCTGTTTCATTTCAGGATGAGCCTTCAAGTAATCGCCAAGCTCCGGATGGCTCGCCAGGAACTCCTTGTTGTTCGCCAAGGAAGGATCCTTGGAGAGTTGGTCGGCAACGGCTGTGTGACCACCGAGAAACTGGCCAAAGTTGCTCATTGCCTCGCGATCCCGGTCGCGAAAACTCAGGTCTCGATCGCGGGAATCCTCGCGCCGGTCAAAGTGCTGTTCCTGTCGCATAAAAGCATTTGGATCTTCGCGGAACTCCTCGCGAACCTCAGGGTGAGTTTGCAGGAACTCCTGGAGCGCAGGATGATTCTCGACAAACTCCTTGTTCTTGATTAGCGACGGATCCTTGTGCAGTTGTTCGGCGATTTCTGGATGGCCGTCCAGAAACCGATCCGCGGTCGCTAGCTCGGCACGAGTGGTATCGTGATCTCCTCGATAATCTCGATCGTCACGATCGCCGCGGAGATCATCCTCGTGCCGTTCGAAGCGCGCTTCCTGATGCATAAAGGCGTTCGGATCCTCGCGAAACTCCTCGCGAACCTCGGGGTGGGTTTGCAGGAACTCCTGCAGCGCAGGATGATTCTCGACAAACTCCTTGTTCTTGACTAGCGAAGGATCTTTGCGAAGTTGTTCGGCGATTTCCGGGTGGCCGTCCATGAATCGATCCATGGTGGCGAGTTCGGCGCGAGTAGTATCGTGATCTCCACGATTCCCTCGATCGTCCCGATCGTTCCGGCCGACATCCTCCTGCCGCTCATACTGCTGTTCCCTCCGCATGAACGCATTCGGATTCTCGGTGAATTCCTCTCGGATTCCAGGATGTTGCTGCAAATACTCCTGCAATGCCGGATGCTTTTCCACGAACTCATCGTTCTTGATGAGAGAAGGATCCTTCCGCAACTGCTCCTCGATTTCCGGATGACTGTCGAGGAATGTATCCATATTCGCGATCTGCCATTCCCGAGTGTCATTGTCATTCCGCGGCGGAGCACTCTGCCCACTGGCCGGCCGACCAGTCCAGAGCAGTAGAACCAGCAGAATCAGCGCCATCGAGTGCCAGCCGTACGACGGTGCAGTGTTCTTGTTTTTTTTCATATTCCCTGCCTCCTCGGCAAAACTTTTCCCGGGTGCAAGGATGCACTCGCTCTGCCAAACCTGGCTGCTGAGGAGCCATCTCAACGAAGCTCAATGGCTTGCGAGAAACGCATCCTCTCTCGCGGATTTCAATGGGAGCAATTTCGACACGGAGGGAGCACAAATCGCTATACAGAACCCCGCCTAAGGAGAATCCTGCACGTTCGATGTTTGACGGAAATTTGGCGACTTAGGCAGTCGAATTTCGCGGATTGATCATCCACCGCGAGAAAACGTACAACGTTGTCCACCCGACAACGCCCGGATATCGCCTAATCCAGGAACGCCACGCTCTGCACGCTCGTGATCTCGAAGCGTTTGCGGCAACGCATGTTCTTACAGACCATCATATCGTCGCGACGCAGCATGTAGGACTGCGCCTTGGCGAACTTCGCCCGGTCGCGTTCGTCAGCGCGCGGCGGCAGGCTCTTCTTCTTCGTGCGAACCAGCCATTGAATTTCGTATTCCGCAGCCTGGTGACAATGAGGACAGTTCAGGGTTGCCGATTTCTTGTCCGGCCGTTCGTCGAAAAATTCGCGTTCATCCATGAAGATCAGGTCTCAGGTATCAGGTCACAGGACCTTCACCGCTGATCCCGGCGCGTCCTGCGACACTGTTGATGATTATTGCACTTTTGTGACGTTCAGTGCGAAGATGCCCCGATGCCGCGCAAGACGAAGAAGAAGAAAAAGACCTTCAGCGCCGGCCAGGCGGTTCGCGAGATGGCCCGCGAACGGATTGGCGCGGTTCGGCCTGCGCGACTCATTCCTGACAAGCGAACGACGAAGCCAGCCAAGCACAAGCCCACGCTGGGAAAGTTGCTGGAAGAGCAGTGACCCCTCATCGTCGGCCGGCATTGCGCGCAGCCAAGTAGATGAGGCTCGCAAGAAAGATAACCGGGGCGCTCCATGCGGCGATCGCCAGCGCGTTTCTCGAATCCATCCCCAATTCCTGGTGAGTAGTAAATAAGCCCCAGGCGAGAGCATAGGCTGCAAGGCCGCCGCCGATTCCCAGCACGACGCTGATCGCGAGATTTCGTTTGAAAGCCATTGGCTGCCGTGGGCCCTCACTGACGCACCGTCACCACTTTGGAATTGCGGTCAGGATCACTAAGTAGCACAATTCTTCAGTTTCTACCAACAGAATGAGCACAACCACACCGGTTCCGGACGCGCCGCGGCGTCCGCTCAAAACCCGCCAGCGCGCCTGGGCTCAGGACCTGGCGCGAGTGCTCACGCGAACCGGAATATCGCCCAATGCCATCTCGCTGGCCAGCCTGGTCTTCGCTCTCGCCGCGGGCACATGTCTGGCCTGGACCTCGCGCACCGCCGGTTCTTCCCGGGCAGGGCTCGTTCTGGTCGCCGCGGCCTGCATCCAGCTACGCCTGCTCTGCAACATGCTGGATGGTATGGTCGCCGTCGAAGGCGGCAAGCGCACCGTCTACGGCGAGATCTTCAACGACATGCCCGACCGCTTCGCCGATCTCGCGATTCTGGTCGGAGCCGGCTATTCGATCACAGTCGTCCCTTGGGGCCATGAATTAGGTTGGCTGGCCGCGACGCTGGCGGTTATCACGGCTTACATCCGGCTGCTCGGTGGCTCGATGGGAATCACGCAATACTTCATCGGTCCGATGGCCAAGCCGCACCGCATGGCGCTTCTCACCCTGGCATGCGTGCTGGCGCCGTTCGAGAAGTACCTCGGAATGTCCGGCCAAACCATCGCCATCGCCTTGGTCATCATGGTGGCGGGCATGCTCGTCACTTGCGTGCGGCGCACCATGAGGATCGTGACGGATCTTAGAAAGCGATGAGCCCACGCCCACTGGCCGGGATCATTGCCACAGCAGCCCGCCTGATCAGCGGTGTCAATGTGCGCTGGGTGGACTCGGAGCCCGATCCGCGCCAGACTATCTACTTCGCCAATCACACCAGCCATCTGGATTTTGTCGTGCTCTGGTCGTCCCTGCCGTCTGAGATCCGCGCACGCACCCGGCCGGTCGCAGCGCAGGATTACTGGGACAAGGGTCTGGGACGCGCGATCGCCGTCAACATCTTTCGTGCTGTGCTGGTGGCGAGGCGCAAGCCACAGGAAGCGCAAGCCTCGCCCGCCGATCCCAGAGAAGCGATCGACCACATGCTCGAAGCCATGGGCCACGACCATTCCCTGATCCTTTTCCCCGAAGGCACGCGCGGAACGGGCGAAGAGGTCGCAGCCTTCAAAAGCGGCCTCTACTATCTTTGCCAGCGCAAGCCCGACCTGCGGCTGGTTCCCGGATATCTGAACAATCTGAACCGCATTCTTCCCAAAGGCGAGTTCTTGCCCGTGCCGTTCATCAGCCAACTGACGTTCGGCCCGCCCCTGACGTTCCGGCCAGATGAGCCGAAAGCGGAGTTTCTGGCCCGAGCGCGTGAAGCGCTATGCCGTTTGCGTGACCTATGACTAATCTCGAACCCCAACTCGTCTGGGCATTCGCCGGAGTCCTCGGCCTGCTCGCCCTATCCAGCCTCATCGGCCTGATCCTGAAGGCCACCGTTACGAAGCCAGAGGCGCAAGCGACCATCGCCAACCTGAACGCGCGCATCGGCGCCTGGTGGATCATGAGCGCAATCTTCGCGCTCACGCTGGTCATTGGCCGGATCGGATCGCTCGTCCTGTTCGGACTGATGTCGTTGCTGGCCCTGCGTGAATATGTGACTCTCCTGCCCACCCGCCGCGCCGACCATCGCACCCTGTTCTGGGCCTTCTTCATCTTCACGCCGTTGCAATATTTTCTGATCGGCATCCAGTGGTACGGCATGTTCGCCATTCTCATCCCCGTCTATGCCTTCCTGTTCGTTCCGACGCGGCTCGCGATTGCCGGCGATACCGAGGCGTTTCTCGAACGCGCCTCGACCATTCAATGGGGCTTGATGATCTGCGTCTACTGCCTGAGCTACACGCCGGCGCTGCTCATGCTGAAGATCCCCAGCTATGGCCGTCCGGCGAAGCTCATGTTGTACCTCGTACTCGTCGATCAACTCAGCGACGTCCTCCAGTACGTCTGGGGAAAGTTGCTGGGGCGGCACAAGATTGCTCCCGTGGTAAGTCCAAACAAGACCTGGGAGGGATTCATCGGCGGGGTCGTGACCGCGTCGGCGATCGGCACCGCTCTCTGGTGGATGACCCCGTTCACGCCCGCGGTGGCGGCCGCCGTGTCGCTGACAATCACTCTGATGGGCTTTGCCGGAGGTCTCACCATGTCGGCCATCAAGCGCGATCGCGGAGTAAAAGACTATGGCACGCTGATCAAAGGCCACGGCGGAATTCTCGACCGCATGGACTCCATGTGTTTCGCGGCGCCGATTTTCTTTCATATCGTGCGGTATTTCTACGTGCGATGAGGTTCTCGGTCACTAGCCACAGGCTCATTTGTCAGCTCCAAAGCAATTTGCCACGCCGTGTCGGGACTTGCCTGATCCGTTCTCTCCGCCAGCGCGCCCGGTCTGTACTCCTTATCCGCTTTGCGGCGCAGCCGGGCCGGCTAAAAGAACATCGACGACGATCAGCGTGATGTCATCCTGCTGGTTCTCCGCACCAGGTCGCCACTCCTGCAGTTCCGTGAGCACTTGACGTGACATCTCGGAGGCAGGCTGCGATCGATGATTGCGCACGACCCGTTCCAGTTGCCGGTCGCCAAACGCCTCTCCTGCGGCGTTCTCAGTTTCAGTCACGCCGTCGGTATAGAGAAGGAAGCGATCGGATGGTTCCAGCGGCACACGGCACACCGGGTACTCAGCGTCAGGTTCGACGCCGAACAAAAGCCCGTTGCTTTCGATACGCTGCATCTCACCCTTCGTATTCCGCCAGCACAGTAGCGGCGGATGTCCAGCCGCCGAGTAGAGCGCGTTGCGGTTTTCTGTGTCCATCCAGACATAGGCCGCCGAGGCAAACTGGCCGTGCGCTTCACTCCACAGGATGCGGTTCAAGCCTCCGAGCACCTGCGCCGGATCATCGGCATGGACGGCGACGGACTGCATGGCCACTTTGATCATCGAAGAAATGAGCGCGGCTGGAATGCCATGTCCAGAAACGTCCGCCACCAGGATGCCCAGATGGTGAGCGTCTGAGCAGACAAATTGGTAGAAATCGCCCGCCACGGCGGTCATGGGATGGTAAGAAGCAGCAACACGGAGGTTTTCCAGCTCAGGAACTCTCCTCGGAAGGATTGAGGACTGGATCTGCCGGGCCGTCTCCAGTTCCGTCTCGATGGAAAGCAGGCGGCGCTCGTTCGTAAACAAGATCTCCAGAGCTACGTAACCGAGAGCAACCAGAAGGACGGCAAGGCCCAGCGAATCCACCAAAGGCAGCGGGCGATAGTTCAGCACCGTTCCCAGGTTGGTGTACAGCACCTCTAACGCAAAAATGAGCAGAACCGCGGCCAGAACGGAGTAATTGGGTATCACGAGGAACCTGGAGAATCTTGGAACCAGCACGAAAGGCAACAGCACAAGCGTGTTAAGAACTGCAAGCAGGTTGTTGTAGAAAATCCATTTGCCGGCTGGGCCGCCGAGAACGAACGTCCCCATACCTACCCCAGCAATTGCCAGTCCGACGAGGATTTCCAATTGAATGACAAGTCTGAGTTTACCCAGAGTCAGCTCTCGCCAGGCGAACAAGGCAGAAATCAAGAGCAGGTACATCACCGCCGTATTTGCATAGGGAACGACAGAGTTGAGGAAGTGCGGCAGAACCTTCAAAATCGTGGGCGTCTGCCCCAGTTCTTGGAGGCCGTACATTCCGCTGAAGATTCCCCACCATACCAGGATGCGAACGCCTCGGCGTCCACGGATCGCCGCGATGGCGCAGGCCGTCGCTCCAACGGCCAGGAAAACCGTTCCCAGGACGATATTGATCACGTCACCGCGAAGCGTTTCCAGAGCTGCATCTGTAGTGTTCATGGCATTCGTCCAACACGATCCTATTCTTTGAGCCGTCCCTCTGCGCAGAATTCAAAACCTCACACCAACATGTCGCCTTTTGCGCTCCTTTTCCGATCATCCCCAATAGAGCCATGCAGTGACCGGAGCGAGTTCTCGTGTCAACCACTAACGAAAGATCACTCGTCGGCAGGTGGGAGCTCTTGTCGCGCGAAGACCTGACGTCCGACGGGCAACGGCGAATTGAACCGAACTTGGGGTCCGATCCCGTGGCATACCTCTTGTACGACGCAGCCGGACACTTCGCCGTGCGGTTCATGCGGCGCGATCGCAAACCCGCCCAGGACGCCCCTGCGCAGCGAACCGCCGGGAGCAGCAACAACAGCCGCGCCCTCCTGGGATATGACGCCTACTTCGGGCGATATACGGCGGGAGCTGATGGCACGGTTACCCAGGAACTGCTCGGCGCGTTGTCGCAAAGAGACGTTGGAAAAGTGGTGACGCGTCAGTTTCGGATCAACGGCGGCGAACTGGTCATTACTCTCGAAGCCACGGCGAGCGACGGAGAACCGGTCACCAGAACGCTTCGGTGGAAGCGTCTGGCGTAGGCGATGCCTGCCGACAATCCTCAAGTTGGCCGCGCCACGGCTCCAGGAATCCTCTCCCCCCATTGGTAGCCTCCACACTCAACCACTGGCAAGCGCGGATACTTCGGGAACCGTGGATCCACCAGCGACAGCTCGCAGCGAAAGAAGACCGAGCCCCGATCGGACTCAATGCGCCGCGAGTGCCGGCAGTCCCGGCAGAGACCCAGATCGGGATGTCCTGACTCGGCGCTGCTTCGCAAGGCCACGACTATACATCCGGCTTCCACAGCGGCTCGCCGCCGAGTGACGTATAGAAACCCCAGATTGCCAGAGCGAACACACTCAACAACGCGAAGATCGAAGTGCTCATATACCAGATGGAGACGTCGGTCGTGAAGGGCACGTTGGCCAGCAGATCGACCGTGAAAGCCGCGCAGGCGAGAGAAACCAGTCCGAAGCGATACATGATCAACACTGCGATGCTGTAAATGAGGATCGTGAGCGGGATGTCCACCCGCGGATAGTCGGCTCCCAATGTCTTCAAAGCCGTGAACAGGGCAACAAATGCGGGCGCGGCCAGCCAGTCCCGCCGGAGAACAATCTTCAGGCCCAGCGCCAGGAAGAAAAACTGCAGCGTGGCAACGATCGCCGAGGGGACCTGATACAGCCACGCTCCCAACGCTCGGCGCGCGCCTTCGAGAAAATCGGTAGAAAAGAGCTCGGGAGCGGACCCCATGCGCATCGTGATGAGATGACCTATCTTGAACAACGCGATCCAAACCACTCCGAGAACGACGCCCAACAGTGCATCGCGGCCCACCAGCGGGTCCCGCACTCGTCCGCTGAGGAGCCGGCTCCAGGAGATGATCGAATGCGGCCAGAACCGCCGCACATACGGTTCAACCGCCAGATACAACACAAATGTTAAGCCGGAGATGAATAGTGCCGTACTCACGGTCAAGATCAGCAGGCCAAATGTTCCGATACCCGGCACAAGATGACTTCGCAGCAGCCACAGCCCCATGAGCAGGACGAATACGACCGTCGCAAGACGTATCGCTCCCTCGCGGTCTCCTCGGCCCTGCCGGTAATTCCGGCGGGCCAGCAGGACTGAAGATACGATCACGGAGATTAGTAGAATCACGCCGACGACTTGCCCGATCTTCTTTCCGGCTGTCTGGTCCGGCGGCTTCATGCGCTGCGGTTGCGTCCATGCTCCAGTCAGCGAAAAGAACACAGGCTTGCCCTGGAAGACTGCGGCTTCTACGTGGACGTCGCGGGTTGTGCCGGGCCATTTGCCGGTCCAGGCCGCCCGGGCATCGTAGGCGGCCAGAGAGTTCCAGACCGGCTGCGCCGGCTGAAATTGCGCGAGGTCCAGTCCAGCAGCATCGAACAGAACTTTCCACTCAAAAGTCCCGGACGCCGTCTTCGCGTCGGTGTGCTCCGGAGGAATCGCTTCCAGAGATGTCAACCGTCCATGCGGATCAAGCTGAAGATGAATCATTCCCGACAGAATCGGAGGCGGATCGTCCTCATCCACTACTCCCGCGATCAACATCAAGTCATGAAAGTCCAACGCCACCAGGTCGCGCGGACTTTGCCGGTACCAGAACAGAAGCACAGAGGGCCGAGCCGCGAGCACCTCATTCCATCTGGAACGGGGCGTGTCGTTCTTCTGTACGTAATCGACAAAATCGACGTCGTAAGAAAATCCGGACGCGGTGTCAGCAGGGTGTTCTTCATAACCGAGGCGGTTGGCGATTTCTCGCGCCTTCTGGGAGAGAACCTCAGGCGACTGTTCTACCCCCATTCGATCGAGCGCGTTCTGGCGGGCCGTGAGGTACACAGCGGCCGAGAGGACAATCAACACTGTTGCCAGACAAGGGACGGCGATGCGCCGCGAGAGTCCGGCCGTCTCTCCGGCCGCGGCGACCATCTGCGGCGACGGTGTTTCTCCCGCAGCCAAGGCCGCTGCCAGAGGATCGCCTCCCGGAAGCGCCGCCGCCACATTGAGAGCCGATGCCGGCCGGCTGCGCGGTTCTGGCTCCAGGCAGCGCAGGATCACCCGCTCCACCGCCGGATCCAGATCCTTCACCACGGAAGAGGGCCGGCTCGGCGTGCTTTGAGTCCCGGTACGCACCAGTTCCGCTAGCGTTTCCGGCGTGAAGGCGCGTTTTCCGGTGAAGACTTCATACAGCACCAGTCCCAGCGAGTAGATGTCGCTCTGCGCCGTCACCTCCCTTCCCGCCAACTGCTCCGGCGCCATGTACGCGGGTGTGCCGCTGCGGACGTCGAGGCCCTGAATTTGATCGGTCAGGCCGGCCAGTCCGAAATCGGTCATCACCACCTGGCCACGCCCATCCAGCATGATGTTGGCGGGCTTCAGATCGCGATGCAGCACACCCTTGCCATGGGCCGCCGCCAGGCCGGCACAGAGTTGGCGGGCAATATCGAGCGCCTTGTCCTGGGGAAGCCGTCCGATCCGCCGCAGCAGTGACGCCAGGTCTTCGCCGTCCACATATTCCATGGTGAAGAACGCGTGGCCGTCGACCTCGCCCACGTCATAGACACGGCAGACGTTCGGATGCGAAACGCGCCGTGCGATCCGCACTTCGTTGCGGAAGCGCTCGAGCAGGCTCTCGTCCTGCGTGGCTTCTTCGGGCAGAAACTTCAGGGCGACCGGCTGGCCTAGCGTCAAATCATCGGCACGATAGACCTCGCCCATGCCGCCTTTGCCGAGCAGCGCGATGATGCGATAGCGACCTGCGATCAGGCGCCCGGGAAGGAACCGGCCCTCGCTGAGAGTGAAAGCAGCTGAACTCGGCCGCGACGAGGATGACGACGCTGGCTTCGGACGCGGAGAAGGGCTGCCCAGGTCCAGGGTCGGCGCATTGTCGGACGCAAGGGTTGCGACCTCGTCCGAGGCGGCCGGCGCGCCACACGACGAACAGAATCGAACCGCGATTCCCAGTGACGCGCCGCACGATTGACAGTTCGTCATTCGCTACTCCGCCCGATAGTGTACTTGTTCGGCGGGCTCCGGGGAGGGTGTGGAGACCAGAGACCCGGCGTTTTTGGGGCTTGCCGACCGGACGGTCGGTCGGTTAACATGGTTCAACGTCGGCTACCATGATCGCAAGTTGGCATCTCCGCCGAATGAGCGTTCGACTGCCTGGGGTGGACGTATCAATAGCCGTCCCAGTGCCGGGGGAACCGTGAGCTGATCAGCCAGGAATTCAGACGCTCACCAACCCCACCCCCAGAGACTTTGGCGCGGTGGGTTTTGCTTTTGGGGCGACTACGGGGAAGGGGTTTATGAAGGACGAGAAAAAAGGGGCGACCATGACGGGCGCTGGAATCTTGTGGGAATGCCTCGAGCGCGAAGGCGTCGAGCACGTATTCGGGTATCCGGGCGGCGCGATCCTTCCCGCTTACGACGCGCTCAAGCACAGCAAGATCCATCACATTCTCGTACGCCACGAGCAAGGCGCCACTCACATGGCCGACGGATTCGCCCGCGCCGGCGGAGGCGTAGGGGTGGCAGTCGCGACCTCCGGACCGGGCGCTACCAACATGGTCACCGGCATTGCCACAGCCATGCTCGATTCCTCGCCGATCGTTTGCATCACCGGCCAAGTCGGCAGCAAACTCATCGGCTCCGACGCTTTTCAGGAAACCGACATCACCGGCGTTACCCTGCCCATCACCAAGCACAATTATTTGGTCACCCACGCCAGCGAAGTGGCGCAGACCGTCCGCGAGGCGTTTTATGTGGCGCGCTCCGGACGGCCCGGCCCCGTACTGATCGACATCACCAAAGACGCGCAGCAGAGTACCTGTGCCTTCGACTGGGAGAAGGCCGCCCCCCAGTTACCCGGCTATCGTCCCGATCTCTCTCCCGCCCCGAAAGAGTATGAACAGGCTCTGAACCTGATTCACAACGCCAAACGTCCGGTCATTCTGGCCGGGCACGGCATCATCATTTCTGGCGCAATGCAGCAAGTCCGTGATTTCGCCGAACGCGCCGGCGTTCCGGTAGCGCTCACTCTGCTCGGTCTGGGCGCTTTCCCGGCCTCGCATCCGCTCAACCTGGGCATGATGGGCATGCACGGCGAAGCGTGGGTTAATCACGCGATCCAGGACGCAGACCTGCTCATCGCCCTCGGCATGCGCTTCGACGATCGCGTCACGGGCACGCTCAAGAGCTATGCACCCAACGCCAAGAAGATTCACGTCGAAATCGACCCCGCCGAGATCAACAAGAACGTGAAGGTCGACGTTGCCCTGGTTGGCGATCTGCGCTCAGTCCTCCGCGAACTCCTGCCGCGCATCGAGTCGCCAGACCGTAGCGAGTGGCTCGACCAGATCGACAAGCTGAAAGGCGACTCCGCCGTCCGCGACATCCAGAATCTGCCCGATACAGGCCAGCTCTACGCGGCGCATGTGATCAACGACATCTGGCACGAAACGCGCGACGCCGACACCATCGTTGTCACCGACGTCGGCCAGCACCAGATGTGGGAAGCGCAGTACTACAAGCACGAGAAACCACGCAGCCTGATCACTTCCGGCGGCTTGGGCACGATGGGGTTTGCGCTGCCCGCCGCCATCGGCGCCAAAGTTGCGCGGCCTGAGGCTGAAGTCTGGGTCGTGGTCGGCGACGGCGGTTTCCAGATGACGATGGCCGAATTGGCGACCATCGTTCAGGAGAATCTGAAGGTCAACATCGCCATCATCAACAACGGCTACCTGGGAATGGTCCGCCAGTGGCAGGAATTCTTCTACGAGCGGAATTACCAGGCGACACCGTTGTTGAACCCGGACTTCGCCAAACTAGCCGAGGCTTATGGCATCAAGGCAGCGACGGTCCACGAGCGCTCCGAGGTGGTGCCTACGGTGAAAACCGCGCGTAAACACGATGGCCCGATGCTGATCAACTTCCAGGTGGAACAGGAAGACACCGTCTACCCGATGGTCGCCGCGGGATCGGCCCTGCACGAAATGATCCGCCGCCCCAGCCCCATCGTGGAAACGGCTGCGGACGAGTAAGGTGCAAGCTACGAGCCGGGGCTGTCGGTGTGAATGCGGTTGGTTGCTCGTAGCTCGCAGCTCGGAGCTCACAGCTATATGATGAACACATTTGTCGTCTACGTGGAAAACAAACCCGGCGTCCTCACTCGCGTCGCTTCCCTCTTTCGCCGCCGCGCCTTCAATATCGATTCGCTGACGGTCGGCCGCACCGAGAAGCCTGAAGTCTCGCGCATGACCATTACCGTCGACGCCGACTACGACCAGGCCCGCCGCATCGAAGCGAATCTCTACAAGCTCGTCAACGTGCTTCTGGTCGAGAACATCACCCACGAACCGTCGATCGTTCGCGACCTGGCCATGATCAAAGTGGCTGCGACGCACGAAGCGCGTTCGCACGTGCTGGAACTGGCCGGCGTATTCCGTGCGCGCGTCGTCGATGTTGCGCCCGAGTCGCTCACCATCGAGATCACCGGCGGCGAGGACAAGATTGACGGCCTGCTCGAAGTCCTTCGCCCCTACGGTGTAATGGAGATGGTGCGCACCGGAATTGTCGCGATGCGCCGTGGAACCAAGTCTCCTGGTGCCGTGACCACGACCGTCGTCGCCGCGACTGAAACCAGTGGAGAGAACGTTTCCTACTCGGTGTAGTTGCCGATGCCGGGCGTCTGATCCAGACAAAGCAGGCCCGCGCGCAGTCTCGGGCTTTATTTTTCCAACCACTTCGACAGATCCCGCCCGATCAGCTGGCCCAATTCCCGAACCTCGCTGGCAAACTCCCGCGCCAACTGCCGTCGAAGATCTTCCTCTAATGGAGGAGGAGGGGCAGGAATCACATTCACGGTCGAGAACCAGGTTCGGAGCTGTTGGCGCATGCGCAGTGGGAGAGCGATCCGTCCCCACCGCCTCAAGACTCCAGGAGGTCGCCTGACGAACTCTTGTAGCGCCATATTGCGTAGACTCCGGCGTCTGTTCACGACCGGAAATTCGGTTCGGTTGTCTGGGTGGACGCCAAGAAAACGAAGTGCGTCCGCATAGGTGGCGGCGGTGCGTTCCTTGAAATCGTCATAGAGGATGATGTGAACCTTCTCGCGGCCGAACGCTTCGAGATATCGGCGTACCTGGCCCGCATACCTCGCCGATCCCCGGTATCCCAGCCCAAACGATGGCCCGCATCGCTCCTCGTCGGCCAGCGCCGCTGCAAAGCTCTTGTGGTGCTCACGGTTGTGAAACCGGGCATCATTGAACCGCGAGTACATTTTGTCCACCGGGTTTCGGAGCATGATCGCGATGCGGGCCTCCGGGGCAAAGGCTTTGATTTCCTCCGCTGCCCGCGCCGAGCCCAGATAGGCCGTCGAGGCTTCACCGATTACTTCTTCGTCCCGCACTCCGGCGAAACACTCCAGGTATTCTGCCAGCGTGCGAACGCGCCTCCGGTCACCTCGCAGGTCTTCGGCGAAGTATTGCGGCTCCTTGACCGGGGACATGAAGATCTGCGGATGCTCACGCAAGTAGGTGTAGAGGGCTGTCGTGCCACACTTGGGGGCACCTACGATGAAGAAGTTCGGCGACTTCATAGTGCGTGGTGGGCACGCCATTGCCGGGTCACAACGGTGCCGTATGCCTAGTGTGCGGCATCGCGGCTGTGTTTACCACACTTCGCATCGCGTGTCCGACGGCCGCGCCACGCGTGCGTCGTGACAAGGGCGTGACAAACTTTTTGCAAAATGATCTCGAAGAGAAGATGAACTGACGATGTCCGCGAACGTCCAATTCTGAGTCACGATGAGTGCAACAATCAGGCTCAGTTCGGACAGGTTGCACATTTCCCATGACTTCTTTTCGCGGTACAGCACTGCTCTCACTATTCGCTTGCACACTGGCATTGAGCGCGGCTTCTCCCGATCACGATGTGAGTACGCAGAACGGTTCCCAAGACATCGATCGGTCCATCAAGGCCGGTGACGATTTCTATCACTATGCGAACGGGGGCTGGCTCAAAACAGTTGCGATCTCTGCCGGTCAGACCAGCTACGATACACGCTCCATCCTGGTAGCAAGAACCAGCCAGCGAGTTCGCGATCTCATCCAGGACGCGGCCGCGGCCCACTCCGCCAAGGGCAGCGTTACCCAGAAGGTGGGCGATTACTACGCCAGCTTCATGGACGAAACTGGCATCGAGGCCAAGGGGATGACACCGCTGGCCGATGAAATGGCCGCGATCTCCGCAATCAACAGTAAGAAATCCCTGTCAGCCTATCTCGGCACTACGTTGAATAGTGAAGTCGACGGACTCACCGGTAATGCCGACCATGTTCTCGGCGTCTGGGTGAATCAGAGTTTCACCCACTCCCAACACTACGTATTCCATCTGTTGCAGGGCGGTCTCGGAATGCCCGACCGCGATGACTATCTGGACCCGTCTCCGAAGATGGCAACGTTGCGCACGCAATATCAGTCGCACATTGCGGCGATGCTGAAACTGGCAGTTGTCGACGACAGCGAGAACAGAGCGGCGCATGTTCTAGCGCTTGAGATCCGGATCGCGCAGGCCCACGCGCCGGACAGCGATGCCGCGGATGTATTCAAGCAGAACAATCCCTGGAAGCGCGCCGACTTCGCCGCCAATGCGCCGGGCATGGATTGGGACGCGTATTTCAAAGCGGCCGCGGTGGCCGAGCAGCCGGAATTTGTCGTTTGGCAGCCATCGGCTGTCACCGGAACATCCGCGCTGGTTGGGAGTGAACCAGTCGATGTGTGGAAGGACTATCTCAAGTTCCACTTGATCGACCACTATGCCAGCGTCTTGCCCAAGGCCGTGGCTGCCGCACACTTCGCTTTTTACGGCACGGTTTTGTCGGGCATGCAGCAGACGCCGGACCGCAACCAGGACGCCATCGCTGCCACCAATGCCGCGTTGGGGCAGGCGGTCGGCCAACTTTATACGCAACGTTATTTTCCTCCTGAGGCCAAGGCGAGAGCGCAAGCCATGGTCGCCGACTTGATCGCGGCCTATCGTGCCCGCATTCCGAATCTCACCTGGATGTCATCGCAGACAAAGGAAAAGGCGTTGGCCAAGCTGGCCACCCTTCGGATCGGCGTCGGCTACCCGGATACCTGGATCGACTACTCAACCCTTGACGTCATCCGCGGCGACGCTTTCGGAAACATGCGTCGGGCAGAAGCTTTCAATCGTTCCTACAACCTGGCCAAACTGAAACGCCCGGCTGATCCGGACGAGTGGAGAATCGATCCCCAGATCGTCGGCGCCATCATTCTGTTCAGCCCAAACACCGAGACCTTTTCCGCAGGCATCCTGCAGCCCCCCTATTTCGATCCTCAAGGCGACGCGGCTTCGAATTACGGATCCGCCGGAGCTGGTATGGCTCACGAAATCAGCCACAGCTTCGACGAACTGGGCAACATCTACGATGCCCAGGGCCGCCTCGGCAAGTGGTGGACCGAGGAGGATTCAGCCAGATACCACGCGGCTGCGGCGAAGCTGGTGGAACAATTCAAGGCCTACTGCCCGCTCTCTGATGTTTGTGTGAATGGCGAGCAGGTCCTGACGGAAAATATCGCTGACCTGACGGGGCTGCTGATCGCCCACGACGCCTATAGCCTCTGGCTGAAAGGTAAACCGGATGTCGTCATCAACGGGCTGACCGGCGAACAGCGATTCTTCCTGGCCTTCGCCCAGAGGTGGCGGCGCGCCCAGAGCGAAGCGGCACTTCGCCGCCAGGTCAAGTCCGACACTCATGCGCCGGGAGAATATCGTAGCGACACGGTGCGCAATGTCGATGCATGGTATAAGGCTTACGACGTCACGCCCGCCAACAAGTTGTATCTGAAACCAGAGGACCGCATCGCGATATGGTGAAACCGTTGCGCATCGCCTTTGTGGAATGGCCCGAAGCTCTGTCCCCCGATCATCCGCAGTGGCGCGGATTGAAAAGCGCCATCACGACCTTGCATCCGGATATCCTGGTTACCAATGAATTGCCATTCGGCCCATGGATTGCCGAGAGCGGAGTCTTTTCAGAGGACGCGGCGCGCCTCAGCATTGCCGTCCATGAACGAGGACTGGAAGGGCTGATCGACCTTGATCTCTCCGCCGTCATCTCTTCGCGGCCGGTATGGATCGGACAACGCCTCGCCAACGAGGCATTCGTGCTGGAGAAGCGAGCAGCCCGTCCTGTACACAGAAAACAGTATTTCCCCAACGAGCCCGGATGGTTTGAAAGCCAGTGGTATTGCGGCGATGATTCCGGCTTTGCCGTGGCCGAAGTGCTGGGAATCAAGGTTGGTGTGCTTTTGTGTACCGATGCCATGTTCAACGAGCGCGCCCGAGCCTATGGACGACAGGACGCGTCCCTGATCGTGATTCCGCGTGCTTCAGGAACGAACCTGGAATCGTGGAAAATCGCCGGGGCCATGGCCTCTCTTGTTTCGGGTGCTTACGTCGTCAGTTCGAACCGCGTCGGTCGTGGCCAAGGCGGTACCGAGTTCGGCGGAGGCGGCTACGCCTATGCGCCACGTGGACAGCTTCTCGGAATGACTGACGCTGCTCACCCCGTGCAGATCCTAGAACTTGATCCCAAGATAGCTGCGCTCGCGCAACGCGAATATCCCTGCTATGTTCCTGATCTCGAATGAGAGAAGAATTGGTATCGATCCGGATGATCCAATCCGGCTGGCTTCCGCTATGGTGATCCACTTTTCGTTGCGTTCAATGTGCTCGCGTTGACTTGCCAACACATGCCTCCTAACATGGCAACGCTGAATTCCCGCGCCCATTGTGATCGGTAAAACCATCTCGCACTACACCATCCTCGAGAAACTTGGAGAAGGTGGGATGGGTGTGGTCTACAAGGCCCGTGACACCCGTCTCGATCGATTTGTCGCCATAAAAGTGCTGCCTGCGGAGAAGCTCGCTTGCGGTGAAGACGGACGTGGCTAACCTCTGGATAGCCCGTCAACCGCTCAGTAGTCCAATCTGCCTCGATGAGTGAATTGGCTAGCCGCTCATCGAGGATTTTCGTCACTCAAATTTCAGATCACAAAGCGGCGAACCACGTCTGGACGCTCCGCTGCTCGGCCCGCGCGAACCACGTCAATCTGTGCTCGAAAAAGAAGTTCCAGCTTGCACAATGTTTCGGACGGAGATTCGCCCGTAAATTCCCTAAAATCATGCACCATGTGCATCTGATCGTAGTACCCGAGCTCATACGCGACATCGGTCCACGATTTCGTTGAACTACGTGCTTTGGTGTCCAAGGCATTCTGGAATCGCACAATGCGAGAGAACAGTTTCGGGCTGGCGCCGAAACGCGCGGAAAACTCGCGTTGAAACTGGCGAACGCCAATCCCGGCTTGCCCGGCCAGTTCCGCGCTGGACAGCTTCCCACTCGAGCTCAGAATCTGATCGGCGGCGAAACCCATCCGATCAACGGCTTGCGCATGCTTCAAACGCTCCGCGAAGAAATGATCTGCAACTGAAACCCGCTGCTGGAAGGTCTCGCAGTTGCCGAGGCACTGCTCTAATTCCCTGATCGGTTTGCCAAGGACAGCGTCCGCATCATAGGTGTGATTTGTGATCTCACTCGAGGGAACACCAAAGAGGTCCGTCAGGCCATGAACCTGAAACGCAATTACGAAGGAGTGAAATGTGCCCTGGTGCAGGAGCGTGGCGTGCGGACGCGTCAACATGCCGACCAGGGCTACGGCTGGCGTGGTCACCTCGTCTCGCGAATCCCGATAGCGAACCTTGAAACGGTCCCCAAATACGAATTCGATCATCGGGCTCGCGCGGGCAGGAATCGGGCGGATCACCAAAGGATCCCGAAGGCTCACCTCCGCCTGCACGTAGAACTGGATGAAGGGCCGCAACGCTATGCTTGGAATTTGGAAGCGAATGGGGAACATATGCCGCGCGAGAAATATACACCGGCTCGAAACCTGGATGTCGTTTTTTTACTAGCGCCTTCGGGCACATCTCCCTAAGCTGAGTTCGCTACAGAAAACGCTCGTTTCGTATGCGGAACGACGGCTAGTTGAGAGATTGTTGATTCAGAGGAGCATCTGCATGGCAACAGCGGCGATTTCGCAAACTAAGCACCCAGAGCGCGCCAGGCAAAGGGATAGGCTGTTTTTCTCGGGAATGGCCTTACTGGTTCTGATCGCGGTCGCGGTGGGCTTTGCGCGAACCTACTTCCTGGCCGGCGCGTTCTGGGCGAACTCCCCAGCGCTGTGGTTCATGTTCACGGCGCGCTATTCACTCTTTGGATTGCCCTGCTTGTAGCCCAAGTCTCCCTTGTTGCAAGCCGCCGTACACCCTGGCACATGCGTCTAGGAATTGCCGGAATGGTCTTGGCGCCGCTTATGGTAATTACCGGCTTCGCCACACTGATTGGTGGGATAAAGAGAAGATTCGCCCCTTCTTTTGTCCTTCAAATCATTACCGCGCAAGACATCCTCATCCTCTGCCTCTTCTCCTTTCTGATCGCATGGGCTTTTCTTGCTCGTCGTGATGCACCAACGCACAAGCGGCTTGTTCTGTGCGCTACATTTCTGATCATCATCCCTGCAATTGCGCGTTGGCCAATAGTGGGAAACGTATCGGAAAATCTCGGGGTCTTTTACACCTCTGTGAACAGCTTTCCTGCGCTTCTGGTGGTCTACGATCTCTGGACTCGACATGCACTGCATCGAGCGACCATCTGGGGTGTGGCGCTCATGATCGCCTTGCAGGTGGCTGTTCCGGTCCTTGCGCAATCGGCGTTGATAGGCCACACAATCGCCTGGCTGCAGAGAACCTGACGGGATAACACTGTGAGGTCTCAACCCAAATGGGGGGTATCGGTGAAGACGACCGCGTTTCTGTCGATTCTTGTCACGATATTAGTGGCCATTCCAGCTGCCAAGGCCCAGAACGAAACGAATCCCTCCAAGGCGGCATGCCCTTGGCCGGAAAACTTGGATGCCGTGAAAGCAGCTCCTAAAATTCACAAGGTCATCCTTGAGAATGAGCATGTCCGAGTCCTGCAAGTAACAATCCCGCCACACAGCAAAGAACCAATCCATACGCACTGTTGGCCCGGCACGCTCTATATCCAGCAAGCGGGGGACATAATCGACCGAGACGCTAATGGAAAGATTCTCTTCGACTCTCGCCAGCTTAGGGTGAAGCCAAAGGTACCTTTTGTGCAGTGGAGCCCTGGGGATCCCCCCCATTCGATCGAGAACCTGGATGATTTACCGTTGAAACTAGTCCGGGTTGAGAATAAGACAGCAACGAATCGGTCCCAGGAGACATGCCCTTGGCCCGGAAACCTGGATGGTGTGAAAGCAGCGCCTGAAACTCACAAGGTCATCTTTGAGAATGAGCACGTCCGGGTGCTGGAAGTAACAATCCCACCACACAGCAAAGAACCTGTCCATACGCATTGTTTGCCCAGTACGCTCTATATCCAGCAAATTGGCGACATAATCGTCCGAGACACTGACGGGAAACTTATCTTCGACTCTCGCCGGATGAAGGAAGACGAAAAGCAAAAGGCGCCTTTTGTGCTGTGGAACCCGGGGGAGGGGCCGCATTCGGACGAAAACCCCGACCATGTGCCGATAAAGATCATTCAGATTGAGCACAAAGACTGATAGTTGCCACCTGCGGCTTATTCAACGTTTGCGGAGGACATTCACCAAAGTCTCTGGACGTATCGTCGGCTACTCGGAAGCGTTCGGCTGCAACTTGCCCTTCTTCCCCTGGAGGTCCTGGTGTCTCGAAAATTGCAGTTTTTCGGACAGAGGCAAAACGACGGACGACCATCATCTTTTTCGTGCCGAGTGCTTGGAGTGCCTCACACCGGCGTCACAATCAAATTTTGGATTGTGCAAGTCGTTGAAAGGAAAATGATGTGGCAGCCGGACCTATAAGCCGAATTCTGTCCGCGGGATTGCTCTCGCGGGACGGCCATTCCTCTGGGCCGGACATTGCTGCCCGGCTCTAGCGACCTACCCGGAGGTTTGACGCACCGAGCCGGCACGTGCCCCGCTCTTCTGGAGCTTCCTCCCTATTTGGTCTTGCTCCGTGTGGGGTTTGCCCTGCCCGCCCGATTACTCGCGCGGCGGTGCGCTCTTACCGCACCTTTTCACCCTTACCCCGCCTTGCGGCGCGGCGGTATGTTTTCTGTGGCACTTTCCGTCGACTGGCCTTGAAACCAGCCTCCCGGACGTTATCCGGCACACTGCTCTGCGGAGTTCGGACTTTCCTCCCCGCCCATTCTCGAAAGAGCAACCACGAACGCGCAGCGCTCTTGCCAGAATGGGCGGGGCGACCGTCCGATCCGGCTGCCAACTCTGTCATTATATTCGACCTGGACGCCCCGTTCGGGAACAACCTGTCCCTTGGCAACGTAATACCAGGAAGGAGCCTTTCGCCTTCGAGAGTGCAGCCCTGGCCGCGCGAACCGCTGGTTCCAGATCGCTCTGCTAGACTCTAGACTGCAGTTCAGGGGGCATCCTACGCATGCCGCGCGCTGACAACCTGCGACACGGAGCCATGAACACCTCGGAAGGCGTCCGCATCGCCCTGCAGTCCCTGTGGGCAAACAAGTTGCGGTCGTTCCTGACCATGCTCGGAGTCGTGATCGCCGTGGCGGCAGTGATTGCGGTCGTCACTTTTACCAGCGGTCTCGATCGCTACGTTGCTGAGCGCGTGTTCCGGCTGGGCACCGATGTCTTCATCGTCAGCAAGATTTCTCCCGTCATCACCAACATTGACCAGTTCCTCGAGGGCGAGAAGCGCAAGGACCTCACCATGGAAGACTATGAGGCCGTTCGCGACGCCTGCGATCGATGTTCAGTGGTCGCAGCTTCCGTGCTGAACCCCTCCGGCCACATCCGATACGCTGAGCGCTCGATCAACGATACCTGGATCCGCGGCATCACCCCCACCATGGCGACCGTGCTCGATCTCAACCTCTCGGCCGGCCGCATGCTCAATGAAACGGACGAGGAGAACCGTTCCCCGGTCGCCGTCATCGGCACCGATGTCGTCGATACACTTTTCCCCGGCGAGGATCCCCTGGGCAAGGAACTACGCATCGAGGGGCAGATCTATCGTGTCATTGGTGTTGGCGAAAAACAGGGAAAAACGCTTGGCCAGACCCTCGATAACTATGTTGCCGTCCCCATCTCCGCTTACTTGAAGCAGTATGGCGCACACACGAGTATCCGCATCTCGGGCAAAGCCCACGGCGTCGGCAGCCAACTCAACGCCGCCATTGACGAGGTGCGGGTCGTGCTGCGCGCCCGCCGCCACGATGCTCCCGGCAAGCCGGACAGCTTTGTTGCCGAAACCAACGATAACTTCCTGAGCTTGTGGAAAAGCCTGACCCAGACGCTGTTCATCACCATCACCGCCATCGCCGCCATTGCCCTGGTGGTGGGCGGCATCGTGATCATGAACATCATGCTGGTCGCGGTAACCGAGCGCACCCGTGAGATTGGAATTCGCAAAGCCATGGGCGCCCGCCGGCAAGACGTCCTCATGCAGTTCCTCATCGAATCCGCCACCGTGGCGCTGCTGGGAGGCTTCCTCGGAATCATCTTCGGCATTGCTTTTGCCAAGACCATTACGGCCCTGATCGGTATGCCGTCGGCGGTACGACTGTGGGCCGTCTTCGCTGCATTGATTGTGGCCACGAGTGTGGGATTGTTCTTCGGCGTCTATCCGGCAAAGCGCGCGGCGAAACTGGATCCCATCGCGGCCTTGAGGTTTGAACTGTAGCGCAGCGTCGTTGGCTCTTCGACCAACGGCGAGCAGGAAGCGGTTGCCTCATGGCTCGCAGCTCGTAGCTCGAAGCTGAATTTATGATGCGTCGAAGCGATTACGGCGAAGTCGTGCGGATGGCGCTGGATACCATCCGCAGCAACAAGCTGCGCTCCGCCCTCACCGTCCTGGGCATCGTGATCGGTGTCGCTGTCGTCATCGCCATCTCTTCCGTCGTTCGCGGGCTGAACCAGAGTGTCAGCGAGTCCATCAGCAGCATGGGCTCCGACCTGATCTTCGCTTTCCACATCATGCCCTTTCAGCTCGGCCGCCCCACCGAAGAAATGCGCACCCGCAAGGAGCTGACCCTGGAAGACGCGCTGGCCATGAAGGATCTGCCGCACGTTAAGGCAGCCACCACTGGCTTGCGCTACCAGCGGCCCGAATTCGGCACCGGCACTTATACCGTGAAGTACGGCGACCGCCGCGCCAAAAACACCATGCTCGAAGGCGATACCGGAGAATGGAACAAGGTATTCGACCTGGAACTTTCCGCCGGGCGTTGGTACAACGAGCTCGATGATGAGCGTCATGCTCCCGTCATCGTGCTCGGCTACGACACCAACCAGGAACTGTTCCCCAACGGCGACGCGCTGGGCAAGGAAATCAACATCGACGGCCAGCTCTTCACCGTGATCGGAGTCGCTGAGAAGCGTAAGAGCGCTTTCGCCGGCGGCAACAATCCGGAAGACAACATCGTCCTTTTCCCGCTCAACACGTTTCGCAAGCTGCACCCGGAACTCAAGCAGTACTGGATCAGCGTCAAGGCCACTTCCCACGACGACATGCCCAAGGCCATGGACGAGATGCGCGAACTCCTCCGCCGCCGTCGCAAGCTCAGGCCCGACCAGGCCGACAACTTCGCGATCTTCACGCAGGAGGCCTTCACCGACTTCTGGAACCAGATCACCGGCGCGGTCTTTATCTTCATGTTCGCGGTGTCGAGCGTCGGCCTGATCGTGGGGGGCGTCGGCGTGATGAACATCATGCTGGTGTCGGTCACCGAGCGCACCCGCGAAATTGGGGTGCGAAAAGCGATTGGCGCGCGCAAGGGAGACATCCTCATGCAGTTCACCCTGGAAGCCATCACGCTGACCGCGGTCGGGGGCATCATCGGTATCCTCGTCGGGGCAGCTGTCACCTGGGTGATCCCAGCGATCTGGAGCTCGATGCCGGCACGCATGTCGTTCTTCTGGACTGCGTTCGGCTTTGGCGCCGCCGCGGCGGAGGGCCTGCTGTTCGGCATCTATCCCGCGTGGAAAGCGGCCAACCTCGATCCGATAGAATCGCTGCGATACGAATAGACTCCAAAGTGGCGTCAGCAATAAGAGCGTAGTACCGGCAACCTGCCGGCGGTCGCGGTGGCGACCCGCTCCCGCGGACGAAAGCGCAAAATATAGGACAAAGTGCACCTGACTCCAAGACTCGTTGTTGAGACCATCGCTGCGCTCGTCACGCTGTCGAGCCTTGGCTTCTACGTCCTCTCTGCCTGCGGGATCGCAAGTTTCCTCAGCGCAAAACGCCGGGGAAAAAGCGGCAACCGCGAAAATCTGCCTCTGCCGCCGGTTTCCATTCTCAAGCCGCTCAAGGGCATCGATCCGCACCTCTGGGAGGCTTTCTGCAGCCATTGCGAGCAGGAGTATCCCGAGTACGAATTGATCTTCGGCGTCAGCGATCCCTTGGACCCCGCGACTGAACTCGTGCGTAAACTCCGCGACCAATACCCGCACCGGCGGATCGAATTCCTGGTGTGCGAGCGCGATCTGGGCACCAATCGCAAGCTCAGCACGCTCGCCCAGATGCTCCCCGCAGCGCGTCACGAAATGTTGCTGGTGAACGACAGTGACATTCGCGTCGCACCCGACTACCTGCGGCGCGTCATTCGGCCGCTGGCGGATCCGGCCGTGGGCATGGTTACATGCCTTTATCGCGGCGTTGCCGCGCCCACCCTCGGCTCTCGGCTCGAGGCGCTCGGCATCAGCACCGATTTCGTTCCCGGAGTGCTCAGTGCGCGAGTCATCGAGGATGGCTTACATTTCGGGCTCGGTTCAACCCTGGCGTTTCGGCGTTCCGATCTTCAGGCAATCGGCGGGTTCGAAGGCATGGTGAACTACCTCGCCGACGACTACGAACTCGGCCATCGGATCGCGACTCTGGGCAAGCGAGTCGAGCTGAGCGAAGTAGTCGTCGAGACGTTCCTGCCCCCTTACTCGTGGCGGCAGTTTATCGATCACCAGTTGCGCTGGGCGCGCAGTGTGCGTGGCGCGCGAAGCTGGGGATACCTCGGCCTGTCTCTGACCCATGGCCTTCCCTGGGCACTGGTCACGTTGCTTGCGGCGCGTGGGTCTCTCTGGGCATGGTGGCTCTTGGCCGCCACCGTCGCGGCGCGACTGGTGGTCGGACTGAGTTCAGCCCTGGCGGTCCTCGACGATCGACCGTCCCTGCATGATTTATACCTCTTGCCGATACGCGACTTCCTGGCTCCGGTGGTTTGGGCTTTGGGTCTTGCGGGAAATCGAATATCGTGGCGCGGAGAAGTCTTCTACCTTGCGCATGGCCAACTCGTGCGCCCCGACGACCCTGCCTTGCAACGGGAGCTACCGCACTTACCCCGGCCCTGAGGCAACAAACGGCTGGTTGGTGAAGATGATTTTTCCGCCGCGACGGGCCAGTTCATACGCGATCAGCCCTTGCAGTTCTCGCGGATTCTCTTCCTCGGCCCAAAGAAACACCCGTTGCGTTCCTTTCCACAACGCTCGAAACGTGTCTTGCGTCTCGAAGACCCGCGGCGCATCCGGAAATTGCGAGCCATACCACATGTTGCCGGCCGGTGGCCGCAAACTTCGCAGCGGAATGCCGGTGTAGAAGTTCAGAGCAGACGCATTCTCGTACTTGCCGATCACGACGATCACATCACCCGGCTTGGCAACTTTCTTGATCGCCAGCGCCAGGTCTTTCGAAGAAAGAACCGGCGAGAAGATCGTAAACGCGGAATGCACACACGCCAGCAACGCGATCATCATGACGGCCAGAGCCGCGTTACCGGCCCCGGCCCGGCCGCGACGCCGAAGCACCCAATTGGCCAGTGATCCGAGCAGCAAGGCGATGGAGAATATCAGCAGCGGACCGCGAAATGACCCCATTGCCTGTGGCGTCAAATCGAGAAAATGTCCGAAGGACAGCGCATATTCCTCAGGATGCTTCTTGAGCACGTCGGAGAGATCGGTTCCCGGCGCCGGAACCTTGGACAAGGAGACGAGAGCGAGGCCGACGACAGCCATGACGGCTCCCGCGGCGACCAGCGCCAGTGACGAGATCCGCCCCGCCTTGCGTTCCCGGCTCAGGGCCGGGGACATCCTCTCGCGTTCGAGCCATCCTCCAATCAGCAAGGCCATCCCCGGAATCGCCGGAATTGTGTAGTATTCCTGCCGCGTCGAGAAGCTGAAGAAGCCGACAATCACCAGGCTCCACAAGATGAACATCAGGTTGGCGCGCTGGCGGCGCGTCATCTGCGAACGGAATTCACGCCAGCGCCGCGGAACTTCCATCAGTCCTTGTGGAACGAAAACGCTCCACGGAATCAACCACACGATCAGCAACGCCCAGAACAGAAACAGTGGGACTGTGTCGTAGTCGCGCGGCACCCGCTTGTTGAGAAATCGCAGGATGTGCTCGTTGACGAAATAAAACCAGAGAAACCCGCGCACATTGCCCTGGGCGGGATTGCGCAGCGCGGCCAGAATGTGCCAGGGCGCGGCGATCACGAGAAACACCAGTGAACTGGACAACAGGCGAAGCTTGAGCAGATGCCTCAGCTTGCCAGTCAGCAATAGGTAGACACCGATCGCGCCCGCCGGAAACACCAGCCCGATCAAGCCCTTAGTCAGTACGTTGAGAGCGCAGATCGCAGCCAGCCCCCAGCAAACCCAACGCGACGGTGGAGACTGTTCCAGAGAGATCAGAAACAACCAGAAGGTCAGTGTGAGCCAGAGCCCGACGGGCACATCCGGAATCATGAACCGCGTAAATAAATAAGGACCGAGAGCCGTGGCCAACACGAGCCCGGAATCGAATCCTCCCTCCGGCCCAAACGCCCAGCGCCCAAGCCCGTAAGTGGACAGAATCATGGCCAGCACGCCCAGCATGAGCGGAAGCCGCGTGCTCCACTCGCTCACCCCGAACAGCGTGTAGCTGGTGGCAATGCCCCAGTACATGAGCGGCGCCTTTTCCAGGTATCGAACGCCGTTGGCATAAAGCGTGACCCAGTCATGCCGCAAGACCATCTCGCGCGCCGCTTCCGCATGCACCGTGTCGGCATCATCCAGCAGTGCCGGAGTCGAGAGGCCAATGATGTAGATGACAAACCAGAGAGCGGTCAATACCAGAATGGCAATCCGCCAGTCTGACAAGAGACCTCGCGGTTCATTCATGATTTGCGGACTTGATGGACTAGGCTCAGCAGCAGTGGACGGGTTGGGATCAGCCACCAAAGTTGGGCTCGCAGCGCGAACTTCCGATTATATAGGCACGAGAAAACCATCAGGTCAGGCGTGCGAACCTCCGATTCGATTCCGGGGGAAATCGACCCGGGCAATGAACCAAGCTTACGGCGAGCACCGCCGCAGAAGCACAAGATGAGCCCCGAACCAGATCGCCTGATGCGGAACGCCCTGAGGAGGGAATGAGTGAAATGAGGAGGTAATGAGTGTAATGGGGATATTACGCCAGTTGAGCTTGACGCTGTCGAAGAAGCGGTTAACGTAGATACCGGAAGAGACCAACTAGAAGAGCCTCCAACGAGATCAGGTGGGGCGATCAGAATTTGAAACCCATGGCTAGAACGACCGTTGGATCTGTCCACCCCGCATTGAAGACGTAGGTCGTAAAATCCACTCGTTTGTGCGAGAACCCTACGAAAACACCTCTCTGAACATCGAGCGGTGTCTCGTAAACGCGGGTCCTTTGCGAGGCTAAGCCAAAACGAAGCCAGTCGGTCGGGGAGTATGCAAGTTCGTTCCAGGTATAGAAGAAGTTGCCGCCGGAATTCTTGGTATCGAAGACAAACTCACCCTCGCTGTAAAGGGAGAGCTTTTTGTAGCTTAGCGCGAAAAGGTATCCGGGCGCCACGCCGGTTGTATTGCCAAATATACCTCCCACCATCGGAGTCGCGTCGATGACAAGCTTTTCCCCGAAGCTCACGTTGTATCCGAGCCAAATTGATCCAGTCTTCCGATCTTCATAGTTGTACCGTGCTTCAAGATGCAGCCAATCGCGGTCGGCCCGGAACGTCGGAGAAAAGTAAGACTGATCATTGGGAACGATGTACCCGTAACCAGCTGCGGCGAATGACCAAGCTTTGCTGTCGACTTCTTCGCTCGGTTGCCCCGGCACAACGGCACCGGTACCCTGAGCCCTAACCGCTGCACTCCAGAGAGCAAGTTGAACAAGCAGCATCACGATATTTGGCCGGCTTTTCATCCCCCCAGCGCGATGGTCAACCCGACCATGGCTCCACCGATAATCGTCATGATGAGACCGCTCCTCAGAGGTCGATGGCCGGTGTGGTAGCCGTACACATAACCTGTCAAAAAGAGAAGCAAGACCGCAATGCCGTTAGAAATACGCAAGGCGCGAGTCGGGTCATGGACAAAGACGAACGGCAAAACGAGTGGCAAAGTGGAGATGACGACTAACAGAAAGACGCCCAGACCGCCAAGCCATTCATCTTTCGTGAGCCGAGGACGTTGTGGTGGCTCGGGTGAGTCTCGGAGCTTTTGCCGAATCGCTTCGAACTCGACGGGAGTCATCACCGACGCGATGAGAGGCGGCAGCGCTTCGACGATCACGCTATACGCTTTTTCAGGATTCTCGGCGTCGCGAACAGCTCGGAGCGCGACGATCTTCTGCCCGTGTGCATGGAAACAGGCCAACCAATGAAGGACCGCATCAATCGCCCCCCATGCCACGTTGCAGCCTAGCGCCCCGATGAGCATCTGATGTACTTCTGTCCGCCCGCCGCCCCCGACGCTGAAAGAACACGTGATGGTCAGAGCCATCACGAGTCCGAAGAGGATCTCCGAAATCCGGTCAATCGGATCAAGCAATCGCTTCACCGGTTTGGAAGTCTCTTCGGGCACAGGTCAGAAATACAGTGTCAAAATGTTGGTTCACGCGAAACGATACAATGAAGAAGGTTAGCACTGCGGCGGTGAAGCCGAGCCGCGAAATCTCACACCAGAGGCTAACGATCGGGTGCGCCCAAAGCCCACTGCACCAGCGCCCCTTCTTCGGCCTCTGAACATCCACCAGCGCAAGCCCGCCTGGGATCGATCCGGCCCAGTCGAGCCAATGTCTGCGCATCTAGCCGATCGTCTTTCTTGCGGCTATCCCCGATCAGTCGCACGTTGCGCGCATGCGCCACGATCACTTCGTGCCCCAACTCGCTCAGCAGGCGGCTGACCCAGGGCGAATGCATCCCGGTCTCCAGCGCGATGCGGCTGCGCGGCATGTTGCCGGACACCTCACCCAACGCCTTCGCCGTCGTGCTCACCCGTTGTTCGCGCAAGGGTCGCGCCGGCTTCGTCCAGCACGCAATACCAGCTTAATCGATCGCCCATGTCTAATCCGACGGTTAGTTTCTGCTGTGAGATTTTCTTGGTCGCCTTCGCCGTTGCGGTGCTACCCTTTTTCATTGCCGGTCTCCTTTATCTCCTGTGCCTTGAGCACGTCGATAACTTGGGAGCGTACACCGCATCCCGCCCGGAGACCGGCCTTCTCATCCCATCTGATTTCGACAACTGTGGTCTAAGATTGCGTTTCAGGGGTGGTCACGTTGTTCAATACGGCACGAACGCGGCTGTTTTTCTTTTGGTTACTTTCCATTATTGCGTTCGCGGTACCCGGTTGGTCAGCAGATCCGGGAGAACGCAAGGAACGCCGCCAGCGGTCATCGAAAGCCTTTTCCGACGGCATCCTACTGCTGCATTCAAAGACAACAACGAATGACCCAGACGACGGTTATCGGGAGGCGCGCCCGCCTTCTACTATTTGACGGGTCTTGAGAATTGCCGGGCGCGATTCTGGCAGTTGAAGGGGCAAGCGGGGATAATTGGTTGTTCCTCGACCTCAAACGGTCAGGAGATATTCGACCGGGGGCGAAATCGGAACGCAAACTCGACATCCAGCATGTCGCGGACTGGAGGGACTTGGGCAGTTTTCTGGCTCGACGGATCGCGACCGGAGCAGCGATTTACTACGAATCCGGTCCTGCCATGCTGCCAGAGACCCTCTCCGCTGCTGAGGATACACGAATGCCGGCATGGATTCAGGTTTTGCAGCAGAAATGGCCCGCAGGGAAGTTCCGATCCGTAGAAAGAAGGCTCGATACATTAATGGCGGTGGAAAGCATCACCGAGCAACAAGCTTCACGGGTGGCAGCGCGGGCTACCGTAGGGGCGTTTGCTGTAGGGGCAAAGGCGGTTCGTCCTGAAATTTCGCAGCGTGCAGTGGAGGGCGCGTGGAGTTTCTTTCTGGCCCTGGGCTATGGCGGGGGCGAACGGTGTCTTTCCGAAACCGTTTGAATCGGATAGGGATTTTGCACGAGCCATACCGATTCGAGACTGAATTGTTGTAACAGGCAAATTGAGGATGACTGCCTCTAAGCTACCATTTGGCTTCGAACGGCATAGCGCACGAGGTCAGCATTCGTCTTGACGCCTAGCGATTCCATTATCCGGTACTTGTGGAAAGCAACCGTGCGAATCGTCAGGTTTAAGACCGAGCCAACTTCTTTCATACCTTTTCCTTCCGCCAATAGCTGCAGAACTTCCCGCTGTCGTTCGGTGAGACGCGACTCTCTTCCGACCATCTCTCTATCTTGCCGCCGCAGATAGTCAATTCTGTCCTTGGGAAGGGCCGCTGAAATATAGGTGAAGCCGCGTAGGACTTGCCGAACCGCGACTGCCAGTTCCGAAGACGCACAGGTCTTTAACAAATACCCGGACGCTCCGCGACGGAAGGCTTCGGCAGCAACGTCAGGGTCCGCGTTGATGGTCAGATATACCAACTTGATCGCGGGCGACGCTTTTTTCACCTGCTCTCCAGCGTCCAGACCATTCAAAACCGGCATAGCCAAATCGACCAATATGAGGTCCGGCTTCAACTCCGCAGCCACGTGGACCATGGCGCGCCCATCACCCACGATGCTCACTACGTCAAACTCAGCTTCGAGCACCAGCTTGCACAGCTCGGCCACCAGTGCGTGATCGTCAGCGATGAGAATGCGGGGCCGATGAGATGCCATCTCCTGCCCTCCTTTGTCGTATTTGGCTGAGCTTCAGGTGAGTATTCCTAAAGTCGGCTCTGCAGGTGGCAGACAGACAAGCCTAGCTGTCGCTGAGTAAGAGTCCGTGTGACATTCGTCACTGGCAAATGTGTCGGTCATCACACGCGTGTGGAGGAACGCAAGGCAGATAGGCGGTCAGCGCGAGCTGGCGGCCTTCGTTCTTTTTGGTGCTCAACGGCAGGGTAACGCCAGGCCCTCCATCGCGAGGTTTGATGAACCCGTTTTGATATCCTCGCGATCCTAGTCGCTCGATCCCGTCCAATTTTCCAATCATTGCGTGACGACTACGGGCTGTTCTCGTCTTGGTAGTAACAGCGCGAGCAAAACTGCGCCTGGGGCAGGTGCAGACCCGTTGAGAAACTTCATCGTAATGTGTGCGATGTTGGGTTAAGTGGAAATCAACCCGTTTCCTTATTTCGGGTTCGATGACTGCGATCAGTCTCGATTTGAGCTTTGACCACTGCAATTCATACCCCTGCGCAGATTTCCAAACCGCTCGCCGTTAGGTCTTCAATGCTGATTTTGTGCTTGTTCACAGCACTCCGCATTGCATTTTGACAAATTTCACGGTCGCTGTCGAAACCCAGCGATTTTACTCAGAACGTTTGGCACTTGAGTATTACCGGGCTTGTAGTGCGAGTCTGCGTGCACGCATGCCATCACCAATCACTATCACTACCCACTAAGCCGGTCCAAACCAAACAGTCAGCGCGTCCGCAAGCCCCTGCCGGGCCCCATCTCCCACCCATGCCACATATCCATCGGGCCGAACCAGCACGGCGCCGGGAGCGGTCACCGCCCCGATCTCCGGAAGCTCCCACGTGCCATCGTACTTGGCGTCAATCAATTGAACGCGATCCGCCCACGGAGTGATCTCAAAGCCGCCCGGCTCACCGAAGTTGATGAGCACCGCCCGCGCATTGTGCAGCAGGGTAAAGACCCGCAACGGGCCGTTGGCGGTAACCAGGTCGAGATCCGGCATGCGGCGTCCGAGCAGCGGATGTCCCTCGCCGAGGTCGTAGTGAACATCCAGGCCAGAGGTCATCGCGAGGTATTGCTTGCGAGTCGCCTCCTTCTGCATGAACTCACAGACCATCTCACGCAATGCCGAGATACGATCATCACTCCGCTCAATCGCGGTGAGCGCCATCGTGTTGCGCAACAGGCGGGCGCCAACTGGGTGCCGCTCCGCATGGTACGTATCCAGAAGGCTCTCCGGCGAAGTCCCATGGACCACCTGCGCCAGCTTCCATCCCAGATTCACCGCATCCTGCACACCGACGTTGAGACCCTGTCCGCCGACTGGGGAGTGCACGTGCGCCGCGTCGCCGGCCAGGAGAATGCGTCTGTCCCGGTAGCGCGCTGCCTGCCGCGCCATATCCGTAAACCTCGAGATATAGGCGGCGCTGCGAAGACCAAAGTCCGTTCCGTAGACAGCGATGAGCGCTTCGCGGACATCGCCTGGGCTCGGCTCGCCGCCCTGTTGGACACCGCGTTCATTCAATACGACCCGCGCGCGCTTTCCGTCCTCAAGTTTGGCCACAGCATTGATGCCCTTTTCACCGCGCCGTATCCCCCACTCCGGCTCTTCGGCGGTCTCGATCTCGGCAATCAGGTAGCCGGTGGACGGATCCCAGCCTGGAAAGTCGATCCCTGCTTTCTTGCGGATCAGGCTGCGACCGCCATCACAACCGACCAGATACTGTGCCCGCAACGATCGTCCGTCGGACAATTCCACGTCGACGCCGGCGTCATCTTGCGCGAAACCCGTCACCTCACATCCGCGATAGATCGGCACCGCCAGCTCGCCAACCCATTCAGCGAGAATGCGTTCGATGTGGATCTGCCATAGCGCGAGAAAGTAATTGTGGCGAGTCGGCAGGTCGCTGAGGTCGAGAGCCATGCCCGCGAAGGGTGCGCGCCGAATCACCTGCCCTTGCGAAATGAAGCGATCAGCGATTCCCCGCTGATCGAGCACCTCGAGCGTGCGTATGTGCAGCCCGAGTGCGCGCAGGCCGGCAAGATCCTGGTTCTCGCGCCGCTCTACCATGGCGGTGTCGACCCGTGCCAATGCCAGTTCTCCCGCCAGCATCAGCCCTGTCGGACCCCCTCCGGCAATCACCACCGCATGCTCGTCCATCGCACCCTCCCGTCAGCATCTGCCGGCAACTATGCCGCACGACCGGGGTCTGGCCGCAAGCCCCCGGGTGCGCTGTATACTGGTAGTGGCAAAGAGGGCTGTTACTCTTTTTTCGTTTTCTTAACCGTGCAGGGGAACAACCGTTTGTGAAGCAGCCATTACTGCTGACGTCGTCTCTCCCCAACAAAACCTAGTCCGCTGCCACGCCGCGAGCCAGTCCGTGGCCCGCAACTTCTTTGTAGATTTCCAGAATTCGCGAGACCGATGTCGTCCAGGAGAAGCGCTGCGCCTGCGCGTAACCGCGTTCCTTCATTCGTTCCCGGAGCGTTGCGTCGAGCAGCGCCTTCTGCATTGCCCGCCGAATCTCGAACACATTCTCCGGATTCACCAGCAAAGCCGCATTGCCCGCGACTTCCGGCAGACTTGACGTGTTCGAGGTCACGACCGGCGTTCCATGCGCCATCGCTTCGAGCGGCGGTAGTCCGAAACCTTCGTAGAGAGACGGGAACACGAACAGCTTGGCCACGTCGTAGAAGATACGCAGCACTTCGATGGGCACAAATCCGAGGAAGCGCACGTCGTTCTGCACGCCGCTGCGCACGACGGTGCGGCGCAGATCGGGATGTCCGGAGAGATCGTCCCCGATGATGATCAGCTTCAGGTCGCGGAGCTGCTTCTCCTTCTCCAGTTCCGTTCTCAGCGCGGAGAAGGCTTCGATGGTGCGCACCACGTTCTTGTGCGGCCGGATCGCGCCCGCATACAGCACAAACGGATAGTTCACCTGGTAGCGTTCCGAGATCAGTTGCCGGTCGGTGTCGGTGGCGTGGCCGTGCAGGAAGCGCTCGTCGATCGCGTTATAGACGACCTCGATGCGAGCATCGGGGATGCCCATGATCTTCTCGATCTCGCTCTTGGTGAATTGCGAAACGGCCACAACGCGGGCCGCTTTGCGCAAGGCCCTTCGCGTCAGCTGCAGGTGCATTCTTCGACGCAGGTTCGACCGGTCGCGCGCGCCGTACATATGCTCAAGCAGGTCGTGCACGGTCACAACGTAGGGGCAAGGCAGGCCGCGCGGAATCCAGAACAGGTGCGGGATATGGGCGACATCGCACTGCAGCCGTTTCACGATGGCACGAAACTCAAGACTTCCCTTCAGCGTATTTTCACGGTCGGCAAGTGGAACGGCGTGAAAGTTCCCCGGCAGCGGTCCGCACTCAGCCACCTTCTCCGGTGAGCCAATCAGAAAGTATTTGCTCTCGCGGTCGAGGCGGGCAAGCGTCTTCACCACGTTGCGGATATAAGTGCCGACGCCGAATTCCGTCATGCGCCGGATGTCGATGGCAACTTTCACGATTTGAATTTAATCACAGGCGAGACCGAGAGGGACAAGGAAATCGCCGTAGAGACGCGGCTTGCCGCGTCTTAGTCGGCGGCAATGTCTCTCGTTCCTCTTGTCCGTCGGCGGAAGTGTTCGGCCGTTCATCGGTGCTTGAGCCGCAGGCTCTCCCAACTTCCATCGGCTGCCCAACCTCCATCCACAGAGAGAGTGTGGCCGTTGATAAAGCCACTCAGCGCAGGATCTGCAAGGAACGCGACTGCCTGAGCGATGTCGTCGGGTGTCGCAAAGCGAGCCATGGGCACGCGGTTCGTGATGTCGCTGTCGGAGTAGAGCCCGGCATCCTGCGCGGAGTCGTCCATGGGCGTCTTCACCCAGCCGGGACAGACGGCGTTGCAGCGGACGCCGCGTCCTCCCCATTCTGCAGCCAGGGTGCGGGTCAGGCCGATCAGGCCGTGCTTGGACGCGTTGTAGGCGGCACGATCGGCCACTCCGAGCAGTCCAGCGACGGATGCGATGTTGATGATGCTGCCCAAACCTTGCTGCAACATGATTCGCCCAAATGTGCGGCAGCATAGAAATGGCCCGAGGAGATTGACGTTCATCACGCGCTGCCACTCGTCGGCGGTGATCTCTTCCGCCGGAGTGATGGAACTGACTCCGGCGTTGTTCACGAGAACGTCGATGCGGCCATATTTGGCCATGACCGCGTCAGCCATGCTGGCCACTGCTGCCTCTTCGCAGACGCTGCCTAAAGCTTCGAGCATGTCAGCGTTGGAGGCTCGAACCTTTGCAGCAGTTTCGGTCGGAGAGCGCAGATCATTGAGCGCGAGTGCAAAGCCGCGCTGGGCGAGCACTTCGGCGGTGCGCTGTCCGATGCCTTGGGCGGAGCCGGTGACGAAAGCAACTTTCATCGTGGGTGGAAGAATGATTGCGATCGCCTACGCGCGCACTTCCGCTTGCGCCTTGGCCCTCCGCTCGGCGTAGAGCGGGAACTCTTCGGCCAGATCCAGGACCTGCTTGCGAATTGTCGCCAGCACGGCAGCGTCAGTGCGATGATGCAGGGCTTCGGCGATCCAGTGACCGATGTGGCGCATCTCCGGCTCCTTCATGCCGCGCGTGGTCATAGCCGGAGAACCAATGCGGATACCGCTCGGCTTCATCGGCGGATTAGTGTCAAAGGGAATCGCGTTCTTGTTGACCGTGATCGCGGCTTCGCCCAACGCTTTCTCGGCTTCGCTGCCCAGCATGCCTTTGGAAAAGACGTCGACCAGCATGAGGTGTGTGTCCGTTCCGCCGGAGATGATGCGGAAGCCTTCGGCAGCGAGCGTTTCTGCGAGCACTTTGGCGTTGGCTACGATCTGCCGGGCGTAGTCGCGGAAACCGGGCTGCATGGCCTCGAGGAAACAGACTGCTTTGGCGGCCATGATGTGGACGAGCGGCCCGCCTTGCATTCCGGGGAAAACCGTCTTGTCGATGGGCGCGCCAAATTCCTGCTTGCTCAGAATCATTCCCGACCGCGGGCCGCGCAGCGTCTTGTGGGTGGTTGAGGTGACGATGTGCGCGTGCGGAACCGGCGATGGATGCGCGCCGCCGGCGACAAGCCCGGCGAAGTGGGCCATGTCTACGAGGTAGAGCGCGCCGATCTTGTCGGCGATCTGGCGCATGCGGGCGAAGTCGATGATGCGCGGATAGGCGCTTCCTCCGCCAATGATCAGCTTGGGGCGCTCGCGCTCGGCGATCTTTTCCAGTTCGTCGTAGTCGATGGTCTCGGTTTCTTTGGTGACGCCGTAAGGAATGACCTTGTAAGTCTTTCCAGAAAAGTTGAGGTGGTGGCCGTGGGTAAGGTGACCGCCGTGCGCCAGGTTCAGGCCGAGGATGGTGTCGCCAGGCTGCAGCACTGACGCGTACGCGGCCTGGTTGGCCTGCGATCCGGAGTGCGGCTGCACGTTGGCGTGCTCGGCTCCGAACAACTGCTTGGCGCGATCGCGCGCCAGGTTCTCCACCACATCGGTGAACTCGCATCCGCCGTAGTAACGTTTGCCGGGATAGCCTTCCGCATACTTGTTCGTGAACACCGAGCCGGCGGCTTCGAGCACGGCTTCGCTGACGAAATTTTCCGAAGCGATCAGCTCCAGGCCTTCGTGCTGACGGCGGGTTTCGTTGTCAATGGCGGCGGCGACCAGGGGATCGACCTCGTAGAGCGGGCGGGACATGGAGTTTTTCATGGCAGTCCCGGCTATTCTACCGCGCCGGCCCCGAGAGGCCCGGTTGCGGTGATCCGTCTGCGCGCCGGACCCTCATTTGGCCCTATGTACTCCGAAGTTACGGGGTTACCCCCTCCCCCTCCCCCTTCCCGAGCTAAAATATCCGGAATCAGTGGTTTAGGCTGTACAATCCGGGCAAAATCTTGAGCCGCAAGGGGTTAGAGGCAAAATATTCCGGAATAAGGAGTTAGGGGCTGCTAGCTTCTGGCCTCTGGCCTCTAGCTTCCAGCTTCGAGCTAACCAACCCTCCCTCGCCGAATGGGCAGGACAGGTCCTCGTTATGTTGTCAATGAGCTATTGTTCAGTAACAGTAATTATCTTTGTAGCGGCATGGGGTTGTCAAGGACCTGCGTCACTACGACTTCTGGCGGCACGGACGGGCCACTTCTCGAAAAGTGAGGCTGTTACGAAACTCGTTGATGAAATCGAGTGGGAAACATGGCGAGACGGGATTTTGTGGTGGGTAGCTGCGGTTGATTCATCGCCTGATCAGGTGGTCTGCAGAGCGTTTTTCA
>Ga0335085_10001469_pt1 | contig 49512 bp, 46 predicted proteins | sample Lox_Sample_45_FD_206712 | JGI IMG/M metagenome (GOLD analysis project Ga0335085, IMG submission 206712) | Soil microbial communities from Loxahatchee National Wildlife Refuge, Florida, United States - Lox_Sample_4.5 | ecosystem: Environmental > Terrestrial > Soil > Wetlands | place: USA... | reverse complement strand
GTATCGCTGAGTGTCACAATGTATTTCTTGACTGCGCTTTCTTTGCTGCCCACGTCTCCGCTCCGTCTCTGGTGACGCGGACATCGATTCAGAGAACCCTCACAGAATCAATGACGACAGCGACTAGAAGCTCTATTCGTTTCCACTACGCAGGAGGATTTGCCTGAAGATCCCTTTAGCGCTGAACAAGGAGGAACGAAATGAGAGCTTTAAGCGCTACTTTGCTTGGCGTAACAATTGCCGCCGCGTTAACCTGCTCTCCGGCTCTAGCCGAGAATTTTGTATTCCATTGCAATGCGGACAAAGGTCACTGTGTCTGGGCTATATTACATAATAACGTCAATCATTACGTTGACATCCCTGCAGGTGGCCAGCAATCAACGGGTGATTTCACTCTTGGCGATCTTTATTACGTCGCAGCCATTCCGGTTGACCCAAAGCGCGGTTGTCAGGGTGTTACGGTTTGGTGCTACGGGCCACGACATCTAATGCACGGTGTGAACACCTAGTGTGCAGACTCAATTGCACCGGACCATTCGTCGGTCTCGGCAAGGGGCCTGCGCGGGCATCCGCGCAGGCCTTTACGTCGAGATTGTGCGTCGCAGCGGCTACCGATCAGTCACCATATGTGTCACCACATGCGGCGGGCTCCGCCAGATTTTTGCCCGGCAACGACTATAAAAGCCGATCGTGAACCTTTGCGCGGATTTGAACGAAACCGCGCAACTCCGCTATCATGGGCCGATGCCCGTGATTTCCCGCTCCGTGATCACCTACAAACTCGGCCTCAATCAGCCGGCCGGAAGCCCGACGGCGATGCGCATGGCGGAAATGGCCGAAGCGATCGCCCGCGAAACCGACGGCGGTTTCGTCATCGAGGTGCATCCGGAGAGCCGGCTCGGTCCCGACCCGCAAATGTTCGCCGACGTGCAGAAAGGTGCGCTCGAATTCTACCTTTCAGGCGCGACCTTGGGCGGCATCGCGCCGATAAGCGCGCTTCCAATGATGCCGTTTGCCTTCAAGAGCAGCAAATCGGTGTTTGCGGCGCTCGACGGCGGCTTAGGCAACGTGATCCGCGGCGAATTGCAGCGCACCGGTCTGCACGCTTTTCGTCATGGGCTGCAAAACGGGTTTCACCATATTACCACCAGCAATCGCCCGATCGAGACCGCGGCCGATTTCGACCGGCTGAAAATCCGCACGCCGGGCGGCGCGATCGCCAGCGAATTCTTTCAGACGCTGCGCGCCGTCCCCGGCATGGTGCCGTTCAGCGGCATGTACGATGCGCTGAAGACAAAGAAATTTGACGGCCAAAGCGATCCGCACCAGGTGGTGGTGGCACTCAAGCTGTACGAGGTACAGACCTATTTGAGCCTCACTTCGCATTGGTGGTCGGGGTTCACGTTGCTCGCCCACGCGGCGGCGTGGAACGCGCTTCCCGCTGATATTCGCTGGGTTGTCGAGCGTAATGTGGAGGCCTATGCCAAGCGACAGCGCAGCGATGTCGAGCAGATCAACGCGGAGGGCGAAAAACTCCTCGCCGACGCCGGCATGATCGTCCATCGCGCTGACGTGGCGAGCATCCGCGGCCGGCTTGGTGATTTCTATGCGCGCTGGAGAGCGAAATTCGCGCCCGCGGCCTGGCGCCAACTCGAAGCGCACGCCGACGGGCTCTGATGACGCAAGACGCCTTCCGCCTCGACGGCAAGATCGCTCTGGTGACCGGTGCCGGGCGCGGGCTTGGCCGCGGCATCGCGCTCGCTTTGGCGCGGTCCGGTGCGACGGTGTTGCTCAACAGCCGGTCGGTCGCGGAACTGGAGGCAGTCGCCGGCGAGATCGCCGCGGCTGGCGGCGCCGCACGCATCATCCCCTTCGATGTCACCGACACCACGACGATGCGCGCCGCATTCGCCGGCATCGAGCGGCTCGACATTCTCGTCAACAATGCCGGGATCAACCGTCCGCAGCCGTTTCTCGAAGTCGACGAGGCGACGCTCGACCGTCTTATCGGCCTCAACGTCCGCGCGCTGTTTCTGACAGCGCAAGCTGGCGCCCGCAAAATGCTCGGTCACGGCGGCGGCGTGATCATCAACATGTCGTCCCAAATGGGTCATGTCGGTTCGGAGCTCAACCGTACCGTCTACGTCATGACCAAACACGCGGTCGAGGGGTTGACCAAGGCAATGGCGGTCGAGCTTGCACCCAAAGGCGTCCGTGTCGTCTCAATCGCCCCGACCTTTATCGTCACGCCGCTGACCAAACCGTTCTTCGACGACCCGAGCTTCAGCAAATGGACGCATGACCGTATCCCGCTGGGCCGGCTCGGCACGATTTACGAGGTCGCGAATGCGGTTGTGTTCCTCGCTTCACCCGCCGCCGGTCTCGTGACCGGCTCGTCGCTCTTGGTCGATGGCGGCTGGACCGCCTGGTAAACGCCCTACGGCACTACCGAGGACGGTCTTGCCAAGGCCTTTCGATGAAATACCACCTGCCAGACTGAGTTCGCGACGAGCAACACGAGCATTGTCATCAGGAAGGTGAGGCCGGTAAGTAGCGTCAACAAGTTATCGGCCATCGTATGAAATGCCGGATACGCCCATAGATTTGGCAGTGCCGATACAAAATAAGCAGCGATCATAAACGGGGCCATGGTCCACATCTGTCGAAACGACATCCCGCTGACGTGCGCAGTCAGACCAAAGAGAAGACCGCCCGCCAACGAGATGAGAAACCAATTATCGGTTTTCGTTCGATGGAAAATATCCCTTACAGTATTGATGATAGCGATTGGCTTATCATGAAGATACACCCACGCAACCTCAACAGGGTAGCGCTCCAATATATGAAAAAACACGCGCCGCATTATATTGTCATGCAGGCGGAACTTAATCGTTCCAGTCCACGGCGAAATATAACCGATCGGCGCGTCTCCATTCTTAGGTTTTTCAAGGAAATGAGTCTTGTCGAGGTAGTCCAAAGCCTCGACATAGCCGAGCGAGTCCGGGCTTGGCGCCGTAGCCAACGCCTTTCGTCCGTCTTCCGAATATAGTTTGGGGTCCGATGAAAGACCAAGAACCGCCGTATGCCACAACCCGTGATAGGGAATGACATCATCCGTGAAATATACCGGGTGCAGAGCAGCGTCTAGATAGAGGTTGTTGCCGATCACACCGCCGACGACCACTGCAGCCGGCCACCAGCACGACGATCGGAAAACCGCTTTGATCGAACGCGGATAATATTGCCGCCGCCATTCCAGGATCCCGAAGTAAACGGTGATCCCCACCACCAGCAAAACGCCCCACACAGCCGAGCCGCGAATGCGAATTGCCAACATCAGAAGCGCCACCTGTGCCAATGCCGCCAGGACGACAGGCAGCGTCGGTCGTCGGCGATGAACAAGAAGGCAAATGAAAAACCACATCGGAATTAACGCCAACGTCGAACTGTGCCGCATGCCGGTCAATGTCGGCATATCGGGTGTGAAGATGGCTGTCTGAATCTCTATTAAAAACGCCAACAACGTACACAGCAGGATAACCAATGCATCGACATCTTTTTGAAAAACCAAAATAAATATAGCCGAACTTATAGTTAGCAGAGCAAAAAACGTAAAATATATCGCGCCGATCTTGCGGCCAAAAAGCGCAAACGACAATCGGACATAGTCGATATAACCGACGTCATCGTACACTGCAGTGATCAGAGACCGGTCGCCGACGTAACCTATCTTTTGCGGTCCCAGCGAAGACGCTTCGGTTAGGGCCTCGTTAATCAGCTTCTTATTGCTGCCATTCTGGATCAGGATGGGATCATGAGTCGAATTGGCGCCCCGATTCCAAACTTGCACGAGTTTGTCGAGCACTGACGCAAACCCGATATAGCCAAGGTGCAGGCCATACACCGACTCCGATAACGCTATGGCGATCTCACGCTGCTCGCTTTCGGGACCAAACGTGGTTTTGTGGTCCATGCCTTTGCGCAGACCCTGGGCAAACGTGAAACCGATGATGACAAGGCAGAGGCCCGCGACCAGCAATGGTGTGATGCCGCGCCACCACTGACCTGTCTCGGAAGCTGACGCCACCCCCTGTTCGACGCCCGATTGAAACGCCAACACTTACCCTCCGCGCGAGACCCGACCTGAATTTCTTGAGCCGGACTGGCGGCCGGTCGACGCAGGATGTACTCCTAACCTATGCCATAACCTAGCAGCAATGCGACCTGCGATACCATCGAGCACAACAGGATTTTGACTACTCCGGCCATCATTCGATAACTGATGTTATCGCCGGCAGCGGCTCGCTACATTATTGCGGGGTTCGGGTCAGCGGGCCTGGAGCGCGCTAAGGGGAAATGATGGAAAGCTTTTTTATCGTTGGAGGCGCCGGATTTATCGGCAGCCACTTCGTGGCGCGGCTGTTGAGCGAACCTGCCACGTCGAAAATCACCATCTACGACAACATGTCCTCCGGGCGGCGCTGGCACTTCGAGAGCTACTTGCAGGATCATCGGCTCCACTTCGAGACGGGGGACGCGAAGGATCTCGATCACCTGTCCAGCGCCATGGCCGGACACGACACGGTCATCCACCTCGCGTCAAATCCGGACATCGCCAAGGCGCAGACGACCCCGAACGTCGATTTCTACGAGGGCACGCTGCTTACCCATCAAGTGGTCGAGGCAATGCGGCTGTCAGGCGCAAAAAACATTCTCTACGCGTCGGGGAGCGGCGTGTACGGCGATATCGGCAGCGTCGACGCGGCCGAGGAGACCCCGGTCGGCCGCCCGATCTCTACCTACGGTGCCAGCAAGCTGGCCGGAGAGGCGTTGATCAGCGCCTATTGCTATATGTTCGACCGACGCGGTTGCACCTTCCGTTTTGGCAATGTCGTCGGCCCCCACCAGACCCACGGCGTCGGCTTCGATTTCGTCAAGCGGCTCCTCGCCGACCCGACCCATCTCGACATTTTGGGCGATGGGCGACAAAGCAAGTCGTACATCCATGTCGAGGACGTCATCGATGCGGTCCTGACAGCGCATCGGGCACCCGGACCGGCGTTTCAGGTTTTCAACGTTGCCACCGGGGATTACATCACGGTAACCGAGATCGCCGAACTCGCGATCGAGTGCCTGGATTTGCCCAAAGAGTCGGTGCACTTATCTTACCGCGGCGGCGATCGGGGTTGGAAAGGGGATGTGCCGATCGTGCGGTTGGCGACAGACCTCATTCAGTCAAAAGGCTGGCGGTGCAGGCGGACATCGCGTGAAGCGCTGGCGCACGCCATGCGCTCGATGATCGAGGATTTTCGCACCGGTCGAATGTGATGCCGCGACGCGCTGTCTTTCTGGACCGTGACGGAGTGATCAATCGCGCTTATCTGCGCGAGGGCGTGTCCCACCCGCCGAACTCGGCCGCCGAGACGGAAATTCTGCCCGGCGTCGTCGAAGCCTGCCGGATGCTGCGTCAAGCAGGTCGATTGCTCGTCCTGGTCACCAACCAGCCCGACATCGCCCGCGGCGTGCAAACGCGGGAGACGGTCGATGCCATCAACGCGCGGCTGCACGAGGCGATCGGTTTCGACGATATCCGGGTCTGTCCGCACGACAACGCCGATCGCTGCGACTGCCGCAAGCCAAAGCCCGGTATGCTCCTGACCGCCGCGCAACTGCTCGACATCGATTTGGGCACCAGCGTCATGGTTGGGGATCGTCCCACCGACATCGCCGCCGGTCGCTCTGCTGGTTGCCGCACTGTGTTAATCGCGCCGCGCCGTACCAACATTGACAGTGGTGCGGACCTCTGTGTCGAAAGCTTGCGCGAGGCGGTGGATTGGATATGCTGTCCTCCAGCGGAGTGACGGGGGCGCCCTCATGCTTAAATTAAACACCAAGATCTATGCTGACGGCGCTGATCTTGATGTCATCGAAAAACTTTGCGCCAATCCTATTATTGAGGGTTTTACGACAAACCCGACATTGATGCGTAAAGCGGGCGTCAACGACTATGAAGCATTTGCCCGTGCTACGCTAGAGCGCGTTGGCGATCGGCCGATTTCTTTCGAAGTCTTCTCGGACGAATTTGATGAGATGGAGCGCCAAGCGAGGTATATCGCGACATGGGGACCCAACGTCTATGTCAAGGTGCCGGTGACCAACACGAAAGGCGAATCCGCCGACAGACTGGTGGAGCGGCTGTCTCAGGGCGGCGTCAAGGTCAACGTGACCGCGGTGTTTACCCTGGGGCAGATCAAGCGGATCACCGAGTGCCTCGCCGGTGGTGCGCCGAGCGTCGTTTCGGTCTTCGCCGGCCGCGTGGCCGATAGTGGGATCGACCCCATACCGCTGATGACAACGGCACTGGGGTTGCTGCGCCCGCATCCGACCATAGAGATGATCTGGGCGAGCCCGCGAGAACTGCTGAATGTGGTCCAGGCCGGCGAAATCGGTTGCCACATCATCACCGTCACACCCGATATTTTGGCCAAGCTGCCGCTGCTGGGGCGCGATCTTGAGGAATATTCTCTCGATACGGTCAGGATGTTCTACCAGGACGCGAGCGCGGCCGGCTACACGCTGTGAAATCGACGGCGACGCGGGCTGACTACGGCGTTATGTTGCCTTGCCCGAGAACAGCAGGCAAGGAAGTGATCCCCAGGGGCTAGGATGGATTTTTGCGCTTCGTACTTTGCGCAGGTCGGGGAGATCGCGCGAAAGATCGATTTGTCCGCGATCACACGCATGGCCGACGAATTGGCCGCTTTGCGAGAACGTGGCGGCCGGCTCTTCATCCTGGGCGTCGGCGGCAGCGCAGGCAACGCCGCGCATGCGGTCAACGATTTCCGCAAGCTGTGCGACATCGAAAGCTACGCGCCGACTGACAACGTCTCGGAATTGACCGCTCGCACCAACGACGAAGGGTGGTCGACAGTCTTCGCCGCTTGGTTGCAGACATCGCGCGCGAATGCCAATGACGCCGTCTTGGTGTTTTCGGTCGGCGGCGGTGACCGCGAGCGCAATGTCAGCACAAATTTGGTGGAGGCGCTCGACGAGGCCAAACGGCGCGGCGCAAAGATATTTGGCATCGTTGGCCGCGACGGGGGGTATACCGCGCGGGCTGCCGATGTTTGCGTCCTCGTTCCGGTCGTAGACAGCGACCTCGTAACCCCGCACAGCGAAGCCTTCCAGGCGGTTGTCTGGCATTGCCTCGTCTCTCACCCGAAGCTCAAGGCACGGCCGACGAAATGGTAGTCGCCGAGAAGGAAATCGCCGAGTTCAGCGGGCGATCAACGGCAGCAGTGCCGGGCGCAGAGGGTGTCGTACCCAGGATCTCCGTCGTCGTCCCCGTATTCCGCGAAGAGAAGACCGTCCGTCTTTTCCTGTCGCGCCTGGAACCGGTGCTCGAGCGGATCGGCAGCTACGAGATCATCTTCTGCTACGATCCGTCGCCGGATCGCACCAAGGAAACCCTGCTCGAGGAGATCATTCGTAACCCGCGGATACGTCTGTTGGTGTTCAGCCGCCGCTTTGGGCAGCCCAAAGCGGTGATGGCCGGAATCCATCATTGCGTCGGAGAAACTTGCGTGGTGATCGACGCCGATCTGCAAGACCCGCCGGAACTGATCGCTGATCTTTACGCCAAGATGCTCGAAGGTTACGACGTCGTGCTGGCAAAACGGCGGCGGCGCGGTTACCGCGAGCCGTTGATACGGAAATTGTTGGCCTTTGTCGGTTATCGCGTGATCAATGCGCTCGCCGATGTTGATATTCCCCGCGATACGGGCGAGTTCCGTATTATGAACCGACGTGTGGTCGACGAACTATGCCGCCTCAAGGAGGGACACGGGTTCCTTCGGGGGCTGGTCGCTTTTGTCGGCTTCAATCAAGGTTTTGTTGAGTTCGACCGCACCGAACGCGCCGCGGGACAGAGCAATTATCACCAATATATCGGATCGATAAAGATCGGGTTGAACGGGGTCGTCGGCTTTTCCAACGCACTGCTGACATCGATGCTGATGGTTGGCTTGGCGATTGCCGGCATCGCCGTTTGTATTGGCGGTTATGTGGCGGTGATGGCACTGATCGGGGGCGAACACTATCCGCTGGGGCTACCGACTCTGACCTTGCTGATCGTCTTTCTTGGCGGCATGCAGTTGGTCGGTCTGGGTATCCTTGGCGAATATATCGGCAGGATTTACGACGAGGTGAAGGGGCGTCCGCCCTATATCGTGGACAGTTTTGTCAATCCGCCGCCGGTGCTTCCCGAGCGTCTGTCTCGGCTGCGTGACGAGAGCCTTGGCTCATGATCATTACGCGTACACCGTTGCGCATCTCGATCGCGGGCGGAGGCACGGATTTGCCGTCATATTATCGCCGTTTCGGCGGCGAACTGGTCTCGGCCGCCATCGACAAATACATTTTTGTCAGCATGAACCGGACCTTCCGCCCCGATTACCAGGTCAAATATTCGAAGTTCGAGGAGGTCGATACAATCGACGCGATCGCGCACCCGGTCGTGCGCGAAGCGCTGCGACTGCACCGCGTGCCCCCTGCCATCGAAATCACCAGTACCGCTGACATCCCCGCCGGCACGGGACTTGGCTCTTCGGGGACATTCACCGTGGGTTTGGTGCGGGCCTTGTACGCGATGGAGCGGCGGCACGTGACCGCTGCGGATGTCGCGAAGGAAGCCTGTCATATCGAGATTAATTTGCTTGGCCAAACGGTTGGCAAGCAGGATCAATACATTGCCTCTTTCGGCGGGCTGACATGTTTCGAGTTCAACCCTGATGAGACCGTAACGATGGCTCCGCTGAAGATTTCGGAGGCGGTATTATCCGATCTCGAGGAAAACCTGCTGTTGTTCTTTACGGGCTATTCCCGCTCGGCCAACGACATCCTCGCGGACCAGCATCAGCGGACGACACAGGGCGATGCAGAGATGCTGGAAAATCTGCATTTCATCAAAGAATTGGGCGTACGGATTCGCACCTCCCTGGAAGAAGGCGACCCGGTCCGCTTTGGCGAGTTGATGCACGAGCATTGGCTCATCAAACAGCGCCGTTCGAGCAACATGTCGAACAGCAAGATCGACCGTTGGTACGAGGTCGGTCGCGAAGCCGGCGCCATCGGCGGAAAAATGGTCGGGGCCGGCGGTGGCGGCTTTCTGATGTTCTACGCCCATGACCGCACGCGCCTGCGCCGGGCGATGACCGAGGAAGGGCTCAGCGAGATCCCATTTCGTTTCGATCATGACGGATCGACGACGGTATTTCGCGGGTGAAGAGCGTGGCCGGGCGGCAATGCGTGATCCTGGCGGGAGGTCTCGGCACTCGACTGCAAGCAGTCACCGGCCCGATTCCCAAGACACTGGTGCCGGTTAACGGTCGTCCTTTCGCCGCATACCAGTTGGCGCTGTTGGCGCGGAACGAAGTGAGCGAGGTCGTTTACTGCATCGGCCATCGCGGCGAGCAGATTGTTCGCGCGATCGGAGACGGCTCGGCGTTTGGCGTCCGCGTCCGTTATGTTGAAGACGGCCCGATTCTACGCGGCACCGCCGGCGCATTGCGGCGCGCATTTGATGAGGACGTCCTCGACGAGGCGTTTTTTGTGCTTTATGGAGATTCGTACCTGCCCATCGCCTTTCCGCCGGTTTTTTTCAGCTTCGAGGCGAACGAGCGCGCTCCCCTGATGACCGTGCTACGCAATGAAAATCGCTGGGACCGCAGCAACGTGGTCTATCGGGCGCCCCGCGTCGCCCTTTACGACAAACGCTGCGACGATCCCAGTGCTGCGGGCATGACCCATATCGATTATGGCCTCTCGGTTTTGCCAAGGAACATTATCGCAGAGGCAGTGGCGCCGGAGATGAACCTTGACCTTGCCGATCTCTACAAGGCGCTGAGCATCGCGGGAAGGCTAATTGGCTTTGAGGTAACCCAACGGTTTTACGAAGTGGGCTCGCCCGAAGGTCTTACCGAGTTCAGCCGATACGCGACCGCGCACTGTCTTTAGGAAGAGATTTGAGCAGCCGACCGATGCCCTCGCCCCGTCGTGCTAAATCGCGATCCGCGGCATGATCGCCATCTTCCGCGTGCTTGTGTCGCTCGTGCTGATGGGCCTCATCCTCCACAGCGTCGATTATCGCGCGCTATTGGCTCTGCATGCCCGGTTCGATCCCAAACTGGCGGTGCTCGCGGTGGTAGTGCTTGGTGCCGCACCGCTTACCAGTGTACCTCGCTGGAAACTGATCCTCGCGCGCCTAGGCCGGCCGCTTCCCGCCTCGGTGCTCGTGCGCGCTTTGTATGTCGGCGCGATGTTCAGCCAAGTGCTGCCTTCTTCCGTCGGGGGAGATGTCTGGCGTGTTTGGCATTGCCGCTCGCGCGGCGTCCCTGTTGGCACCGCGACCTATAGCGTCCTGATCGAAAGGTTCGCCGGAATTTGTGCGACGATCCTGTTCTTCGCGCTCGCATTTCCGGCCCTGATAGTTCGCATCGACAACCCGCAGCTCGCGTTGCTGCTAAAGCTATTGCTTGGGGGTTGTATCGCCGGATGTGTTGCCGCGATTGGCTTCGCGGCCGCGGGAACATTGTTATACCGGGTGCGCTTTTTAAGGCCGCTTGCGGGGTTGGCGCTGGCTTTGGCGCAGGCTTGCAAATCGCCGCGCGTGGCGCTTGCCATGGCCGTTACGGCGATTACCGGGCAACTGGTCGGGTTTGTCGCCTATTTTATTCTCGCGCACAGCCTCGGAACGCCGCTAAGCCTTATTGATTGTATCGAAACGATGCCACCGGTGCTGCTGATCACTCTGGTCCCGATATCGTTTGGCGGATGGGGATTGCGCGAGGGCGCCTTTGTTGTCCTGCTGAAAAGCTACGGCATACCCGGGAGCGAGGCATTGCTGCTGTCCGTCTCATACGGGCTGGCGTTTTTGGTCTCGGCTTTACCGGGATTGGTCTTCTGGCTTATGCCGTCGCGCGCGCGAACGACCGGAAATCCGAACCTGGTTCCGGAGAATTCCACAGATGCGGCTTGACAGCGCGGCGACCGGTTTTCATCGAAGCGTGCCAATGCGAAAGGCCCACCATGTTGCGCAAGCTTGAAATCGGCTGCGGTCAGCGGCCGACGCCTGGGTATATCCACAATGATCTCAACGATTTTGACGGTGTCGATATCGTCGGTTCACCGTGGGAGATCGAGCTGCCGTCCGAGTCGCTCGATGAAGTGCTGGCGCTCGGCGTCGTTGAACACTTCACCTACCCGCAGGTACGTGACGCGTTCAACAATATCTATCGGATGCTGGCGCCGGGCGGCGCGATCTATTTTGATGTTCCGGACATCCCGGTCTGGTGCCGTTACGTCGTCGACCATTTTGATGGGCGGCCGATACCCTTTACGATCGACCATGTATTTTCAACATTGTACGGCTGGCAACGCTGGAACGGCGACGAACACAAATCCGGCTGGTGGCAGGCCAAACTCGAAGAAGAAATGCACGCCTGCGGTTTCCACGATTTGGCGTTCGGGGTATCGCTGCTGTTGGATAAAGGTTTGATGCGCAATCGTTTTAATCGCCCAGAGGATGCACATATCTACTGCCGTGCGACGAAATCGTCGGGGTGAACCGATGGAGCAAGGTTCGCATCCGCGCTCGCGATACGACAACGAGTTCTTCGCCACCGCGGATTCGGCCGCCGATGCGTCGGCGGATGGCGTGATCGCCCCGCTGGCGAGCGAACTGCATCCAAAGAGCGTGCTGGACGTCGGCTGCGCACGGGGAGTCTGGCTTTCACATTGGCAACGCCACGGGGCCGCGGAAATCCTCGGTCTCGACGGCGATTATGTTGACTGCCGGCAGCTTAAGATCGCGACCAGTGAATTTCGCGCCTACGATTTGTCAAAGCCGTTCTCGCTTAGCCGGCAATTCGATCTCGTCCAGTCGCTCGAGGTCGCCGAACACGTGCCCGAGTCATCGGCAGAGATTTTTGTCGACAATCTGACCAACCACGGCCGCATTATCCTGTTTTCCGCCGCGCTGCCCGGTCAAGGCGGCGAGCATCATGTAAACGAGCAGCCCTGGGAATACTGGCGGCGGAAGTTTGCCGCGCGCGGCTACGAGGTGTTCGACTTTATCCGTCCACTAATTCTGCGATCCCGAGCGGTGACGTTCTGCTATCGCTTCAACACGTTTTTATATGTCCACGCCTCGGCGATCGATGAATTGCCTGCGGCTATTCGGCAAACACACGTGCCCCAAGGCTTGGCGCTCGCTGACGTGCTGCCGTTAAGCATGCGGCTGCGGCTGCTTATTGTGCGGTGCCTCCCGTCCGCCGCCGTGAACGGCATCGCCCGGTTACGCTACCGGCTGCCCCGCTTTGGCGGCGCCAAATACCTCAATGGCTGACGGGCCGCTCGGGGCACCACTGCAACCCTGATGATTGATCGGTTTCGGCTTGATTCGTCAGGCGGGATCGCCGTCAAGACACTGGGGGACTGACTTTCCGGCGGGCTTGAGGCCGCCGCGCGACCGCAGGCGCATTTGCGCGGCGCGTCGAATGGGGCGAGACGGAAAGAAATCCGGTCCGCCGAGAGATGACCTGATAAAAACAGGACAACCGAGCATCGTGGAGGAACCATGCCTCGCTACATCAAGACGGCAGCGCTCGCCGGCACGCAAGACGAGGCCGACGCCAAGACCCGCGCCACGGTCGAGGGCATCATCTCCGATGTGCGTACCCGCGGCGACGCAGCCGTGCGCGAGCTTTCGGAGCGGTTCGACAAATGGTCGCCGCCCAGTTTCAAACTCTCCGATGCGGAGATCCAAGACCTCATGGCGAAGGTCTCGCCGCAAACGATCGATGACATCAAATTCGCGCAGCAGCAAATTCGCAATTTCGCCGAAATTCAGCGGGCGGCGATGAAGGATGTCGAGGTCGAGACACTGCCTGGCGTTGTCTTAGGCCATCGCCACATTCCAGTGGGCAAGGTCGGGTGCTATGTGCCGGGCGGACGCTATCCGATGGTCGCCTCGGCGCATATGTCGATCGTCACCGCCAAGGTGGCTGGGGTCGGCCACATTACCGCCTGCACCCCGCCCAACCAGGGCGGCCCGCATCCCGAGACGATCGCCGCGATGCATCTCGGCGGCGCCGACGAAATCTATGTGCTCGGCGGCGTCCAGGCGGTGGCGGCCATGGGGGTCGGCACCGAAACGTTCCAGCCAATCGACATGCTGGTCGGCCCCGGCAACGCCTATGTCGCCGAAGCGAAGCGACAACTTTACGGCAAAGTTGGCATCGATCTGTTCGCCGGGCCGACGGAAATCCTCGTCATGGCCGACGACAGCGCCGATGCCGAGATGTGCGCGACCGACCTCCTCGGCCAGGCCGAGCATGGCCCAACCTCGCCGGCCATCCTCGTGACGACATCGGAGAAGCTCGCCCATGAGGCAGTGCGCGAGGTCGAGCGCCAACTCGGCATTCTGCAGACCGCCGATGTCGCGGGTGTCGCCTGGCGCGACTATGGCGAGGTGATCCTCTGCGCCGATGAGGACGAAATGGTCGGCGAGGCGGACCGTATCGCCGCCGAACATGTCGAGGTGTTGACCCGCGAACCGCGTCGCTATCTCGACCGGCTCAAGAATTACGGCGCGCTGTTCCTCGGTCCCGAAACCAATGTGTCGTACGGTGACAAGGTGATCGGCACCAACCACACGCTGCCGACCAAAGGCGCCGCGCGCTACACCGGCGGCCTTTGGGTCGGCAAATTCCTCAAGACCTGCACCTACCAGGAAGTCCGCACACCGGAAGCCAGTGCGATGATCGGCGAATATTGCAGTCGGCTCTGCGCGATCGAGCGCTTTTGGGGCCACAAGGAACAGGCGGACTTGCGCGTCCGGCGCTATGGCCGGAAAAATGCCGCGGAGTAAGCACCGCCCTTGCAATCGGATTTGTAACGCGTTACGTTCTATCGTGCAGAACTCGCGGGAGGGATCATGGCGGCACCACCGGCGACACGAATGAGGGAGATGCGTGCCCGAAGGCGAAGCAGCGGGCTTCGCGAGATACGTCTCGTCGTACCCGATGCACGCTCCCCCGCCGTGCGCGAAGCGATTGCAGGGCAGGTTGCGCAACTGAACCCGGAGAGCGAACGAGAAGCGCTGCTGTGGATTGAGACAGTTTCTGAGTTCGATGCGAACGAGACGCGGTGACATTGTGATCGTCGCCGCGCCGGGTGACTACGGCAAGCCCCGGCCTGCCGTCATCGTGCAGTCTGACGCTATTCCTGACAGCCATGCGTCCGTCATTATTTGCCAGATGACGTCGGAGCTTGTTGAAGCGGATTTCCGGATAACGATCGAACCGGAGCCAGAAACCGGGCTGCAAGTCGTCTCGCAGATTATGGCCGACAAACCGGTCGCGATCCGAAGAGAACGCATCGGCCAGCGCGTTGGTCGGTTGCCCGCGAACGCTATGTCGCAATTGATCGCCGCCATCGCCTTTGTAATGGGCCTAGCCGACGCGTAACAGAGCGCGACGGTTTATTCCTCCGGCATGCCGGCCTTTCGCAGCCCAGCATCGATCGTCTTCTCGGCAAGGGTGCGATAGGCCGGATTATTGGTGTAAGCCCAGCGTTCGAGTTGGCGTTTCATCGAATTGATCTGGGGTCGTAATTTCAGCGACGCGGCAAGCGCCTCGCGCGCCTCGGGGAGATCGCCGTTGAGCGCGAGGGCAGCCGCGAGGTCGAGATCGAAATAATAGATGCGCGGGTTGGCGGCCCGCGCCTTGGTGAGCCAGTCGATTGCCTCGGGGATGTGATTCAGCAGCAAATGCGCCAAGCCAAGCGACCAATAGGCGAGCGCGATATTGGGGTCATTCGGGTTGAGCCGAATGCGCTTTTCCTCGAGCGGGATCGCCGCCGCGGGGTCACCGAGATAGATCAACGTCACCCCGAGCTGGCCGATCGCCGCGGCATTGTTCGGGTCAAGCTGGATCGCCCGCTCCCATTCGATGCGCGATTCGGGGAGGCGGTTCTGCACCCGCCGCAGCAGCGCGATCATCGCGTGCAGCTGCGAGCGGTTCGGGTCGCGCACGAGGAGTTCGTTGAGCAGCGTTTGCGCCCGTGCTTCGTCTTCCTCGGGGTGATCGCTGCCATTCGCGAGCCCGACGACCAACACCGAGGCGATGCCAAGCTTCGCGTCATAGGATCGAGAATCGATCTTCAACGCCGCCTCGAAAGCGCGCATCGCATCTTCCCGGCTCGACGCCGCCGGCGCCCGCTGATAAAGCGCCCAGCCGCGCATGATCAGGTCCTGAGCGTCGGGGTTGACCGGCTGCTCACGCTCGATCTGCCGCCCCACGGCCTGAACGAGTTCAAGATTGAGCGTGCGCGCGAGCCGGCCGGTGATCTCGTTTTGCGCTTCGGCGAGGTTGCGTCGATCGGTGTCGAAGCGATCGGCCCAGACATGCGCGCCGCTTTCAGCGTCGACCAGCTGGACATTGACTTGGACCTGATCGCCGAGGCGGCGGACGCTGCCCTCGAGCACGTAATGCACGCCGAGGTCGCGGCCCAATTGCTTCACATCAACGGCGGTGCCCTTGTAGGTAAACGCTGTGTTGCGCGCGATCACAAAACTGCCCGCGATGCGCGACAAGTCGGTCGTCAAATCCTCGGTGATCGCATCGGCGAAATAATCCTGGTCCGGATCGTGCGACAGATTCTCGAACGGCAGCACGATAATCGATAGACGCGGCACGGCAGCGGGCGGCGATATCGTGTGGGCTGACGCCGCGGACGGCGCTTCCTGCGGCGCAGGCGCGGCGGACTGGCGCCAAAACCACCAGCCGCCAATCCCGATCGCCACGATCACGAGACCGCCGATAACCGTGCCGATCGAGGCCGCGGTTGTAAAACGGGCGCGCGGCGGCGCGGCGACAAGCTCGGTTGCCGCGATGGCTTGCGGGCTCATCGCATACACGCGCAAGGGCCGCGAGATATTCTTGACCTGCTGTTCGCCGCGATCCTCAAACGGATAGGGCAGCTTGTCGCGGATCTGGTCGTGGACCACGCGCGAAATGCAAAGGCCCGCCGGCTCGGCGAGAGCTTCGAGCCGGGCCGCGACGTTAACGCCGTCGCCGAAGATGTCATGATCCTCGGTGATGATATCGCCGACATTGATACCGATACGAAATTCGAGCCGGCTCCGGGCCGGCAAATCACCGTTGCGGGCCGCCATTTCGCGCTGCATCTCGACCGCGCAGCGCACCGCGTCGACGACACTGGCAAACTCGACCAGAAAGCCATCACCCGTTGATTTGACGACGCGGCCACCGGATCGGCGTATCCGCGGATCCGCCACCTCCTGCCGCCATATGCGCAGCTCGGCGAGCGTTCCCTCTTCATCCTCGTTCATCAAGCGGGTATAGCCCGCGACGTCGGCGGCAAGGATCGCCGCAAGGTGCCGGTCGACGCGCGTGCGCCGCAAGAGCTTCATGCGGTTGATATTAATGCATCGCCTTGTGAAGAACGCCGTCTTTCATGATCACGGATAGGTGCTCGCCCTGGCCGTCGAGCAGCGCGATGTCGCGCAGCGGGTCACCATCCACAGCGATCAAGTCGGCGCGCGCACCTGGTGCGACGATGCCGATTTCGCCGAATCGATTCAGCAACTCGGCATTAATCACGGTCGCAGAGCGAATCACCTCGAATGGCGTCAGTGCTTCGGCGCGAATCACAAACTCGCGTGATTGGTATTTGTGCATCGGCCCCAACAAGTCGGTGCCGTAACCGATCTTGACGCCAGCGTCTCGTAGTATCTCCAGCGAGCGCAAGCCCGCCTCGCGCACGTCGGCGAGTTTGGCCAAGCTGCCTTCCGCCACGCCAAACTCGCGGCCGAAGCGGTAGAGCGCGTCATAGGTGACCAAAGTGGGCACGACGAACCCGCCCGCCTCGGCGACTGCGGCCGCCGTGGGAGCATCGATAAGGTTCGCGTGCTCTATCGAGCGGACGCCATTGCCGATCGCACGACGAATCGCCTCTGGCGTATAGGCGTGGGCCAGCACGTAGGTATGCCAGGAACGCGCCTCCTCCACGATCGCGCGCATCTCCTCGTCGCTGTATTGCAGGTTCCAGATCGGGTCGTAGGGCGACGCAACGCCACCCGACGCCATGATCTTGATCTGCGTCGCGCCTTTGCGCAGTTCGTCGCGCGCCGCGCGCCGGCATTCATCCACCCCGTCGGCGATGCGAGCCAACCCCGCGCCATACTCGCAGCAGGCGCAACTGACCACCGATCGGGTGCGCGGGCGCAAATCCCCGTGGCCGCCGGTTTGGCTTAGTGCCTGGCCCGAGGGAAACAGCCGCGGCCCACGAACCAGCCCCTGCGCGACCGCCTCTGCCAAACCGCCATCGGCCCCGCCGGCGTCCCGCACGGTGGTAAAGCCGCGCGCGAGCATTCCCTCCATCACCCGAGCCGCCTGCAGACTAGTCAAGGTCAATGGCTGCTCGGCGAGCCGGGGCAGCGCCGCATCCACCGCGATCACATGAACATGGGCGTCGATCAGCCCCGGCATCAGCGTGCGGCCGGCAAGATCGATCGTCTGCGCGACGGCCGCCGTGATCGGTTTGTCGGAGACTTCTTTAATAGACGCGTTCTCGACCAGCACATGATGGTCTTCGCGCCGCTCGCCGCGCGTGCCATCGAGTACGGCGCCGTTGGCGAAAATGGTCATGGCCATCGAACCGCCCCCCGCCCTGTTCACTGCTCGGACACGTACGCCGAGCGACGGCCCGGCGAACTCGGCTCTCGCGTCTGGGTAGAATATCCCTTAGCCGCGGGCTGCGCTAAACCACGGTTCAATCCGCTCCTCGCCCAACGTCTACATACTAGAATTATGTGCTATGGCAAAAAAAGTTCACCTGTTGCTGCGACGCCACAGTCATCGTCTCACCCGGCAAGAAGCTCGCCACCCGGGAATCGCGTCAAATAGCCGGGGTCGAAATCCGCCAAATCGGACAGCGCCGCGATATCCTTCACGGTCACGCGCTGGTCCTCGACGACCACCAGATGGTCCTCTCTTAGCCGTCGCAGGACCCGATTCACGTGAGGAATACTGAGCCCCAGCGCGTCCGCGATAAGCTCTTGGGTGAGCGGAATCTTGAAAGAATGCTCGTCGGCGCTCCCGACCGACCGCAGCCTCGTCAGCAGTTCCAGCAGGAAATGCGCGACCCTTTCAAGTGCGGATCTGCGGCCCAGATCAACGAGATGCTCTGCGTAAATCGTCGACTCGCAGGAAAACCACCAGAATATCTTAGTAACCAGCTTCGGATGAGTTTCATTGAGGGCATTCAGCCGAACAAAAGGCACCGTGGCGATCGACACATCGGTGAGTGCCTTGGTCGAATATAAAGAACTCTCCATAAAATATCCGAGCGCCCCGACGATATCTCCGGGCAGGACGAAATTGACTATTTGGCGACGACCATCGTGAAGGATCCGGTACCGGATCGCATTTCCTTCCAGTATTATAAAGATGCTGCTGTAATTGCGTCCCTCGGTGATGATGTCACGGTGGCGCTGGACCGTGCGCGGGTTCGCCTGGAGTTCATGCAGAATCGCGATCTCCTCCGGCAGAAGCGGGATGAGTTGCGATAGTCTGCTGACGAAAGCATTAGCGCCCGTCGTCGCCGACGGCGTACCTCCCATCGCTGGCCTCCTGTGTACTTATGAACGTTTCTAACCTTACGCCCACGTTACGGAGGTGTACCGGGGCGAGTCAAACTTCTAGCACGAGATGATACGGCAATTGTCAAAAATGATCACGCTTTAAGCTATTGCTTTAAATCAATGCTTCATAGCAACGACATATCACGCCGGCCGCTGATACTGCCCCCCACGCCCAACCACTCGTTGGGCAAGCGATATACGGCCCCATGCCGGCGGCCGATCGCGAGAGCGAATTCGGGAGGGGGATTATATGAAGAACGCGCGAAACATCGGCATCATCGCGGCGCTCGGCGGCAGCACAGCCGCGCTGGCGATGCTGTCCGGGCTTGCCGCCGCGCATGCCGACGAGCTGCAAGTCAACCAGAAGGCGCTCGACACGCGCATCGACCAGCTTGCCGCGGTCGGCCTGCAGCCGGGCCAAGGAGCGGTATTCTCAGTCGATCAAAACAAAGCGGCGGGATCGCCGGCCGTCGCCGGCAGCTTCCCGCGCTCGATCCTGATCCCCGGCACCGATACCTCGATCAAGATCTATGGCCAGATCACCGAGGTGTTGGACTACTGGATGTCGGGTGGTGGCAGCGTCGTCAACGCCAGCCCCCAGACCACGACGGTCGGTGACAACGGCATTCTGCAATCGATCTCATTGCGCAACACCCCGGCCTCGGCCCGTGGCAACGGCGTCTTCTCGCAATCGCCGAAAGAGTCGAAAATCGGTTTTGAGACGCGTACCCCGACGCCGTTCGGTGAGGCGCGCACTGTGTTCGAATTCGACTGGGCCGGCTCGACCTCATTCTCACCCGGCGGTGCCGACCCGACCTCAGTGTCCGACAACTTGGTGCCACGCTTGCGCTATGCCTATGGCACGTTGGGCGGGTTCCTGGCCGGCCAGGCAACCTCGAACTTCTCGGACCCGGACGCCAACAGCGAAACCCTCGACTTCGGCGGCAATGTCGGCGAACCTGGCCATGTCCGCATCCCGCAGATCCGATACACGATGCCGGCCTGGTGGGGCACCTCCTTCTCGGTCTCGGCGGAGACGCCGGCGACGATCATTGCGACAGGCAATGGTCTGGAAGCAAGCGACGCTGGCGTTATTCCAACCGTGACAACGAGCTGCACCGTCACGGCAACCGGTGTCGCCACAACCTGCACCTCGGCTTTGTTGACCAGCGGCGTCACCCCGCTCAACGTCACCAAGGCAACCGCGCCCGACTTCACCGCGGCATGGTACATCCCGCAGCCCTGGGGTCATCTGGACTTCTCCGGCGTGCTACGGCCCGGTATCGACGTCACTGATGGCCATTACTTTGCCAAAACCTATATCGGCTATGGCGGCCATGTTGGTGCGAGCTACAGCCCAGGCTGGTTTGGTTGGACCAAGGATACGTTCTCGGCGCACTTTACGGCCGGCGATACGATTGGCCCGTTCCTCAACAGCAGCAGCAATTTCGACTTGGCGACCAATTACGGCTTAGCCGGCTCGTATGGCTCGTTTGGCGGGCCGACAACCGCGGCAGCGGCGGGCTCAATCATCTTCAAGCCGACTCAGGAAATGGGTGCCGAACTGGGTTACCAGCACTGGTGGATGCCAAATCTGCGCAGCAACATCAATGGTGGCTTCAACGCGCATTACGGGATTCCGATCAAACTTGTCGGCGCGGCGCAGGCGGCGGCAATCAATAAGGAGCTGATCTCGGCGCACGCCAACCTCATTTGGAACCCCGTATCATCCGTTGATGTCGGCATCGAATACATGTGGGGCCAGCGCACCGTGCTGAACAACCAGACGGCGACGGAGAACGTGCTGATCAGCAAGTTCGCGTTCCGCTTCTAGTCAGCCCGCGCACCCGGGCAAGGCAAGAAACCCGCCGGCTGTCTGCCGGCGGGTTTTTCTTTTGTCGTGTGGTCAGCGGCGCCACAGCGCGCCCAAGGCCTACTGTGCAGGTTCGAGGACGGCGCTCTCGGCTCTCTTTGCGGCTTCGATCTCGGCGACCTTCTTTTCGACCAGCTCGACCAGATGATCGACGATGTTCGCATCCTTCAAGCGGTGGTCGGTTACGCCGCTGAGATAAATCTGATGCGTGTTGTTGCCGCCGCCGGTGAGGCCGATATCGGTCTCACGCGCTTCGCCCGGTCCGTTGACGACGCAACCGATGACCGAAACGGTCAGCGGCGTGGTGATATGCGCCAAGCGCTCCTCAAGCGCCGCCACCGTATCGATCACCTTGAATTGCTGGCGCGCGCAGGATGGGCACGAAATGACCGTCACGCCGCGCCGGCGCAGCCCAAGTGACTTGAGCATATCGTAGCCGACCTTGATTTCCTCAACCGGGTCGGCCGATAGCGACACGCGGATCGTGTCGCCGATCCCCGCCCAGAGCAGCATGCCCATGCCGATCGACGATTTGACGGTGCCGCTGCGCAGCCCGCCTGCCTCGGTAATGCCCAGATGCAGCGGGTAGTCGCAGGCTTCGGCGAGCTGCTGGTAGGCCGCGACAGCGAGGAAGACATCCGACGCCTTGCACGAGATCTTGAAGTCGAAGAAGTCGTTGTCTTCGAGGATTTTGGCGTGAAATAACGCGCTCTCGACCATCGCCTCCGGGCACGGCTCGCCGTATTTCTCGAGGAACTGGCGTTCCAGCGAGCCGGCATTGACGCCGATCCGCATCGAGCAACCGTGATCCTTGGCGGCCTTCACGACTTCGCGCACACGCTCGGGCGAGCCGATATTGCCAGGGTTGATGCGCAGGCAGGCGGCGCCGCTATCCGCCGCCTCCAGTGCCCGACGATAGTGAAAATGGATGTCGGCGACGATCGGCACCTTGACCTGACGGACGACGTCCTTGAGCGCCAACGCCGACTCTTGGTCCGGGCAGGATATCCGCACGATGTCGGCACCCGCGCGTTCCATCGCCTGGACCTGCTCGACCGTCGCCTTCACATCGTGCGTGACGGTATTCGTCATCGACTGCACGGTGATCGGCGCGTCACCGCCGACAGGCACGTTGCCAACGTAAATCTTGCGGCAGGCGCGGCGGTGAATATCGCGATAAGGGCGAACGCTCATATACGGCCTCGCGGAAATGTCTACGACTAGCGTTATAGAACGCCCAAGTGACGGAAGAAAGTCAGGCGCTACCCGTGAACGGCGGTTCCGGCCGCCAACTCCCCTGGATCGAGCGCGACATCCCGGCGCAGCGTGCCGATACCGCCGATGGGCGGCACGGCCTTGCCGTCAACGGTGATGTCCAGCACCCCGGCATTTCCGGTGCGCAGCGACAACCCCGCGCGTTGGGGCACATTGTAGATTTCACCGGCCTTCAATACGCGCGCGAAGACGATCGCCCCGTCGGTCGTACGCACCTGTATCCAGCAATCGGCAGTCGCGCGAATCGCCACATGTCCCGGTCCGGCTGCGGCAGTCGGCGCGCTCGCCGCGGGCGCCGCCGCCATTTGCGGCGCCGTGGGAGACGCGGCAGCCGGTGCCGGCTGCGCGGCGCCCGGAACCGCGCTCGGCGTTTCATCGGTACCCGACATCGGGGTCAGCAATGCGCCCGGCGTCAGATTGCCGGTCGTTGTCAGCGGCGTTCCAGCCGAACCCGAGCGCGCCGTCCCCGATGCCATCGCCGGCGGTGGTGCCGCCGCTGGCGCCAGCGCAACAGCAGGCGGCGAAGTCCGCGCAGACACAGGCGGCGTCTGGCCTGGATTTTCGGCCGCGCCGAAGAGGCTAGACTGCGCCGAGCCTTGCGGAACCGCCTGCCCAGTCGCTGGCGGCGAGGTCGATTGCGGCGGCGCGACCAAGCTTGGCGTCGCCGCCGGCGGCTTTAGCGCCGCCGGGACAGCGGCCACACGTTCTGGCCGGCTGCGGTCCTCGGTCGACAGGTAATACCAAATGCCGTAGCCACACAGCGCGACAATCAGCGCGATCAATACCAGTGCCCCGCCCGGCACGCTGCGTTCGCCCAGCGGCACTGGAAGCGCCAGATCGGGGCGTGCGGTCACCCCCGCCGCCTCGGCCTTAAAGCGTTCCAGTACTGGTCCGGCTTCGAGGCCCAAAAATTCAGCATAAGCGCGAACAAATCCGATCGCGTAGGTCGGGCCCGGCAGATCGTGGGTACGACCCTGTTCAAGCGCGGCGAGATAGGTCGGCTTGATCCGCAGCATCGCGCCGATCTCGTCGAGATCGAGGCCGAGCTCCTCGCGCTGCTCTTGAAGCCACTCGCCCACCATTCGCGCGCGCGGCTGAAACCGCGCCTGCTCGTCAACCGCGTTTTCCGTGAACGGCGTCCTGATCCGCTGGAAAAACGTCACACCACATACCCGCCAACTAGGAGAGCATATTAATGGTCCCAGCCATGCCTGTCGATTCGCCGCCGTTCATAGCGCGACGCCGTGGTCGCGGGCAAACGCGGCAAGTCGTTGACGCAGCGAGTGGTCTGGGCGTTCGCCAATCTCGTCGAGATAGTCCGCCGCGGCGCCCACGTCCAGGCTGCGGATCATTGTCTTGACCGCACCGAGCGCGCTCGCCGAGACCGACAGGGAACGAAAGCCAAGCGCGATCAGCATCATCGCCTCGACCGGGTTGCCGGCCATTTCACCGCACATGCTGAGCGTAACCTTGGCGGCAGCGCATTTCCCGACGACATCGCGCAGCAGCGCGATCATCGGGGCCGACAGCAGATCATAACGATCGGCGAGGCGCGGATTGCCGCGATCGCAGGCAAAGAGGAACTGCGCCAAATCGTTCGTGCCGATCGACAGAAAATCGACGCGCGCCAGCAGCGCCGGCAGCTGCCACAGCAACGACGGCACCTCCAGCATAACCCCGACATTGATAGAGCGCGGCGGCACATGGCCCTCATCCGCGGCGCGGCGCCGCTCGAGATCGAGCAACGCCTTGGCGCGCTCGAATTCGGCGACTTCGGCGATCATCGGAAACTTGACCCAGAGATCGCGCCCGGCGGCAGCGCGCAGCAGGGCGCGCAGCTGTTGCCGCAACATCGCCGGGCGGTCGAGCCCGATACGGATCGCACGCCAACCCATAGCCGGGTTGTCCTCCGCATCGTGGTCAAGGTAAGGCAGCACCTTGTCGCCGCCGATATCGAGCGTGCGAAACACGATCTGCCGGTCGCCAACCTGTTCGTATGCGCGACGGTAGAATCCGGTCTGGTCGGCGACATCGGGAAAGGCATCGCGCGTCAGCAGCGGAATTTCGGTGCGGAAGAGACCGACCCCTTCGGCCCCGGTGGCGGCGACCTGCACCAGGTCGATCAGCAAACCGGCGTTGAGGAGGAGTCGGATCGGCACACCATCCCGCGTCACCGCCGGCTGGTTGCGCAGCGTCTCGTAATAGGCGCGGCGGCGGCCGCGCGCAGCGATCGCCTCCTCGACCGACTGAAGCATATCCTCACTCGGCCGGATCATCACCCGGCCGCGATCGCCGTCGACGATCACCAGATCACCCGATTCGATACGGCTCGTTGCCTCCTCGACCCGACCGACCACCGGAATGTCGAACTCGCGCGCGACAATCGCCACATGCGCGGTCGGCGATCCCTCCTCCAACACCAACCCGCGCACCCGGCGATGCGCGTAGTCGAGCAACTCGGCCGGTCCCATCGAATGGGCGACGAGGATGAATTCCGGCGGCAGCGTGGTACTCTCCACCGCGCCGAAACCGCCCGCGAGAAATTGTTGCAGCCGGTTGGCCAGATCTTCGAGGTCGAACAGCCGCTCCCGCAAATAGGGGTCAGCGATCTGCATCATCCGCGTGCGCGTCTCTTCGTGGATTTTCTGCACCGCGGCTTCTGCGGTAAGGCCGCTGCGCACGGCCTCGGTAATACGGTTGAGCCAGCCGCGATCAGCGGCGAACATGCGGTAGGCTTCGATGATGTCCCGGTGTTCGCCCGCGCCAAGACCGCGGCTGGTGACAACGAGGTCATCGACCGCGCTTTGCATCGCGCTGACCGCCCGCCGGAGCCGCTCCAGTTCGGTCTCTACATCCTCGGCGACCACCTGGCGAATCACCAGTTTCGGCATGTGCAGCACGGCTGGGCCGATTGCCAGCCCCTCGTTAAGCCGCACCCCGGTAAGCCGTATCGGCAGAAGTGCCCCGCTACTCGATTGCGCCATTTCGAGCGGATTGACCAGCTCACCGCTCGCGATCAGCTCGGCGACGATCATCGCGATCGTCTGCGCGATCTCGATCTCGTCCTCGGTGTAGCGACGCGGCGTGCGATTCTGCACCACCAGCACACCAAGCACGCGCCCGCCGCGCAAGATCGGCACGCCCATCAGCGACTGATAGATTTCCTCGCCGGTCTCCGGCCGATAGGCAAAATCGGGATGCGCCTGCGCGTCGGATAACGCCAGTGGCCGGGCGGTCGCGGCGATGACGCCGACAAGCCCCTCCCCCACTCGCAGCCGGGTGCGGTGCACCGCCTCCCGTTGCAAACCCTCGGTCGCGAATAGCTCCAGCACCTCACCGGCGCGCATCACATAGATCGAGCACACTTCGGCGACCATTTCAGCCGCCACCAGCACGACGATACGATCGAGCCGTTCTTGCGCCGCTCCCGCCGCCGCCATGACGTCGCGCATGCGACGCAGCAGTCGTCGTGTGCCGGTAACGGCCATGTCGGTCTTCGGCGGCGAGTGTCCCGGCCGCAGCCCCGGCGAGACGGCCGGTGAGGTCGCCGGTGCAGCCGCAGACGGGCTTGCGGAAACCTCGTTCATCTTTCCCCCGCCCTGCCTCCCGCCATGACGGCCAGCGGCTTATCGCCCCACCGGCGCGTTTCGATCGTCGCCAGCGCCTGATCGACCAGTTCGCCGAGGATATCGGCCGTACTCTGCTCGCGACTAACGAGGCCGACGCTTTGGCCCGCCATCAGTGAGCCGTTCTCGACATCTCCGTCGATGACCGCGCGGCGAAGCGCGCCAGCCCAAAAATGCTCGATCTCGAGCTGCGCATCCTTTTGGCTGAGCTCGCCGCGCGAGAAGCGCTCGATCACCGCACGCTGCGTCGCGGCAAAACGCTCGGTCGCTGGGTTGGCGAGCGCCCGCACCGGTATCACCGGGAAACGCGTGTCGAGTTGCACCGAAGGCATCGCATCGCGCGCCGCAGCCCGGATAAACGCGCGCTTGAAATTGGGATGAGCGATCGACTCGTGGGCGCAGACAAACCGTGTGCCGAGCTGGACGCCTGCCGCGCCCATTTCGAGATACGACACGATCGCCTCGCCGCGCCCGATCCCGCCGGCGACAAAGACCGGCACTTCGCGCATGTGCGGCAGCACCTCTTGCGCCAGTACCGCGGTCGAGACCGGCCCGATATGACCGCCCGCCTCGCTGCCTTCGATGACGATCGCTTCGGCGCCGCCGCGTACGAGCTTTCGGGCGACAACGAGCGCCGGGGCGAAACATACCGCACGCGCGCCGCCGTCCCGGATGCGGGCAATCGCCGAAACCGGTGGGATACCGCCTGCGAGCACGACGTGCCCAACACGATGCGCCAGACATACATCGATCAACTCGGCGAGCTGCGGGTGCATCGTGATGAGATTGACGCCAAACGGCTTTCGCGTCAGCGCGGCGGTCGCCTCGATCTCGGCGGCGAGCAAACCCGGCGACATCGAACCCGAGGCGATAACGCCAAACCCGCCGGCATTGGAAATCGCCGCCACGAGGTTGCACTCGGACACCCAAGTCATCGCGCCGCCCATGATCGCGAGTTCGGTGCCGAGAAACGCGCGGCCGCGGTCCCACAACCCGTCGAGCACCGCGCGAACTCCGCCGACCGGCGCGGAACCGTAAGGTCGCGTCTCGACGCGTTCGGCGGTGACGAACTCCGCGCTCATTCGGCGGCGTCGAGCCCATAGGCCGTGTGCAGCGCGCGCAAGGCCAATTCCGTGTATTCGGCCGCGATCAGCACGCTGACCTTGATCTCGGAGGTCGAGATGACCTGGATGTTGATGTTGCGGTCGGCCAGCGTCTTAAACATTTGCTGCGCGACGCCGGCATGGCTGCGCATCCCGACGCCGATCACCGAAATCTTGACGACGTTCGAATCCGGTTTCAACGCGTTGAAACCCAACGTCGCGCGCCGCTCTTCGAGAACCTTCAGCGCGCGGTCAAGATCGGCCTTGCCGACGGTAAAAGTCATGTCGGTTGTCGCGCCGTCAGCGGAGACGTTCTGGACGATCATATCGACATTGATCGCGTTGTCGGCGAGCGGCCCAAACAACGCCGCCGCGACCCCGGGCCGGTCCGCAACCCGCTCAACGGTGATCTTGGCCTCGTCACGGCTATAGGCAATTCCGCTGACCACGCGATTTTCCACGATCTCGTCCTCGTCCGTCACCAGCGTGCCCAGTGCATCGGTAAAGCTGGACAACACCTGCAGGCGAACCCGGTTGTTCATTGCCATCGCCACCGAGCGCGTTTCCAGCACGCGCGCGCCCTGCGAGGCCATTTCGAGCATTTCCTCAAACGCGATTCTATCGAGCTTCCTCGCTTTCGCAACGATGCGCGGGTCGGTTGTGTAAATACCGTCCACGTCGGTAAAAATATCGCATCGGTCGGCTTTCAGCTCGGCGGCGAGCGCCACCGCCGAGGTGTCCGATCCGCCGCGACCCAGCGTCGAAATGCGGCCGTCAGGGCCGATACCTTGAAAGCCGCAGACAACCGCGACCCGGCCTTCGGCCAAATCGCGGGCTATGTTCGCGGTCTCAATTCTCTCGATCCGCGCTTTGCCGTGTACATCATCGGTATGGATCGGCACCTGCCAGCCGAGCCATGAGCGCGCATCGATCCCCAAATCCAGCAAGGCCAATGCCATGAGCCCGGCGGTTACCTGCTCGCCGCTGGCGACAACGGTATCGTACTCGACCGTATCGTGCAGCGGACTGATCGCATTGACCCAAGCGACGAGCTGGTTGGTCGTGCCGGCCATCGCCGAGACGACGACGACGACCTGATGACCAGCGTCGACTTGCCGCTTGACCTTGCGCGCGGCGTTCTTGATCCGATCGACATCCGCGACCGAAGTGCCGCCAAACTTCTGAACGATCCGCGCCATCGCAGCTCGCCAATCCCCTGCGCTGCTTTAAGCCGATATTGTCAGCCCCATATCCCCCTCGCATACTCCTTTGCGGCCGGCTCGGCCATATCGGCGACGCAAGCGGACAGCGTGAAAACATTTGGCGATACCATAGACCCGGCGGAAATTTCGCGCTTCGCGGCACAGTCCCCGAACTGGTGGGACCGAAAGGGCAGCTTCCGTCCGCTGCACCGGCTGAACCCGGCGCGCCTGCGGTTTATCCGCGATGAACTCGCTGCGCATTTCGACCGTGACCCCTGTTCTTTAACGCCCTTTGAGGGATTGACGCTCTGCGATATCGGCTGCGGCGGCGGGCTGATCGCCGAACCCATGGCGCGGCTCGGCTTTCGGGTCACGGGCATCGACGCCGAGGAAAAAGCAATCGCCGTCGCCCGCGATCATGCGCCAGCAGCCGGCTTGTCGATCGACTACCGCTGCGAGACCGCCGAATCCCTGGCAGCGAGTAAGGCACGGTTCGATGTCGTGCTTGCTCTTGAACTGATCGAACACGTCGCTGAACCTGCGACGCTGGTCGCTGGCTGCTCCGCGCTCGTCAAAACCGGCGGCGCGTTTATCGGTGCAACGTTGAACCGGACGCCGCAATCCCATGCGCTGGCCATCATCGGCGCCGAGTACGTTATGCGGTGGCTGCCCCGCGGCACGCATGATTGGCGGCGATTCCTACGCCCGTCGGAATTCGTCTTGGGGTTGCGGAACGCCGGGCTGCGGCCAACCCGGCTCAAAGGCTTGTCTTTTCGCCTCGCGGGCGACGAGTGGGTCTTAACCGACGATCTGTCAGTCAACTACCTGGTGATGGCAGTGAAATGATCGGGTCAGGCGTCGGAGGGCGCGATCCACGGGATGCGACCGAATTTAATGCCTTCCTCCGCGAGTTCCTGCGATTCAGCTTCGCTGGCCTCGCCGTAAATCCCATGCGGATCGACCTCGCCATAATGGATCTTGCGTGCTTCCTCGGCAAACTGCTCGCCGACATAGTCGCAATTGGTTTCGACTTGCTTGCGCAGCTCCACCAAAGCGGCGCGAAACTGCGCGGGCGACATCGGCGGCCCCGCCTCGCGCACGCGGCCGATATTTGGCGCCATCAGCGCCTTCTCTACATGCGTGCCGCCGCATTCCGGACAGGCAATTTCCTTCGCCGTTTGCTGCGCCTCGTAGCCATCGCCATCGCGAAACCACGCCTCGAATTCGTGACCGTCGGCGCAGCGCAGCGAAAACCGAATCATCAACGCGCTCCTGTTAGACCTTCACCCTATATAGCGCATCCCGGTTATTTGGCAATCGTGGGACGACAGTGCTAACGAGCGGTAAAGACGCTTGTTCCGTTTGGGTTTTGCGGTTTCTGCCGCTGATCCGGGCGGGCGGCTTGGTACTCGATCTGGCCACCGGCGGCGGGCGCCATACGCGGCTGCTGCTCGAACGCGGCTATATCGTGGACGCGGTGGATCGCGACATCGCGGCGCTGGGCCCCCTCGCCGGCCCGCGCTGTCGGATCGAGGCGATGGACCTCGAAACGGGTGGGCCGTGGCCGCTTGACCGCGATTACGACGGCATCCTCGTCACGAATTACTTGCATCGACCTTTGCTGCCCGCCATCGCTGACGCATTGGCACCAGGCGGCGTGGTGATCTACGAGACCTTCGCGCTGGGCAATGAGCGCTTCGGCCGACCGCGCAACCCTGACTTCCCGCTGTTGCCGGGCGAATTGCTGACAGCGTTTGCCGCGCTTACCGTCGTCGCGTTCGAGCAGGGCGAAGTAATCTCGCCCCGCCCGGCCGTGCTCCAGCGCATCGTCGCGATTAATGGCCCCGTCGCTTCGCTCCCCTCTTTCAGTTAAAATAGCCCATGCTTAGTGCCGCCGAAAAGCTGATGTCTCTCGACGAGTTCCTCGTCTGGGAATGCGCACAACCCGAGCGCCACGAATTTGTCGACGGAATCATCCGCGTGATGACCGGCGCGTCAGCCGGTCATGTTACGATCGCGATGAACCTTAGTTCCGCGCTGCGCGAGGCGCTGCGCGGAACACGCTGTCGTCCTTTCGGCAGCGACATGAAGGTCATTGCCAATGGCAATATTCGCTATCCCGACGTCAGCATCGCCTGCAAGCCGGTTGATGACCGCGCCGATCATCTTCCGGAACCGGTTGTCGTGATCGAAATCCTCTCACCGAGCACCGCACGCGAGGACCGGGGGCGCAAAAAGATCGACTATTTTGCGACACCGTCGATCCGCCAATACGCGATCGTCGAGCAGGACGAGCGGTTAATCGATCTTTACACGCGGACCGACGCCGGCTGGATCGACGAGGTCGTGGTTGACGACGGAACTTTGACCCTATCGGCGATCGGCGTCGCGATATCGCTCGATGCGGTCTATGAAGATACCGAGCTTGACGCTACTCGGCGGCCAGCGGGTGAGACGCCGGCACCGGCGGCGTAAAGTCGCGGTCGTGTCGCAGTGAGGGCAGGCCGCCGCGCACCTTGGCGATACGGGCTGGATCGATTTTGGCGGTGATGATGCCGACGCCCTCGCCGCCCTCGGCCATGACCTCGCCCCACGGATCGACAATCAGCGAGTGGCCGTAGCTTTTTCGCCCGCCGGTGTGCTCGCCAGTTTGCGCCGGCGCGAACAGGAAGGCGCCGTTCTCGATTGCCCGCGAGCGCAGCAGCACCTCCCAATGCGCCTTACCGGTGGGCACGGTGAACACCGACGGCACCGAGAGGAAGTCGGCGCCGGCCTGCGCCAGCATCCGATAGAGATGCGGAAAGCGCACGTCGTAGCACACGGTCATGCCGAGCCTACCCCACGGGGTCTCGGCGATCACCGCTTGGGCGCCTGGCCGGTAGGCGTTGCTTTCGCGGATGCTCTCGCCGTTCGGCAGGTCGATGTCGAACAGGTGAATCTTGTCGTATTTCGCGACGATGCCACCCTGCGCGTCGATCAGGAACGAGCGGTTGGCAAGCCGCGTCTCGTCGCCGGCACCGGGTTCGCCTGTCGGGTCGATTACCAGTGAACCAACGAGAATCCACGCGCCGGTCTCGCGCGCCAAGCCACGCATCGCCGCCAGAAAAGGATCGTCGGCCTCGCGCCGTGCCTTCTCCCGCCGCTTCTGGCCGTTTTCGATAAAGTTGCTGGCTTCGGGCGTGGTGATGAAGTCGGCGCCAGCGTCCCGTGCCTGGCGGATCAGATCGGCGACGACCGCGATGTTCGGCTCCGGATCGGGGCCTGCGGTGAACTGGACGCAGGCGACGGTAAATGGCGCGTCGGTCACCGGGCAACTCCGAGTTTGGCGTCGAGCTTGCCGGCGCGGTCGAGCGCGTGAATGTCGTCGCAGCCCCCGACGTGTTCGCCATCGATGAAGATTTGCGGCACGGTGCGGCCGCCATGCGAACGCTGCACCATCTCGGCGCGGCGGCCTGGCTCCTCGTCGAGACTGATCTCGTGATACGCAACGCCCTTGCGTTCGAGCAAAGACTTGGCGCGCGCGCAATAAGGGCACCACATCGTCGTATAGATATCGACCTCGGCCATCTTTCGTCCTTCCTGGCGACCGGCGCTCTCAGATATGGCGTGAAACCCGCCACCGCGCAAATGATGCGGTTGTGCTTATTCGGAATGGGTTAGCTGCCTGCCCGCAACGCCCGCGCCAAAACCAGCACTCCCACCGATGCGGCGCCGGCGCGACGCAGCACGCGGGCGCATTCCTCGGCGGTGGCACCTGTCGTCAGCACATCATCGATCACTACGACATGCTTCCCATTGACGTGGCGCCCAGGCCTGAGCGCGAACGCACCACGGACATTGCGGGCACGCGCCAGCGACCCGAGCGTGCCTTGTGACGGCGTGCGACGGCGGCGCACCAGCCAGTCGGGGGCGACGGGCGGCCCACCCGCGGCACGGATCGCCTGCGCAAGCAGCGCCGATTGGTTGAACCGCCGAGTGAACAGCCGCGTCCAATGCAGCGGCACCGGCATGAGCAGGTCGGCATTGGCCAGCACTTCCCCACCCGCTCGGTGCATCCAGCGGCCGAACGCCGTCGCAAGATGGGTGTGGTCGCCATGCTTCAGCATCAATACCAGGCGGCGGCTATACCGGTCATAGCGCAGTACCGATCGCGCGCAATCCCAGCTCGGCCGCTGGCGTGCGCAGTCGCCGCAAATCGCGCCATCGCCCATCGGATGCGGGAACGGGAGCCCACAGACCGCGCACCAGGGCGGCGCGAAAAACGTCATTCCCGCCCAGCACGGGCCGCACAGCGAATCGACTTCGCCGACCGTGGCGCCGCACGCCAGGCAGCGCGGCGGCAGTACGCCATCGACCACGGCACGGCCCAGACGGCGCAGGTGAGCCGGAAGGGTTGCCGCAAGTTGCATGGCCTCCCATCATCAGAGTGCCGACTTCCGCGTCAAGTTCAACCCGCGCGTCAAGTTCAACCCATGGAAGAACCGCTCGCCCCGCTCTTTGATCGTCGTGCCTGGAGACTGCACCGCGAGCGCGCGATGCAATCGCCCGGCGGCGCGACCGGGTTTCTGCACGAGGAAGTCGCGGACCGGCTGTTTGACCGGCTGCAGCTGGTCAACCGGCGATTTGGCAGTGCGCTCGATCTCGGCGCGCGGGACGGCAAGCTGGCCGCGCGCCTGGCAATGCAGAGCGACATTGATTGGATCGTCTGTGCCGACCCCGCCATCCGCCTGTCGTCGCGATCACTCGCGACGCAAGTCGGCGCCGACCCGGAACTCGTCCCCTTTCGCGACGGCAGCTTCGACCTTGTCGCAAGCTGCCTTGCGCTGCATTGGTGCGCCGACCTGCCTGGCGCGCTGATCCAGCTGCGCCGCGCGTTGAAACCAGACGGGCTGCTGCTCGCGGCGATGTTCGGCGGCGGCACGCTCGTCGAGCTGCGCACGGCGCTGTTCGAAGCGGAGCTGGCCGAGGAAGGCGGGGTCAGCCCACGCGTCTCGCCGACCGTCGAACTCGGGGATGCCGCAGCCCTGCTGCAACGCGCCGGGTTTGCGATGCCGGTCGCCGACAGCGAGACGATCACCGTTACCTATCCTGACATGCTGGCGCTAATGCGCGATCTGCGCGGCATGGGCGAGACCAATGCCCTTACCGCGCGTCGCCCCTTTCTCCGACGAGCGACCCTCGCCCGTGCCCAGGAGATCTATGCCGAGCGCTTTGGTACGGAGAACGGGCGGATCAGCGCGACGTTCGAGGTGCTGTTCCTCACCGGCTGGGCACCGCACCCGGACCACGCAAAACCGCGCTCCGGGCCGCGCCGACGGATAGCTTCTCCTTCCGACAAATAACGGTAGTGTCCTAATTTGAAAGGCGATCCGCAGCGACGGCAACAGCCACGAGAATCGCCCCTGTCCAGATCATCGCTATTCCAGGGCTGTTTGTGCGCATCCGAAATCGCAAGCTCAGCGGGCGCTCAATAAGCTCGTGGGTGTCTTTCGTGACGTAACTTTGCTTCACGAACTCGATGACCGTTAGCGTCACGCCAGACACAATCAAGAACGCACCGAGCATGCTGGAGATCATTGCCGCGGTTATCATTGTGGCCTTGAGCGAACCTCAGCCACGATGGCCGCGCGCACCGCTTCTAGCGGAGAGTTGATCCGTTCGGTATGCAGCACGGCAAAGAACCGGCGTTTAGTGCTGCCCTCTATCGGCGATGACCAGGCGTAGGCGCGGGACGCCTTCGGGTGTCCGGCCAAATCGAACACATGCACCACGCCTTCCCATACCGTCTGGCCCTCAAAGGTCTCTTTGACGGGCACGGATTGGGCGAGTGTCGCGATGCCGCCGTGCATGTTCTCGACGGCCTCGCGAAGCTGACCCGTTTCGTTCATTGGAACCGCCACGCGGCAACGGCCAAATCGGCCATGTACTCTTGGCGTGTCTCGATCTGCTGACGCCCCCATGTTTCGTATTGCGTTAGCGTATGCGTTGTACGCAAGCGCGACCGCGCAAACTGCTCCTTTTTGTCTCCCCATGATCGATTTCCCAAAGCGCGATTTACCTCGGGCAGCAGACACATGTTGCCGAGTCGGTGTAGCATATCCTCGATCAACTTCGGATCGAGTTCTATTTCTTCTTTCCAGTGTAGCTGTGGAGATTTAGGCAAAATATGCTCAAGCGTCACGCTTCCAGGTACCAATTCATCTTTGAATGTCTTTCCTTCGCGTAACAGAGATTGCTTTTCTATTACGGCGAGAAGATAACGAGCCTTTTTACCATCTGTCTCGTTTTTGGTCTTAAACCGTTGCTTGAAATCCGCATCTGCGATGTACAGTTCTCGCAACATCGATGAAACTTCGGTCGCCGATGTGATCTTTCGTTCCCAAATGTCGCGTGCCGCCCGGCCTCCAAGACTCTCGATGCGTCCAGGGCGCCCTCTATTAACAAGCTGGTAACGAACAGCAATCACTTCGAGCAAACGCAGGAGTCTCTCCATTTGAGCTTTATCAAATCGTTCAAGTGCAGCTAAAAGTATCGGATGCATTTGTGTTGATCCGATGATATTCAGCGCATCGACGCTTTTCTTCGCATCCTCAGAGTAAGTTGACCATATTGCATCTTCCGAATTAGATAACGCGTAATATTTCTCTGCGGCAGAACGCATATCTACTGAAACGCTAAGCGTTTTTGGAGGCGTGTCATACGTTCTCTTAAATGATCCAAAGAGCTTGGTGCCTTCCATAACGCCGTGGCGCGAAGCCCAGAAGGCGCGCAAGAAGGAGTCTACCCGTACCGATCCGAGAAGCGTCATCATTTCTGACCACCGTTCTTCTAGATCAGTCAGTCTCCCCGCGCCGGGTCTATCGGCGCGGCTGAAGAGGTAATTCTTTACAAGGTCAAGTGGTGCTAACTCCAGCCCTCGATCATTGAGTGTCTCAAATATTGTATAGGCCGCATCGTCTCCATTAAGAACAAATCTCACTATTTGTACGGTATCTGTCATGTATTGTATCAAGGATATGAGATAATCGCGCGCCGATTCGGAAGATGGAAATGATTCTGCTCGACTTTCAATATGGCGATTTATTCTAATCGCGGCGCGAAGCAACGTCTTGTTTCTGTCTTCGGATTTACGATCGCGAAGCGTCTTTTCCATATCGCTTATAGGTACTGCCGCTATAACATACCGCTGGAAATATGAATTGTTGGCGGGAGTGAGATTCAGTTTTGGCTCAATTTTTTCTGATCCAATGTCATCGTTATTGAGTAGTTGTGTATCAATTTGTATTTCCTCCTTCTTAAAGGAGGTATACTGACTGAACCAATTCCTTATTGCGCTGAACACCATTAAAGTAGTAGCAAGACGTTGTGGCCCATCTAGGACTTTCAAGACCTGGCCGCTAGTTCTTGTAAATACCCATTAAGCCACAAAAATATAGGGCAGAATTATTTTTGAGAGCATCCTCAATGTCGTGCAAAAATGCAGTTACATAAGCATCCGTCCATGAATAATCGCGCTGATGCGTAGGAACAATAAAGCGGCTTTCTTTTATAAAACGCCCTAGTCCTACGGTCGGTGTGTCAGAAAGTGGTAACGCCAGCATTAGATCATCCCTGCTCCGCCTCACGCCGAATGTCATCTATTAGACGCCGATAGTGTATGATTTGTTTTTCGGCTAGTCGAATGACTGTATGCGGCCATTCCTTCGGTGCCCCGCGATGGGCTTTGGCGTCATTTGTCATTCGCGCTTGACGCACGGATTGCACGGAAACGCCAAGTGCCTTTGCTAGATCGTCGTGATCGAGCTTTTGGCAGAGCTGATCTGTGGCCTCACGGAAATTCATGTATATATCCACATTGACAGCGGCACGAGCGTATATATGATCATATACAGACGTTGAGGGGAAGTCCAATGAACCGCACACCGCTTGCTCGCCGCACTCAGATCATCAACTGCTTGGTCGAAGGAAATTCGATCCGCAGCACCGAGCGGATGACGGACACGCACCGCGACACGATCATGCGCTTGCTGGTCGAGGTCGGTTCCGGCTGTGCGAAGCTCATGGACGAAACCATGCGCGATCTGCCGTGCCGCCGTATCCAGGTCGATGAGATTTGGGCTTACGTCGGCAAGAAGCAGGCGCACCTACAATCCGGCGACAACCGCGCCCGGCTCGGCGATATGTGGACGTTTGTTGCGCTCGATCCCGAGACGAAGTTGGTTCCTACCTTCCGCGTCGGCAAGCGTACGGCCTCAAACGTTGTGGCATTCATGGGCGATTTGTCCGAGCGGTTGGCAAACCGCGTCCAGCTATCGAGCGATGCGCTCAGCACCTACGTTGATGCGGTCGAGCGGGCGTTCGGCGCAGATGTCGACTACGGGCAAGAGGTTAAATTTTACGAGGCAGAACCCATCGGGCCGGGCCGCTACTCGCCGCCAAAAGTGTCGAGCCGCGAGCGTCTGGTTATCGCAGGCGATCCCGACCAAGCCCATATCTCGACAAGCCTTGTCGAGCGCCAGAACTTAACCATGAGGATGTCCATGCGCCGGTTCACGCGGCTGACAAATGCGTTCTCAAAGAAGGTCGAGAACCTTCAAGCTGCCGTGGCGCTGCACTTCGCGCATTACAACTTCGTGCGGCTGCACCGGAGCCTGGTCGCTAACCGAGTTGGTCGAGCGAACTTCAAATTAGGACACTACCCAAATAACGCGGAAGTACTAACTCCTTTGATATTATGGTAGGCGGGGGAAGTTTCGACCACGCTACCCTACCCTTGCAGCAGACCCGAATAAGAGGTCGTCGCGGACAGGGAGGGAACATTGAAACACTTAACGCTTTTGGCGGTTGCCTTAAGTGGCGCGGTAGCAGTCAGCGCACCGGCCCGGGCTGACGAGACGCCGAAATACGGCGGCACGCTCACCTACATGATCCCGGCGGATGCGCCGCCGAGTTTCGACGCGCATCGCGAGCAGACCTACGCGACGATCCACTCGGCGGCGCCGTTTTACAGCATGCTGATCCGGGTCAATCCGATGAACCCCGGGTCGCCGACCGACATCGTCTGCGATCTGTGTACACAGATGCCGCATCCGACCGACGCCGGCAAAACCTTTACCTTCAAAATTCGCGACGACGTCAAATTCCACAACGGCGACAAGCTCACCGCCGACGATGTCGCGGCGAGCCTCAATATGGTCGCCTTTCCGCCGAATGGCATCCTCAGCCCGCGCGCCAACATGTTCGACATGGTCGACAAGATCGAGGCGACCGACCCGCATACGGTCGTGATCCGCCTCAAATTCGCGACCAGCGCGTTCCTTCCGGCGCTCGCCAACCCCTATAACTGGATCTACCAAAAGAAGGTGCTCGACAAAGACCCGCACTGGTACGAGACGAACATCCTCGGGTCCGGCCCGTTCAAGTTCGCGGGCTACGAGGTCGGCCAGAAGATCATCGGCGTCCGCAATCCTGACTATTATCACAAGGGGTTGCCATACCTTGACGGCTTTGTCGGAATCTATGCGCCAAAGCAGGCGGTACAGCTCGACGCGATTCGCGCCGACCGCGCGGCTGGAGAATTTCGCGGTTACCCGCCGGCGGCGATGGACCAGCTGAAGAACGATCTCGGTGACCGTATTGTCATGCAGTCGCATGACTGGAATTGTGGTTCGCTGATCTGGTTCAATAATAAAAAGAAGCCGTTCGACGATGTGCGGGTGCGGCGCGCGCTGACATTGGCGATCGACCGCTGGGGCAGTGCGCCAGCGTTGTCCAAGGTTGCCCTCGTCAAGACCGTGGGCAGCGTCGTCTTTCCCGGGTCGCCCTTGGCGCCCACCAAAGACGAGTTGCAGAAAATCGCCGGCTTCGGGCCTGATATCGAGAAGTCGCGGGCGGAGGCGCGGCGCCTATTGAAAGAAGCCGGACAGGAAAACCTGAGCTTCGAGCTGCTCAACCGCAACGTCGACCAGCCGTACATGTACAATGGCACCTGGGCAATCGATCAGTGGCGCAAGATCGGCGTCCAGGTGACGCAAAAGGTGGTTCCCACCGGGCCGTGGTTTGCCGCCTTCCGCAGCGGAGATTTCGAAGCAGGACTGGCTGGTAACTGCAACGCAGTTGTCAATCCACCGATCGACGTGTCGACCTATCTGCCGGCCTCGGTCAATTCACGAAACTTCGGCTATTACGAGGACCCCAAGCTGCTCGACACTTATGAGAAGATGCTGCACGAGAACGATGCCGCAAAGCAGCACGCCGAAATGTACCGGTACGTTAAACGGCTGATGGATGAGGAGGCGCACATCGCGTTTCTTTTGTGGTGGAACCGCATCGTCCCGTTGCGCTCCTATGTCCACGGCTGGAAAATCGGCCCGAGCCATTACCTCAACCAGGACCTCAGCACGGTCTGGCTGTCGGCGCCCGAATGCGGGAAATGCACTGCGGCGCCGACGACGACGGCGCAACGATAGGCGCGCTATAGCAAATCGCGGAGCATCGCGACGAGCGGCTTGTCGGCCGGCGGCATCGGGTACTGGTCGAACTGCGCCGGCCGCACCCATTTGAGTCGCTGGCCTTCGCGCGCCGTCGCGATGCCCTGCCATTTGCGGCAGACGTAGAGCGGCATCAAAAGATGAAAAGTCTCGTAGGCGTGCGAGGCAAAGGTGAACGGTGCGAGGCAGGTTTCATGCGTGCTGATGCCAAGCTCTTCGTCGAGCTCGCGGATCAGCGCAGCCTCCGGTGTCTCGCCGGGCTGCACCTTGCCGCCGGGAAATTCCCACGTCCCGGCGAGATGCTTGCCCGGTGGCCGCTCGGCCAGCAGCACGCGGCCGTCGACATCGATCAGTGCGACGGCCGCGACAAGGACAACAGGGCCGGCCATTCAGCCGGCCTCGAGGTCGTCATGCCCGGACTTGCTCCGGGCATCTACGAAGCGATGGTGTCGGGGCGCGGGGATGGCCGGGTCAAGCCCGGCCATGACGGGAACAGAAGAGCGTTTCACCCGACCCTCAGCTTCGGTAACTGCCATTGATTCAGCTTCGGTAGCTGCCATTAATGTCGATGTACCCGTGGGTCAGGTCACAGGTCCATACCGTGGCCTTGCCGGGGCCGATACCGATATCGATCGCGATGTGGATTTCGAGCCCCTTCATGTGTTCGGCGACCGGTCCCTCATTATAATTGGGGACCGGCCCACCATCGGCGGTGATCTGAACGCCGCCGACCGCGATGCCGAGTTTGTCGCGGTCAGCCTTCTCGCCCGACTTGCCGACCGCCATGACGATGCGGCCCCAATTCGCATCGCCAGCGGCGAGCGCGGTCTTGACCAGCGGCGAATTGCCGATTGTGAGGCCGATTTGCCGCGCGGCGCGGTCGCTCTCGGCCCCGGCCACGTCGATCGTGATGAATTTCTGCGCGCCCTCGCCGTCCTTGGCGATCTGCCGCGCGAGATCGACCATCACCGCGCGCAGCGCCGAATGGAACCCGGCGAGCTTGGGATCGTCGGCGCGCGTGATCGCGGTGTGCCTCGCCTGCTGCGTCGCGCAAAGCAAAACCGTGTCGCTGGTCGAGGTATCGCCGTCGACCGTCATCGAATTGAACGACACCTCGGTCGTCTCGGCCAGCAGCGCTTGCAGCACCGAGGCCGGCAGCGCCGCGTCGGTGAAGACATAGCCCAGCATCGTCGCCATGTTGGGGGCGATCATCCCCGAGCCCTTGCAGAACCCGTTGAGCCGCACCGGCGTCCCATCGATCTCTGTCGTCGCGGTGGCGGCTTTCGGGAAGGTGTCAGTTGTCATGATCGCCCGCGCCGCCTTCTCCCAGGAATTCGCGTCGAGCAGCGGCGCGATGCTGGGGAGCGCCGCGCTGATGCGATCGACCGGCGGCGGCTCGCCGATCACGCCCGTCGACGATAGATAGATGTCACGCGGATCGCAGCCGAAAAGCCGTGCGGCGGTCGCCGCCGTGCTTTCACAGACCTGCCAGCCGGCCCGCCCGGTGAAGACATTGGCGTTGCCGGAATTGACGACAATCGCTCGCACCGTGCCGCGTGGCAGGCATTCCCGGCACCAGATCACCGGCTGGCCCGGCATCGTCGATTGGGTGAAGACGCCAGCCACCGTGCTGCCCGGCGCCAGTTCGGCGAGCATAACGTCGTCGCGTCCCTGGTAGCGGATGCCCGCCGCATAACTTGCCAATCGGACGCCGGCGATCGGCGCCATGACAGGGAACGAAGCCGGAGCGAGCGGCGAAACATTGGGCATTGGCGCGGTCTCCTTGGGGTAGTGAAGATAAGCCCGGATGGGAGTTGGCGGCACAAAAAAGCCGCCGGTCAATCGGCGGCGGTGGGAGGTTGCGGCTCGGTCTCCCGAACCGGCGGACGCTGATATCAGCGTCGCGGATCGGGCGAGCGCGCGGCCACCTCGGCGCCGCCGGGAAAGCGACGCCGGCGTCGCGGTCGAATCGCAAACAGCACGAGGTTCATGGAACAGGCTATAACGCAAAACGTTATCCGCGGAAAGTCGCGCGCGAGGGCCGACGCCCGCGTTACCGGCGAGCGGCCGCCGCGACAACCACGTTTAATTGACACCCTGCCCGTGGGGACCTATCTCTCACCCGTCGCCGTGCGCTTCGCAACTGCCCTTTTCCCGCCTTTGAGGTCCCCATGTTCGGCGCCCTAGCCCGGCGGCTGTTCGGCACCGCCAACGACCGTTACGTCAAGAGCCTGTCGTCGCTCGTCGCGCAGATCAACGAGCTCGAACCGGAACTGGAAAAGCTGTCTCCGGACGAATTGCGCGCCCGCACCACCGATTTCCGCCAGCGGCTCGAAAATGGTGAGGAACTGGACGACCTGCTCGTCGAGGCGTTCGCGACCGTGCGCGAGGCAGCGAAGCGCACGCTGGGTCAGCGGCATTTTGACGTACAGCTGATGGGTGGCATCGTGCTGCATCGCGGCATGATCGCCGAGATGAAGACCGGTGAAGGCAAAACGCTGGTTTCCACGCTCCCCGTCTACCTCAACGCGCTCACCGGCAAGGGTGTCCATGTCGTCACGGTGAATGATTACCTGGCGCAGCGCGACGCCGAATGGATGGGGCAGGTCTACAATTATCTCGGCATGTCGGTCGGCTGCATCGTCCACGATCTCGACGACACGCAGCGGCGCGAGCAGTACCTCTGCGACATCACCTACGGCACCAACAACGAGTTGGGCTTCGATTATCTGCGCGACAATATGAAATTCCGGCTGGAGGATATGGTCCAGCAGCCGTTCAATTACGCGATCGTCGACGAAGTTGACTCGATCCTTATCGACGAGGCACGAACGCCGCTGATCATCTCGGGGCCGACCGAGGACAATTCAGAACTCTACAACCGCATCGACAAGCTGATCCCGCCGCTCGCCGACGAGGATTTCGAGAAGGACGAAAAACAACGCACGGTCACGCTGACCGAACCGGGCGTCGAAAAGATCGAACAGATGCTGCGCGACAGCGGCATGATGGAAACCGGCACGCTCTACGACATCCACAACATCTCGCTGGTCCACCACGTCAACCAGTCGCTGCGGGCGCACAAGCTGTTCGCGCGCGATACCGACTACATCGTCAAGGACGACAAGATCGTCATCATCGACGAGTTTACCGGACGCATGATGGAAGGCCGCCGCTATTCCGAGGGCCTGCATCAGGCGCTGGAGGCCAAGGAAAGCGTCACCGTCCAGAACGAGAACCAGACGCTCGCCTCGATCACCTTCCAGAACTATTTCCGCATGTACCCCAAGTTGGCCGGCATGACCGGCACGGCGATGACCGAGGCCGAGGAATTTGGCGACATTTACAAGCTCGAGGTTATCGAGGTTCCGACCAACGTTCCGGTACAGCGCACCGATAACGATGACGAGGTCTATCGCACCACGCGGGAGAAATTCGACGCCATCGCTGAACAGGTCGCCGAATGCCGCGCGCGCCAGCAACCGATGCTGATCGGCACGGTCAGCATCGAGAAATCCGAAGCGCTGTCGGAATTGTTCAAGAAGCGCAAGATCCCGCACAACGTCCTGAACGCCCGTTACCACGAGCAGGAGGCGCTCATCATCGCGCAGGCGGGCGTGCCCGGCGCGGTGACCATCGCCACCAACATGGCCGGCCGCGGCACCGACATCCAGCTCGGCGGCAATCTCGACATGCGGCTGCGCGCCGAGCTGCAAGGCGTCGACGATCCGGCCGAGCGCGAACGCCGTGCCGCCGCGATCCGCGCGGAGATCCTGCAGGCTAAGGAAGTCGTCGTCGCCGCCGGCGGGCTCTTTGTCGTCGGCAGCGAGCGGCACGAAAGCCGGCGCATCGACAACCAGCTGCGCGGCCGCTCCGGCCGTCAGGGCGACCCGGGCGCGTCGAAATTCTTCGTTTCGCTCGAAGACGACCTGATGCGCATCTTCGGCTCGGAGCGTATGGACTCAGTGCTTTCGCGGCTCGGCCTCAAGGAGGGCGAGGCGGTCATCCACCCCTGGGTCAACAAGGCGCTCGCCAAGGCGCAGCAGAAGGTCGAGGCGCGCAACTACGACATCCGCAAGCAGCTGCTCAAATACGACGACGTGATGAATGACCAGCGCAAGGTCATTTACGAGCAGCGCAAGGAGATCATGAACGCGCCCGATGTCGCCGCCACCGTCGCCGATATGCGCGCCGAGACCGTGGCCTCGACCATCGGGCTGATGATCCCGGAAAATTCGCTACCCGAACAATGGAACATTGAGGGCCTGCACGCCGAATGCCTGCGCCTTTTCGCGCTCGACCTGCCGATCGCCGACTGGACCAAGGAAGAAGGCGTCACCTCCGAGGAGATCGAGGAGCGGATCGTCGCCGCGTCCGACCGCAAGATGGCGGAAAAGGTCGCCAATTACGGCGCCGACATGATGCGCATGGCGGAGAAGAGCCTGCTGCTGCAGATCCTCGACCAGACCTGGAAAGACCATCTCCTGTCGCTCGATCACCTGCGCCAGGGCATCAACCTGCGGGCTTACGCGCAGCGCGACCCGCTCAACGAGTACAAGCGCGAAGCCTTCGAGCTGTTCGAGGGCATGCTGGTCGAGATGCGCGATCAGGTGACTTCGGTGCTCAGCCATATCGAGTTGCGCTTCGAGGCGCCGATGCCGGTGCCCGCGCCGCCAAACTATGTCGAGCAATACGAGCGCGAACCGGCGATGGCCGATGCCGGGTTTGGCGTCGGTTTCGATGGCCCACCCACGCCTCCACCCGCACCGACCAATCCCCGACGCGGCGGAGGTTCACAGCCGCGCGGCGGCGGCCAGCCCGCCGGTCCGCGTTCGCCCTGGGCCGGCACGCCACGCAATGCCCCCTGCCCCTGCGGCTCCGGCAAGAAGTTCAAGCACTGCCACGGCCGCGTCTGACGAGCGGCTATGTCCCGAAGGGCTGCAAATCGCAACCCGCTTGGCGTTCGCGGTGATGGGGCTACCGCCAACTCATCCACGATGGCCCGAGCGATCGTTCAATCCTTGGCGACGGCTTGGTAGCCAAGCGAGCCGGTGCTTTATGCCAGATTCGCAGGCGCCTCGGCAGCCGCTCCGGCCTCACCGATGGCCCTTGGCACCGTATTATTGGTCGCGCCCGACGGGGATTGCGGATTTGCGGCAAATCAGAAAAAACCAGCCCGTGCTCAGCAGGCCGATGGTCAGCAGGCCGAATGTCATCGATTCTCGCGCGCTATGCGCAACGACAGGACCGGTTAGCGGCAGCACGGCAGTAGGCAAGAGGCCGGCGCACGCAAGCGTAAAAGAGACCCAATATTCGATCTTCACTGTCAGCCCTATTCCCGATGAACAACCGAGAAACGGCCGCGGGACGGGATAGTTTCACCGGGGGTTTTCGTTTTTCTTAAAAGGGGCGAGCTTTTCACCGACGGCTCGGCGGTGCGAGACACGACAAGCGCATCGGCGGAACCAAATGCCTTGAGTGTTGTTATCCCCTCTCAGGGGGAACTTGTATGCCTGAGAGAGACATTCTCATCGTGGATGATGAGCCGGCCGTGTGCGACGTGCTCGCGGGCGTCCTGCGGGACAGCGGCTACGCCGTCGATGTCGCGGCGACGGGCGCCGAAGCGACGGCGCTCCTCAAAGAGCATCGGTACGGGATGGTTGTTGCCGATTGGCGCCTCCCCGACGGCGACGGCGCGAGCATCGCCAACCTAGCGGCCGAAGCCGGCTCCTACGTCTTCGTGATGAGCGGCTACCTGCCATGGATGTTGCCCGGCAGCGTCGACCCGCGGCAAACACTGATGAAGCCGGTCCGTCCTTCGGAATTGCTGGCTGCTGCGCGCGCGTGCATCGGCAAGGCAGCCCTTCCCACGAAAACCGAATAGGCTCGACGCTTTCATCGCGGTCACGGAACCCCGGGCGTTGCGCCGGGGTTCTTGGTGACATAGGCGTTACCTGCAACCTGTTTTTTTTGATTTGATACGATCGTAAGCTTTTGAAAGAATTGGCGACCCCGGCAGGATTCGAACCTGCGACCACCAGCTTAGAAGGCAGGTGCTCTATCCAGCTGAGCTACGGGGTCCAGTGCGATCAGATCACGTCCGGATGCGGTCGTAGCGGAAATTATCGGCGTAGCTTTTGGCTTTTGACGTGCGCGCATGCGGCTCGATGATGGTGTAGTCGAGCCCCAGCTTGTTGGCGAACGCCACCGCTTCGTCGAGCGTCGGGAAGCGCATTCTTACTTCGTTCAGCGTGTCCTGGGCGCTTGCCCAACCCATCAATGGATCGGGCTCACGTCGTGTCGCCGGCTCGTATTCAAGCAGCCATTTATGGGTCTGCCCTCGCCCGGACTGCATGGCCGTCTTTGACGGTTGGTAGATGCGTGCCAGCGCCATCGCCTCATCGCCTCCTCGCCGGCGAGTCGCGCCGGCAATCATGGTCGGGGCGAGAGGATTTGAACCTCCGACATCCTGCTCCCAAAGCAGGTGCGCTACCAGACTGCGCCACGCCCCGTGCGAGGTTTTCTGCGGGTTTCCGGGCGATCCGTCAAGCCCCGGGCGACAACAAATTGGGGCACATGGGACTGAATGGGGCTCAACGTAACACGAGTCGGTTACTCGCAGTTCAAAGGGCGTTTTCTTGGCTAAGGATTACCGCGCGGCCGATAGTAATACCGTCGCCGCTCTCGCTTTTCGGCCAGCATCTCCCGTACCGCGACTGTGATTACCACCACAGCGACGAGGCAGATGGCTCCAACCAAGCCAAGGGTAAACAACGGCGCCACAGCATGGAGCATGGCTGTTCATTGTGGAGAAGATGTGGCGGTAGTAAGTAAAATGTAAGGCCGACGCCGCCGCGCCGCGGAATCCCAAACCGCGCTGTTTTACGTGCGCGCCCGCCAAACGAGAAGTCTAGGAGGCGCGCAATTCGATTCGCGCGCGACGTGCGAGGTCGTCGGCCGCGATACTCCGTCGCTGCAACAATTCAAACGTGCAGCCGATCAATTCGTGGCGTTCAAACGGAAAGGCAATGAAATCGTCGGTATCGGGGTTGCCGCGGTCGCGCCAGGTTGCGCCATCCTCGACGTAAAGCGCCTTAATCCAAGGCTGCCTCGCGCGCGCTTGACGCACGGTCGTCTTGCCGTCGAGCGAGCCGGGCAAACGGGGCGCGGCAATGATCAACGCGTAGCGCCGCCCCGAGACGCCGCGCAGCGCCGCCAAACCCTCGGCCGTCGCCGTAACGCCGAATCCTTCGCCACGCAGCGTACGGGCAATGTGTTCGCGTTGTTCCCGATCGGCAATAACGACCAGGATATCTTCCCCTTCTGGGAACATCGGCGCACTCCTCGCCAGTCGAGGCCGTGAAACCTCGTCCGCGGTTCAGCCATATCCCGATGTTTCTTAATTTTTGTTGCGCATCTCAAACTTGATTTTATAAGAATTTAGAAAAATTGGTCGGTTTGCATTTTTTAACTTTATAGAAAAATTTGAATATTCGTCATCCGCAAGGTCGCTGCGACCTGAATGCGGCGATGGTTAATTTATCGATCGATCGCCTTCGGCGATTTTCACCGGCGCTGCCTCCCTGATGTCATGCCGTTGCTCGACCACGCCGGCTGGTTCCTATGCGCTGCGTCTGGCGATTGATATGATACATGGGCTGTCCGCAGCAGCCCTGTAGGTGCCCAGCAGCGCGGCTTGCCCGGCCGCCCTTACTGAGCATCGTGCGCGATTGAACGGCATAGTTGCCTTGGTGGATAATAAGAAATCTTGTGATGCGGCGAACAGGAGAGTTTGGTGAGGCGGCGCGGGGGTGGTGATGGTCGCCGTTGAGCGCCCGGCAACGCCAAGGATGGCTGAGCCAAGGACGGCAACGCACAACGCGGCGCCGAAGGGCACTTCGCTTTTACGGGCATTGGGGATTGTCGCGCGGGAGCAGGGCATCCAACTCTCCGTGGCTCGGCTTGTGGAAGAGCATTTGCCCCAGGGCGGGCCCCTGTCAGTCACCAAATTCAGCGAGATCGCGGCGGAGTTCGGGCTGCGGGTCACCCCCTTACGACTGACCTGGGAGCAGTTGTTCCAGGTTCAGAAAAAAGACCTGCCCGCGATCGTCCTGCTGCGCAATGGCTACGCAATGGTGCTCCGGGAAACCAGCCGAGAGCCTCGCTTCTCGATCATCAAGCTGCAGGATGCCGGTGCGCACGAGGATGCGCCGCTGTTGCTCGATGAGACCCGTTTTACCGCAGCGTGGAGCGGCGACATCTTCCTGCTCAAACGTCGTTACGCGCTGTCCGACGACGAGCAGCCGTTTGGGATATGGCTGCTCATCGGACTGCTGCTCCGCGATCGCCGCGTCGCCACCGGTGTTTTTGTTTCAGCCTTCTTCTTGAGCGCGCTAGCGCTGGCGCCAATCCTCTTCTGGCGATTGTTGATCGACCGCGTCCTTTATTCCGGCAGCCTCAGTACGTTGGGCGTGTTGTGCTTGACGATGGCATTGTTGATCGGGTTCGAGGCGGTTTTCGGCTTTTTGCGCCGGAATCTGCTGCTGCATGTTTCGCAGCGGGTCGACGTCACGCTGTCCACCTATGTGTTTGACAAGGTTGTTCAACTCCCTGTCGATTTTTTTGAACGCACGCCGGTTGGCCTCATCAACAGGGACATAAATGAACTCGGAAAGATCCGTACCTTTCTGTCCGGACGCCTGCTGAGTTTGATCCTGGACAGCATGGTCCTGCTTATTTTTCTGCCGATCATGTTCTGCTTCAGCGCAATCCTGACAAGCTGCGTTTTGGCGCTCGCGGCAGTGATCTGCTTGTGGATGATCCTTCGGCTGCCGGATCTGCGGCAGAAAAATAAACTGGCCTTCGAGGCGGAGGGCGAGAAGGGCATTTATCTCGTCGAGCAGTTGCACGGCATTCGCGCAGTGAAGTCGTTGGCGCTTGATGCTCGCAGCCGCCACGTCTGGGACGCAAAAGTCGCCAAGGCGTCAAATTTGCGCTTTGAAGAAGGCCGCACCGCCAACATGGTGGAAACCATCGCGGCGCCGATCGAACGGTTGATGACCGTCGGCGTCTTTACGCTGGCGGTTTACCTGGCGATCACGACCCACGCAGACATTTATCCGGGCGCGCTCTTTGCCTTCATGATGCTGACCGCGCGTGTCGCCGAGCCGTTGGTGCAGCTCTCGCAGTTGATAACCCAATTCGATGAGGTCAGGCTTGCCTTGGGGATGGTTGGCAACCTCGTGAACCGTCCCGCCGAGGAAGGTCATAATAAAGGCGGCATTCGGACGCCGATCGTCGGCCGCGTGGAGTTTTCCGGGGTGCGCTTCCGCTATCCCGGCAGAAATACGCTGGCGCTGGACAATGTCACCTTCACCATCCCCGAGGGTTCGGTTCTGGGCCTGATGGGACGCAGCGGTTCCGGCAAGACGACGGTGACCCGGCTGTTGCAGCTGTTTCACGGTGAGTATGAGGGGTTGATCAAGATCGACGGCACCGATCTGCGGCAATACGACGTGCGGCATTTGCGTGGCAATTTTGGCGTCGTCTCACAGGAGAATTTTCTGTTCAGCGGCACCATCCGCGAGACCATCGCCGCCGCCAAGCCGGATGCCACTCATGATGAGGTGGTGATGGCGGCCCGCTTGGCTGGAGCGGAGGAGTTTATCGAGCGGCTGCAGCGCGGGTACGACACCTTTATTTTCGAGGGGTCGCCCAATCTGTCGGGTGGGCAACGCCAACGCCTTGCGATCGCCCGCGCGCTGATCACCAACCCGCGCATCCTGATCCTCGACGAGGCGACCAGCGCGCTCGACGCCGAGAGTGAAGCCATCGTCAACGCCAACCTGGCCCGTATCGCCGAAGGGCGCACGATGATCGTCGTCTCGCACCGCCTGTCGTCGCTGGTCAATGCCGATGCGATCCTGGTGCTCGAACGCGGGCAAGTCTACGACATCGGCCGCCATGACGAGCTGGTCGCGCGCTGCGACATTTACAGCAATCTGTGGCATCAGCAGCACCAACACCTCATTCCCCGGCCGTCGCATGAAGTTATTGCCTTCCCGCCTGCCAGCCGCGCCTGAGGCGGCGACGGGGGGCCGCGAGGTCCGCGTCTTCCAATCGGAAACCGCGGAGGTCCTCGAAACCGGACACCCCCATCAGACGGTGTTGGCGGTGTTAATCCTTGCCGGCGTGTTCGTCAGCCTTCTGGTGATCGCGGCGTGTATACGGATCGACCGGGTGGTGTCGTCGCGCAGCGGTGAGATCATGACGGTTGATCCGACGGTGGTGCTGGGGGCGTTGGATCAATCGATCATCCGCTCGATCGACGTGTCGGAGGGGCAGAAGGTCGAGAAAGGCGCGCTGCTGGCGACCTTGGACCCGACCTTTACCAACGCCGATGTCGGCGCACTCAAGGCGCAGGTGGCGAGCCTCGACGCCCAGATCGCGCGCTGCCAGGCGGAGCTGGCGAAGAAGCCGTTTACCGCCCCGCCCGGGAGCGACGCGACGGCGAACAGCTATCTGGCGGCGCAGCGCGAGTATTATCTGCAGCGCAAGGCGCAGTTTGACGCCCAGGTGAAGAGCTACGACGATCAGATCGCGCAGTACAAGGCGACGATCGTCAAGTATCAGACGGACGAAGCGCGCTACGGCGACCGGGCGAAGATCTCGGCGCAGATCGAACAGATGCGGGCGGCCTTGGCGGCGGCGCAGGTGGGCAGCCGGCTGAACCTGCTGGCCGCGACCGACCAGAAGCTGGAGATCCAGCGGGCGCTGGAGTTTGACCGTAACGCGGAAGCGGAGACGCGGCACGAGCTGGACGCAGCGTCATCGACGCGCGAAGCCTTTGTGCAGCAATGGTACGGGCAGGTGAGCCAGGAGCTGGTGACGGCGCGGACCAACCGGGATGCGGCGGTGGAGCAGCTGCGCAAGGCGACCCTGCATCAGGATTTGGTGCGGCTGGTAGCGCCGGAAGAGAGCGTGGTGCTGAAGATCGCCAAGCTGTCGCCGGCCTCGGTGCTCAATTCGGGCGATCCGCTGATCTATCTGGCGCCGCTCAAATCACCGCTGGAGGCGGAGCTTCATGTCGCGGCGCGCGATATCGGGTTTATCCGCGCCGGGGACGCGGTCACCATCAAGCTCGACGCCTATAATTTTGTCGACCACGGCACGGTTGAGGGCATGGTGCGCTCGATCAGCGAGGGATCGTTTACGACCGA
>Ga0335085_10001468_pt1 | contig 49547 bp, 43 predicted proteins | sample Lox_Sample_45_FD_206712 | JGI IMG/M metagenome (GOLD analysis project Ga0335085, IMG submission 206712) | Soil microbial communities from Loxahatchee National Wildlife Refuge, Florida, United States - Lox_Sample_4.5 | ecosystem: Environmental > Terrestrial > Soil > Wetlands | place: USA... | reverse complement strand
TCTCCCACCACGGTGTCGATGGCGAAGGCGCCACCCGGCCGCAGGTCCATTTCGGCGCGCGCGACACGCCCCCATTCCCTGGGCATGTACCACTCCTTGAGATGCTCCGGCTTCGTCAGCGCTTCCCACACGAGCCGCGTGGGCGCGTCGATGAACCGTTCGAAGACGAGGTCGAGCTTCGGATTGATCGTGAACTGGCTCATGATTCGGACTCCCTGTCCTTGAGGCGTTTGACGTATTGGTCGAACCGATCCAGCCGGGCCTCCCATTCCTGGCGACGCGCGGTGAGCCAGTCCTCCACCACCTTGAAGCGTTCCGGCGCGAGCTCGTACGTGCGTACGCGTCCGCGCTTCTTCGATTTCACCAGCCGGCTCCGTTCAAGCACCGAGAGGTGCTGCACGAACGACGGGAGCTGCATGCCGAACGGGGCCGCCAGCGCGCCGACGCTCGCCGGCCCGGCCGACAGTCGCTCCAGGACCCTGCGCCGAGTCGGGTTGGCCAGGGCGTGAAACACGTCGTCGGCGGCTGCGGAGTGAGCCATGCCTGCCACCATCCCCTTGGGTCGGGTTGTGGTTCTGCGGCCGACGGATGCTAGCACCGGATAACACTTTTGTAAATACCTAAGTATTTCGAGTCCTCGAAGCGCCGTCCGTGTAGATTCCCGGCACACTCACCACCGGCTGGAGACGCATGAGCACCACCGAACTGATGCAGGGCACCGCCTTGGCCGCCTCACTCACCGTCGGCGACCTGGAGAAGGCCGTCGCCTGGTACACCAACGTGATGGGCTGGGAGATCGCCCGGCGCGTCGAGCGCGACGGCAAGCTGCGTGGCATGGCCATCAAGGCCGGCGACGTGAACATCATCCTGAACCAGGACGACTTCGCCAAGGGCACGGGCCGCGTGAAGGGCGCCGGGATGTCGTTCACGATCTACACCAGCCAGGACATTGACCGCCTCGCCGCGCAGGCGAAAGCGAACGGCGGCCCACTGGAGACCGACGTCCAGGACGCGCCGTGGGGCCCCGTGCGGTTCTTCCGCGCCAAGGATCCCGATGGGTTCCGCTGGACGATCATGAAGCGTCTGGGCTAGCGGAAAGCCTGGCCGCCGCGAAGCACCTGGAGATTCTGCACGAGGCGAATCTCGTCGCCTTCAAGCGCGCCGGGCGCGAGAAGCTGCATTTCATCAACCCGGTTCCGCTCAACGAGATCGCGGAGCGCTGGATCGGCAAGTTCGAGCACCGACGCCTGAGTGCGCTCTCCGCACTCAAGAAACTCCTCGAGGGAGACACGCGATGAGCACCAAGCCGGAAAGCCGGGCGAGGTTATCCGAGCCGCCGCAACAGCCCCACGACCCACTCCGGCGTCTGGGCGCGAAACTCTTCGATCAGCCTGCGCCGCGCGAAGTAGTACCGCGCGTTGAGGCCCTGCACGACCGCGGTGAGCACGAGCACCGCGGCGTAGACGGCGACGGTGAGTGTCCTGGCGAGGCCGCCCACCGGCCCGGCGATCTGCTCGAGCTCCGCGAGATAGGGGATCGGCACCACGAAGGCTTTCACGATCGAATACAGCGCGTACGCGGCGATCAGCGCCAGCAAGGCGAGCTGGTTGCGCCCGAGCAGCACCGCCCCACCCGGGTCGAACGCCCGGAGCCGCGCCCGGCCCCGAAACTCGTTCCACGCGATCCAGCCGAGCCCGACGGCCATCACCAGCGCGACGACGCTCGTGAACGCGAAGAGCAGACTGAGGCCCGCCATGATCGCGAGCGTCCAGCCATTGAACGTGGCGACCCGCGCCGCGGCATGGATCCTGGCGGCCCGGGCGCGTGCGTCCGCGACGGCCTGCTGTTGCGCGGGGTTGAGGGGTGACGGATCGGGCATCGTCACGTCCGAGGAGCACCCGCGACACGGTCACGTGGGAGATTCATGATGGGTCCTGGTCGCCGCGTGGAGATGTGGTGCGCACAGCCCGCAGGTTCGCGCGGGCTCCCCGCGGTGTCAAGACACGGCCGGCGGCGATTGCAGGGTGCGACGCACGGCCCGAGGGCGGGCGAGGGGCGAGACGGACCGGCGCCTCGACCTGAACGCCGGCCGTCTGGCGCGTGCGGGCTGCGTGGTGCAACGTTAAGCTCCCGCCACCAGGAGACCGTGTGGACCCGACGCTCAGGATGGTCGAGCGCTTCGAGGAGCTGCTCCAGCGCCGGCAGCTCGACGCGCCGTACGACTACGAGACCATTTTCCCGACGGGCGGGTACTTCGTGCGCCGCGCCTCGCAGAAGAAGCTCGAGCTGCTGAAGCGCCTCGATGAGCACCTGCGGGCCATTTTGAAGCCCGGCGAGCGTGTCCGCTACCTTACTACCGGCGTGCTGTACTCGTTTCTCGAGTCGTACCTGCTGGGCGCGATCGCGTACTACATTAACCTGCGGGCCCTGGTCCTCACCACCGAGCGTATCCTGCTGATCCAGATCACCTCGCGCCAGCGCCCCGACCGGCTCAAGTCCCAGATCCTCCTTGGTGACGTCGAGCGGATCAAGTCCACCGCCTTCGGCAATACCCGCATCAAGCTCCGCGGCGGCCAGACCTACCTGTTCACCCACGTGCCGCGCCGCGACCGCAAGGCGCTCGCCGGCCTGCTCGGTACGGCGCGCGGCGGCTCCGTCACCGTCAGCACGAGCGGCGCCATGGAGAACCTCTGCCCGCACTGCTACCACCTGGTCGCGGAGCACCCCCCGCGCTGCCCGAGCTGCGGTGGCGGCATCAAGTCGCCCACGACGGCCCTCAGGCTCTCGGCGCTGTTTCCCGGTCTCGGCGCGTTCTACCTCGGCTATCACAAGCTGGGTGTGTTCAAGATGCTGCTCGCCGCCATGATCTGGGTGGGCGTGTGGCTTCCGGATCCGCGTAACCCCACCACGCTCGCGCAGCGGGTGCCCTACGCGGTGGCGGTGCTCGCGATCGTGCACCTCTTCGGCGTCGGGGCAGCCCAGTACCTGGCCAGGAAGGGACACTACCCGGCGGCGCCGGCTGGTGCGCGCGTCGTGGCGGCGACGGCGTCCACTTCAAGATGATCGGCAGGCCCCTCAAGGAGGGCATGTACCGCTCGACAGGGTACTTCGATCGCCAGTCGGGAGATCTGACGGTGATCTACTCCGCCTTCAGTGACGACTTGACCGGCACGAGGCTGCTCGAAGAGGTCTACGACTACGATTCGCTGATGACGGCGCTGTCGGACGTTGACTCAGTGGCCGGCGTCACGGCCGACACGGCGCGTCTGCCCTGATGGCCGGGTGACGCAGGCCCTGCGGCGGCGCGCGGCCGCCCTTCGCCTGCTAGAACGCCATGGTCAGGCCGAGGGTCCATTGCATCGCCTGGAGCCCACGGTCCCAGGTCGCCTCGCCGTACACGCGCACGTTGCGCTGCATCAGGTAGCCTCCGCCGCCGGTCAGGGTCTCGTAGCGTGACAGGCCGGTGGGGCCGCCCAGGTCGACGTCGAGCAGCGGCTTGCTCGTGGTGATCAGGTTGTAGAGCGCCACGCCGTACCAGCGGCTGCCGGGGCGGTGCAGCAGCAGCTCGCCGAAGCCGCCGTCGGTCACCGCGGTGGGCTCGCCCGCCGTGAAGGTGGGCCTGGTGTCCTCGCGGTGGATGTACTGCGCGCGCAGTGTGAGCGGGCTCGCCGCGACGGTCACGTCGCCGCCGAGCATGGTCACGTCGTCGTCGAGAGTCGGGCCGCCGGTGGCCGCGCCGCGCTGCCGCCCGGCGTAGCCGAGCGCGCCGAGCGTGAGCCCCGGCGCCACCGCGCGGCTCGCGTGCAGCAGGAAGCTCTTGTTGGGGTCGTCGTCCAGCCGTCCGTTGTTGCCCGCCGCAACCGAGCCGTTCCCGTTGACCACCGCGGCCGTGAGGCCGAAGCCCGCCAGGTCCGCGCCGAGCATCAGGCCGCGGTCGTAGGTGAGGTCCATCGGCGCGTCGCCGATGCGCGCGCGGTAGATGGCGAAGTCCTGGTATTCCAGGCGCTGTTCGCGCGCGAACATCGGGTCGGCCAGCTGGAACTGGCCCACCGTCACGCTCACCGGCGAGCCCGCGACGTCGTTCCAGGTGAGGAACGCGTCCTCGACGTCGCCCGTGGCGCCCTGTTCCGACAGCAGGAAGTACACGTAGTACGACAGCTGCCCGGTGAGCGGGCCGCCGGAGATGAGCTTCAGCGAATAGGGCGTCTGGAAGTCGGTCGCGAACCGGCCGCCGGTGTAGGCCGCGGCGTACGCGTCGAGCCGCATCGCGAGGCGCAGCTGCGAGGGCAGCGCGAGCAGCGGGTCGCCGGTGGCGATCGTGTCGGTCGGGCCCTGGCCGGCGCCGAACCGGTAGCCGTTCGCCGCGAACCGCTCGCCGAAGGCGCTGAGGCGCGGGATGGGGTCGTGGCACATGCTGCAGCTCGCGTGATACAGCCGCGCGAAGGCCGGGATTGCGCGCGCCCGCGCCGGAGCGGCGAGCGTGAGCAGTCCCCCGCAGATCCACCGGAGCTTCGGTCGCGTTGGCATCGTCCCCTCCGCGCGAAGGATGCCCCCACGACGTTGAAGCGAGCGTGAAGGAACTCGGCCGGCTTCTTCATGGTCGTTTCACGGTGCCTTCCCCGGGACGGGGCCAGCTTGGCGGTGAAGGGGGATCGGTCCATGAAACGTCTCGTCGTGGCGCTCCTGGTGGGCGCGGCCGCGTGCCAGCCGGCGATGAACGTCGGCGGCGGACTCCGGAGCCAGGACGTGGAGCTTGCCGCCTTCGGCCAGCTGCCGCGCGCCATGCCCTCCGCCGACGACCCCGCGAGCCCGGCGCGGGTCGCGTTGGGCCGCATGCTGTACTACGAGACCAGGCTGTCCGTGGACCGCACCGAGTCGTGCAACACCTGCCACCTGCTCGACTCCTACGGCGTGGATCACCTGCGGGTGAGCCTCGGGGTCCGGCAGCAGCTCGGCCCCCGCAACGCGCCCACGGTGTACAACGCGGCCGGACACCTGGCGCAGTTCTGGGACGGGCGCTCGCCCACGGTCGAGGAGCAGGCGAAGAAGCCGATCCTGAATCCGGTCGAGATGGGTATGCCGAGCGCCGATTCGGTGGTGGCGCGGCTGCGCGCGGTGCGGGCATACCGGGCGGCCTTCGCCGCGGCGTTCCCGGGCGAGGCTGAGCCGGTCACGTACGACAACGTCGCCCGCGCCATCGGCGCGTTCGAGCGGCTGCTCGTCACGCCGTCGCGGTGGGACGCGTTCCAGGCCGGCGACAGCACGGCACTCTCGCCGGCGGAGCGCGCGGGGCTGCGGGAGTTCGTGGCGCTGAGCTGTCCGACCTGCCACCGCGGGACCTACGTCGGGGGCGGGATGTACCAGAAAGTCGGCATCGTCGAGCCGTGGCCGGAGCAGGGCGACCAGGGACGCTGGGCGATCACCCACCAGCGCGGCGACCGGATGGTGTTCAAGGTGCCCTCGCTCCGGAACGTCGAGCGCACGGCGCCCTACTTCCACGACGGCAGCGTGACGTCGCTCGAGGACGCGATCCGGCGGATGGCCCGCTACCAGGTGGGCCGGGACGTGAGCGACGCCGAGGTCGCGCGCGTGGCGGCGTGGCTGCGCTCGCTCACCGGAACGATCCCGGAGGAGCTGATCGCGCCGCCTGCGCCACCTTCCGCCGAGGCGGCCCGCTAGCTGCCGGCGCGCCGGCCGGTGTAGCTTGCCGGCCCCTCGGCGCACGGAGCGGCGGTGGCATTCGACGTCCAGCCTCACCTCACCAGCGCGACGCTCGAGCTGCGCCCGCTCACCGCCGACGACTTCGACGTCCTCTACGCGGTTGCCCGCGATCCGCTGATCTGGGAGCAACATCCCGACCGCGAGCGGTGGCGCGAGGAGCGGTTCCGGGAGTGGTTCAAGCTGGCCATGGAACAACGCGCCCTGGTCGCCGTCGACCGGACTTCGGGGCAGGTGATCGGCTCCTCGCGGTTCCTGGAGTTCAAGGGAGACGAGGTCGAAATCGGCTACTCGTTCCTGGCACGCGCCCGCTGGGGCGGCGCCTGGAACGGCGAGATGAAGCGGCTGATGCTCGAGCACGCGTTCGCGTCGGTGCGATGCGTGGTGTTCGTGATCGGGCCGGAGAACGAGCGCTCGCGACGCGCGGTAGAGAAGCTCGGCGGCGTCCTGCGTGGCAGCAAGGAAACACCGCTCGGCGCGCGCCTGGTGTACGAGCTGACGCCGGCGCTTTACCGGCGTCCCTCCCAGCCTCCAGCGGCCACCGTTTCGCCCTAGTCCGTCTCGCCGCGGCGCACGAAGCACTCGGCGAAACCGAACAGCGCACGGCCCCGGATCCGCACGATCGCTTTCGCGTCCGGCGCGCCGCGGCCCCGCACGGCGAAGAAGCCGAACAGTCCGCGCCCGCGCGATTCCACCCGCACGCCCTCCGGCAGCCGGAGCTGCACATACCCGGCGAACGCGCGGATGTCGAGGTCGCTCACGCCGTCGGCGAACTGCGCGTCAGTCAGGTCCAGCTCCACGTAGCCGAGGCGGGCCCGCACCTGGAACGTTCGCGGCATCGCGCCGGTGATGCGGTCCTCGCGGCCGCTGAACACCGCCACCACGCGCTCCGGCTCGTCCGTAGCGGCCAGGCTCGTGCCCGGCGCGTGACGGCGCTCGGGTTCAAGGTCGGCGAGCACCTCGTGCAGCTCGGCCAGGCTCGCCGCCCGGTACACGCGCGCGACGCGCGCTTCCAGTTCCTCCGTGGACAGGCGATCGAGCGTGAAGTGCCGCGTCAGCGTATCCACGGCGCGCTGGCGGTCGTCGTCCGACGGTGCGGGGGCCGGGAGGTTGCCGGGAGGCCCGGGTGCTGGCGGGTTCATACCCGGGCTACGTTAACTTGGGGGCGCGATGGAGCCAAGGAACCCCGGGGTCACGGCCGTGCTGGTGGCGGGCGCGCTTCTGGCCGGCTGCGCGCGGCCGCCGCGCGCGCCGGTCGAACGGTTCATCACGGCGAACGGCGTCCGCCTCCAGGTGCTCGACTGGGGCGGCCCGGCGCGCGCGACGGGCCTGGTGTTCATCCACGGCCTCGGCGACTCTCCCCACGCCTTCGACGACATCGCTCCCGCCTTCAACGACCGCTGGCGCGTCATTGCGTACGGCCGCCGGGCGCACGCGCGCTCCGAGGTCAAAGGCCCGTACGACAACGCGACGCTGACCGAAGACCTGCGCCAGTTGCTCGACAGCCTGGGCATCCGCCGCGCGGTGCTGGTGGGCTGGTCGCTCGGCGGCACCGAGGAGACGGGCATGGCGATCCGCCACCCGGACCGCGTCGCGGGCCTGGTGATGCTGGAGACGTACGACTACGGCGACTCGGTGTTGCAGCGACTCATCAAGCGGTTCCCGCTGGCCGAATCGCCGGACTCGGCCGACCTCGCGAATCCCGCGGCGTTCCGGCGCTGGTGGAAGCTGGTCTCGACGCCTAACGAGTCGCTCACGCCGGCCGAGGACGCCGAGATCGCCGATCTCACGACTCGCAACGCCGACGGCTCCGTGCGCGTGGTGACGACCGACAGCATCGGCGCCGCCATGTACGCCGGCGCAACGGCCTGGCACCCGGACTTCGCCGCCATCCGCGCGCCGATTCTCGGCATCTGGGGTCACTGGACGGGCCGTGGCCTGCTGCCCGACTCGGCGCCCGACTCGCTGCGCCGGAAGGTGGCCCTCTACCTGCGGGACGACGGGCACCCGTTTCAGGACAGCACGCTGGCGCACCTGCGGGCGGCGCAGCCCAGTGCCCGTCTGGTCATGCTCGACAGCGCGACCCACGCGATTTTTCCGTTCCAGAACCACGACACGATCATCGCCGAGATGCGGCGGTTCCTGGCCGGCGTCCGGTAAGGCGAGGCCGCCGGCGCCTCGCGCGGTCAGTGCTTCACGCTCGCGTGGTACATCGCCGCCAGCGCCTGCTCGTAGTCCGCCAGCGGCATCAGGCCCAGCGCCGCGCGGCGCGCGTCCACGGTCGCGGAGTCGGCGATCGGCCACAGCACGAACCGCCCGCCCTTGACGTCGAACTGGCTGCCGTAGCGTTGCGGCTGCCCTTCGCCCTTCAGCACGCGGTCGGTGAGCAGCGCCAGGTCCTGCCCGGCGGCCTCGCCCACGCGCGCCATGGTGTCGAGCGTCGGGAGCATGCGGCGTTGGAATTCTTTCGACGGGCTGTGCTGGAGGATGAGAAACGCTCCGGCGGCCGCGACCTCGCCCACCCGCGAGGGCGCGGGCCAGCCGTACTGAGCGATGATGGCCTCGAGCCGGTTCGTGCGCGCCGAGTCCTCGTGCGTCAGGCGGTGCAGGAACGCGGTGTCGGCGAAGGTCGCCGCGGTCGCGCCCGCGCGAAGCGCCTGGTCCGTCGTGTCCAGATGCGCCAGCTCGGCACGCACCGCGGCGGGGACCTGCACTTCGGGCGTGCCGGACGTTTCAAGCGCCGCGAGGGCGGCGGCGCACGAGGTGCGCGTCAGGCTCACCGGCCACGGCACCGTATCCACGCTGACGCCGGGCATTTCGGTGAACAGCTGCGCCGTGCCGACCAGGCTGTCACCCTCGTGGCGCAGTGTGTAGACGGCCGGCGGATACATGCCGACAACCGCGATGCCGACCGTGTCGGCCGTGCCGGGACCCCAGAAGCCGGCGCGCGCGGTGGACCCGGTCGCCAGCCTGGCATGGAACCGGCGCGCCCCCGGCTCCGCCACGGAGTCGAGCACCACGGTCGCCGCGCCCGTGTCCGGCGTCGCGGAATGCAGGCCGGTGCCGGCATAGCATCCGGCCGCGGACATCCAGGCGTCGGCGCGGGTGGAGGGTCGGTGCGAGCAACCCGCGAGCGCGGCGGCCGCGATCGCGCAGCCGCACGTCAGGAGTGCGCGAACGGCGGCGACACGATTGTCGATGTGATGTGCGTTGCTCACGTGCCCTTCCCGGTGGAATCCGCTGACAGGGTAATGCGCAGGCCCGACGGAGCCAAGGAACGCATCAGCTCAGGGCGGCGAGCAGCGCGTCGATGTCGTCCATGTCGTTGAACACCGACGGCGCGACCCGCATCCGGTCGCCGTACAGGCTCACCGCGACGCTGGCCGCCTTGAGCCGGTCGCCGAACCGCGCCTCGGCGCCCGCCAGAGTGTACGACGCGAGTGCCGAGCGGGTTTCGGGCGGCGTGATCGGCGTCCAGCCGCGGCGCGGCAGCTCCTCGTACAGCCGGCGCAGCAGCGGCTGCCGGTAGGCCTCGACGTTCGCCGGCCCCAACCGCTGAAGGTAGGGCAGGGAGACCGACAGCGCGTTCACCGCGCCCTGCGCGTACGTGCCGACCTCGAAGTGCCCGGCGGCGTCCGTGTGCATGGTCCAGGTGACCGGCGTGTCCGCCGGCGGATCGGTGGGCAGGTAGTGCGTCGTGGTGTCTGCCTGCATGTAGCCGATCTGCGAGCGCCCGATCACGGTGTCGAGCAGGCCCGGCCGCACGTACAGAAACCCCACGCCGAAATCGCCCATCAGCCACTTGAAGCTGGAGCAGCCGCAGAAGTCCACGCCGCTGGCCTGCACGTCGATGGGCGTGGTGCCCGCCGCCTGGATGATGTCGGCGTAGACGTGCGCCCCATGCGCGTGCGCGAGGTCGCACACCGCCGCGAGGTCGTGCTGGAAGCCGTTGTACCACGACACCAGCGACAGCGCGACCAGCCGGGTGCGGCGGTCGAGCGCCCGCGCGATGTCGTCCAGCTCGATGCGCCACGCCCGGGGCCGGACGAGCGTCACTCGCAGACCGCGCCTGGCCAGCTCGCCGTACATCACCAGCGAGCCGTCGAAGTGGAGCGCATCGGTGACGATGGTGGCGTTGCTGCCCGGCAGGCCCATGCCGTTGACCACGAGATTTTCGGCGACGCTGGTGCTCTGGACGAGGCTGATGTCCTCGGGGCGCGCGTTGATCAGCGCGGCGAATTGCGCCGTGACGTCGGCCGCGATCGAGTCACCCGAGCGCACCCGCGGCTCGGCGAAGGTGCGAGTCGCGAGAAAGTGGCGCACCGCGTCCGCCGCGGCGATGGGCATGGGGTGGATGAACGCGCTGTTGAGGTAGTGCGTCCCCTCGGGAATGGCGAAGTCGCCCCGCGCGGGCAGAACCCCGGTCGGGGCGGTGCCCTCGCGCGGAGCGGCGGCCCGCGCTGGCCGCGCGAGGCCGGCGGCGATCGCGGCGGCGCCGCTCGCGCCCGCCAGCAGGTCACGGCGATTGATGGTCATCGGTTCCACTCCCGTGCCGGACCTGCGTCCGTCCCGGTGCGCCCCTTGCTGGCGGCCACCGGTCCCATGAAGTTGGTGCAGCTTACGCGGAGGCCTCCATGTTCTGCAACGGTACCGTCCGGCGCAGCCGCCGGCTCCTGCTTGTCTTCCTGGCGTTCGGCGCGCACGCCGCTCTCGCCCAGCAGCTCACGCCCGCCGAGCAGGCCCAGGTGGACAGCGCGGCGATGCAGGTGCTCGCGGGCACGGGCGCGCCGAGCGCGTCGGTTGCCATCGTGCGCGGCGGCCAGATCGTGTACGAGCACGCCTACGGGCGCGGCCGGATCGATCCCGACGTGCCGGCGACGACCGCGATGCGCTACGCGATCGGGTCGAACAGCAAGCAGTTCTGCGCCACCGCGATCCTGATGCTGGCGGAGGACCACAAGCTCTCGCTCGACGACCACGTGTCGCGGTGGTTCCCGCAACTGACGCGCGCCAACGAGATCACGATTCGCGAGCTGCTGTCCATGACGTCCGGCTATCAGGACTTCTGGCCGCAGGACTACGTCATGACGGTCGATCCCGACATGCGGCAGCCGGTGAGCGCGGCGGAGGTGATGCGCCGCTGGGCGCAGATCCCGCTGGACTTCGACCCCGGCACCCAGTGGCAGTACAGCAACACCAACTACGTGATCGCCGCGGCGATCGTCGAGCGCGTGAGCGGGATGCGCTTCATGGACTTCCTCAGGCAGCGGATCATCACGCCGCTGCACATGACGTCGGTCGCCGACTTCGACGCGGGGTGGATGAACGCGCAGGACGCCCAGCCGTTGCTGCGGTACGGCCTCGGCCCGCTGCGGCCGGCGCCCGACGGCGGCCCCGGCTGGATGTGGGGCGCCGGCGAGCTGGCGATGACCCCGCACGACCTCGCGCTGTGGGACATCGCGATGATCAACCAGTCGCTCCTGCGGCCGGCGTCCTACCGCGCCCAGCAGACGGACGAGTTGCTCGCCAACGGCACCGCGACCGGCTACGGCCTCGGCATCGGCGTCGGCCGGACCAACGGGCACCGCACGCTTTCGCACGGCGGCGCGGTGTCGGGCTACACGTCGCGCAACACCATCTTCCCGGACGACCATGCCGCGATCGTCGTGCTCACCAACATTTACCCCGGCGCCGCCGGCGCGCCGGACCAGATCGCGGCCCGGATCGCGAGGATCATCCTCCCGGGGGCCGATACCGCCCAGGCCGCGGCGCTCGCCGCGGTGCGCGGGATCTACGAGGGCCTGATGCACGGCACGGTGGACCGCTCGCTGTTCACCCCGAACGCCAACGCCTACTTCAGCGACCAGGCGCTCCAGGACTACGCGGCGAGCCTCGGGCCGCTCGGCGCGCCGACCCAGTTCGTGCCCGGCGGGTATTCGTTGCGCGGCGGCATGGCGATCCGCTCCTACGTCATTCGCGCGGGCCAGGTCGTCATGGGCCTGACCACGATGACCATGCCGGACGGCAAGATCGAGGAGTACATCGTCGAGCGCGCGAACTGACGCGGCGCGAGGAGGCGCACCATGGCGTACCCGCAGTGCGAGCACCTGGACACGGTTCGGACCCTCGAGCCGAACACCCCCGAGGGCTGCGAGGAATGCCTCGCCATGGGCAGTGACTGGGTCCACTTGCGCCTGTGCACGCAGTGCGGCCACGTCGGGTGTTGCGACGACTCCCCGCACCGGCACGCAACGAAGCACTTTCACACCACGCGGCACCCGGTCATCGTCAGCCTCGAGCCCGGCGAAGACTGGGGGTTCTGCTATCCGGAGCAACTGATGATGGAGCCCGCGCCCGCGCCGCGGGCGTGAGTCGGGCGATGCATCGGTCGGCCGTACGTCTCGTCACCATCAGCCGGGAGTTCGGCGCCGGAGGCAGCGATCTGGCGCGCGCGCTGGGCGAGCGGCTGGGCTGGCCCGTGCTGGACCACGACATCGTCCACCGGGTCGCCGCGCGGCTCAAGCTCGACGATCAGGCCGTGGAGCGCTTCGACGAGCACGCGCCCTCGCTCCTGGCGCGCATCGCGACGGTCCTGATCGTCCCGACGCCCGATCTCTATTCGCCGCCGGAGACCCTTCAGGTTCCGAGCCACGACGCGATCGCCGGCGCGACCCGCCGTGTCATGGAGGCGGCCGCCGCCACGCTGCCGCTGATCGTGGTCGGCCACGGCGCGCAGAGCGTGTTCGGCGGGCGCCCGGACGCGCTGCACGTGCGGGTGGTGGCGCCGCTGGAGGACCGTGCCGCGCGCGTCGCGGCGCGGCTGGGCGTCGATGCCGCGCACGCCGCCGCGCTCGCGCAGCGCGCCGACCACGACCGCCAGGCGTACTTCCAGCGCTACTTCCACCACGACTGGCGCAGCGCGCACCTCTATGATCTCCAGGTCAATACCGGCGGCGTCCCCATCGCGGCCGCGGTCGCGATCGTCGCGCACCTGATCGAGAGCCGCGCCGCGGCGCCGGCCGGGACCGCGTGAGCGCACCCGCGCGTCTGCCGACGCACAAGTGGATCATCGCGGGGACCGTCATGACCGGCACGATCATGGCGGTGCTCGACTCGAGCATCGTCAACGTGGCGCTGCCGGACATGTCCGGGAACCTCGGCGTCACGATCGAGGAAATCACCTGGGTCGTGACGTCGTACATCCTGGCGCAGGTGATCGTCATGCCGATCACCGGCCTGCTGGCGTCGCGGTTCGGGCGCAAGCGCTTCTACCAGGCGAGCGTCATCCTGTTCACCACCGCGTCCATGGCGTGCGGCCTGTCGGGCAGCCTCAACACGATGATCGTGTTCCGCGTGCTCCAGGGCTTCGGCGGCGGCGTGCTGCTGACCGTGTCGCAGGCGATTCTGCGCGAGAGCTTCCCGGCGGAGGAGCAGGGCGTCGCGATGGGCATCTACGGCCTGGGCGTGGTGCTGGCGCCGGCCTTCGGCCCGACGTTAGGCGGATGGCTCACCGACCAGTATTCGTGGCCGTGGATCTTCTTCATCAACGCCCCGATCGGCGTCATCAACATCCTGCTGGTGTGGCGGTTCATCGAGGACCCGCCCTATCTGGTCCGCGAAAAGGGCTACATCGACTGGACCGGGCTGGGGCTGCTGGTGGTCGGCCTCGGCGCGCTGCAGATCATGCTCGAGCAGGGGCAGCAGGACGACTGGTTCTCCTCCACCTTCATCACCCGGCTCGCCGTCGCCTCGGCCGCCGGGATGGTGCTGTTCGTGTGGCGCGAGCTGACCATCGACCGGCCCGCGGTCAACCTGAAGATCCTGCGCAACGTATCGCTGGCCTCGGCCACCGCGCTGGGCGGCGTGCTGGGGCTGGCCCTGAACGCAAGCCTGTTCCTGCTGCCGGTGTTCCTCCAGCGGCTGCTCGGGTTCGACGCCATGCAGTCGGGCCTGACGCTGATGCCGCGCAGCCTCGCCATGGGCGTGATGATGCCGATCGGCGGCCGGTTCTATAACCGCCTCGGGCCGCGCGCCCTGGTCGGGGCCGGCCTGGTCATCGCCGGCCTCGGGTTCCTCCAGATGTCGTATCTCAGCACGGCGGTCGGTTTCTGGGACCTGTTCTGGCCGCAGGTGTGGCAGGGCGTGGGGTTCAGCCTGATCTTCGTCGCGCTGAGCACGGCGGCGCTCGCCACGATCGAGAAGCCGCTCATGACCGCGGCGGCCGGGCTCTACAACGTGGTCCGCCAGGTCATGGGCAGCGTCGGCATCGCGATCGCCGCGACCACGCTGGCGTCGAGCACCGACCGCTATCGCGAGATCCTCTCAGAAGACGCCGGCATCTCGAGCGCGGGGCCGCGCTGGCTGAGCAGCATCACCCACGCGATGGTGGCCAAGGGCGCGGACCCGTTCACCGCCAGACAGCAGGCGCTGCGGGTCGCGGACGGCCTGATCCGCCGGCAGGCCGCGGTGCTCGCCTACAATCACGTGTTCGCCCTGGTGGCGGTGCTGATTCTGGGTGGGGTGCCCCTGGTGCTGCTACTGCGCGGCGGCAAGCCCGTGGACATCGAGATCGTGGTGGAATAGCACGAGGTCCAGCGCGCCCCCTCGGCACGCTGGACCCCGGTTCTGCAATGACCGATCGGCGCGGAACGCGTCGGTCGTTCGCGGTACTAAGCCTTAACGGCTAACGGCGATCCGCGCCTTCGTAGGGTCATTAGACACTGGATCACCTCCTCTGGTATGGGTGGCACATAGGGGCCTGCGGATGCCAATCTAAGAAATCGGCACGCGGGCCGCGAGAGGCCGCCCCCTTCGCCGCCCCCTTAGATTGTGCCGCTCATGGCGGCCTCCGCGTGACTCTCCTGGCGATGTCCGGCGTCGGCGTCCAGTTCGGCGACCGCGTGTTGCTCGAGGGCGTGACCTTCCAGGTGATGCCGGGCGAGCGCTGGGGGGTCGTCGGCCGCAACGGCTCGGGAAAGACCACGCTGCTCCGGCTCATCATGGGCGATCAGGAACCGACCGCCGGGACGGTCGCGCGGCGGAGCGGCATCCGGGTGCAGATGATGGACCAGCATCGCGCCTTCGCGGACACCGCCACCGTCTGGCAGACGGCCTCCGGCCCGTTCGCCGACCTGCTGGCGCTGGAGCAGTCGCTGGAGCGGCAGGCGCACGAGCTGGCGGCCGCGGGCGAGCAGGTGACCGAGGCGCAGCTCGACCGCTACGCGCGCGATCTGGAGCGGTTCCAGCACGAAGACGGCTACTCGATCGCGGCGCGGGTGGACGCGGTGCTGGCCGGCCTCGGCTTCGATGCCGAGCGCGCGCGCGAGCAGGTGGTGTCCACCCTGAGCGGAGGCGAGCGCGGGCGGCTGGCGCTGGCGCAGCAGCTGGCGGCGGCGGCCGATCTGCTGCTGCTCGACGAGCCCACCAACCACCTGGATCTCGACACGACGCGCTGGCTGGAGGAGTACCTGGCCGGCCTGTCGTGCGCGGTGGTGCTGATCAGCCACGACCGCGCGCTGCTCGAGAACGTGTGCGACCACATGCTCCACGTCGAGAACCGCACCGCGACGCCCTACGAGGGGAGCTACTCCCGGTTCGTCGCGCTGCGGGCGGAGCGGCGCCTGGCGGCGCAGCGCGCCTACGAGAAGCAGGCCACGGCCATCGCGAAAGAGGACGAGTACATCCGCAAGAACCTCGCCGGCCGGCACGCGCAGCAGGCCGTAGGCCGCCGCCGGCGGCTCAGCCGCCTGCCGCGGCTGGGTCCGCCGCCGGGGAGCGAGGGCACGATGGCCGTGCGCTTCGAGGCGAAGGAGCGCGGCGGCGATCAGGTGATCGTGGCGGAGGACGTGCGGATCGCGTTCGGCGAGCGGGTGCTGCTGGACGGCTTCCGCGCGATCGTGCGGCGCGGCGAGGTGATCGGCCTGGTCGGCCCGAACGGCGCGGGCAAGTCCACGTTGCTCGCCGCCATGACGGGCGCGCGCCCGCCGCAGGCGGGCTCGGTGCGCATCCCCGACTCCATCACCGCCGGCTACTACCGGCAGGATCTGGGCGAGGTGCCGCGCGAGCAGCCGTTGTTCGACATCATCAACGACCTCCGGCACTCCTGGACCCGTGGCCAGATCCAGGGCCACCTGGGCCGGTACGGGTTTTCGGGCGACAGCGTGCTGCGCAAGGCGGCCAGCCTTTCGGGCGGCGAACTGGCGCGCATGGCGCTCGCGATGCTCGAGCTGGAGCAGGCCAACCTGCTGGTGTTCGACGAGCCGACCAACCACCTGGACGTCGAGTCCATCGAGGAGCTGGAGGATGCGATCGGCGACTTCGACGGGACGGTGGTGCTGGTGAGCCACGACCGCGCGCTGCTGCGGGCGCTCGCCACGCGGGTGTGGGTGCTGCACGGGGCGCGCATCATGGACTTCCCGGGCACCTTCGCCGAGTGGGAGCAGGCGAGCCGCGAGCGCGCCCACGCGGCGCGGGTGCTGGCCACGGAGGCCGCCAAGGCGCAGCAGGTCCGGGAGCGGAGCAGAGTCCGCCGCGAGGAGCGGGGCGACGCCCAGGAGCGAGCCCGCCGGCGGGAGGCGAAAGAGGCACTGCTGGCGGCGGAGGCGCGGATCGCCGAACTTGAAGGGCAGATCGAACGGATTCAAGCCGAGCTGGCGGAGCCCGACCTGTACGGCACGCCCGCCGGCATCAAGCGAAGTCAGAACCTCGGCAAAGACCTGGAAAAGGCGCGCCGCGAGCTGGACGACGCGTTCGCCGCCTGGGAGGCTCTCGCGTGATCGCGAGGAGCGTAGACGAGTACATCGCCGCCGCGCCGCTGCCGGCGCAGCGCCTGATGAAGCGGATGCGGAACATCATCCGCGACGTGGCTCCGGAGGCCGTGGAGGGCATCAGCTACCGCATGCCGATGTACAAGCATCACGGCATGCTGGTCGGCTTCGCCGCCTTCGAGCGGCACGTCGGCTTCTACGCCATCAGCACCGGCATCACGAAGTACGCCGCCGAGCTGGCGCCCTACAAGACGGGCAAGGGCTCGGTCCAGTTCCCGCTCGGCAGCAAGCTGCCGGTGCAGCTCATCCGCGCCATCGTCCAGGACCGCGTCGCCGAGAACGAGGCGAAGCGGGCGAAGAAGCTCGCCGCTAAGGGTTGACCGCCGCCGGCTCGTGGCTCGCCGGCCGCGCCGTCAGATCCGTAAGGTGGTCGAGTGTGAACACGGCGGGCCCGGGGCTGCCGTCCGCGTTCCAGATCTCCCACTCCGGCTCCCAGTACATCGCGCCGACGCCGTTGGGCGCCTTCTTCACCGTGTTCACCAGATCGACCATGAACTGCAGCCGCCCCTGGGGCGTCAGCGGCCACATCATGTCGGGGTTGTTCGGCCGATGCGACGTGCCGTAGCCGGTCTCCGCCACCAGGAAGCCCTTGCCCGGATAGCGCTGGGCGCAGTTGTTCATGTTCTGCCACAGCATATCGAGCGTGCCGTGCTCCCACTCCGGGTAGAAGCTCTCCGCGATGATGTCGTAGGGAACGTGCGCCGCCTCGAGATGGTCGAAGAACCACTCGGTCGTGGTCCAGTCGCCGCCGCGGTCGATGTGAATCGCGATCCTGGGCGGCGTGTCGCCCGCGCCTTCCATGACGCCCCGGATCCCCGCCTTGAGAATGCGGGTCAGGTGATCCCACTGCACGGTGGAGTCGTACGGCTGGGGCGGCAGATACTCGTTGTTCCCCGGGATCTGGAGCTGGCCGAGCGGCCAGAGCGTGCCGCGGGTGATCTCGTTGCCCACCTGCACCCAGTCGGGCATGGCGCCGGCGGCTTTGAGCCGCGCGATCACGTCGCGGCTGTAGGTCTCGACCTGGTGCTCGAGCGAGTCGAAGCTCAGCCCGCGCCACGCGACGGGGATTTCCTGATGCTGCGGATCCGCCCAGGTGTCGGAGTAGTGGATGTCCAGCAGGAACAGCGCGCCGGACGCCTTGATGCGGCGCGCCAGCGGGATCGTGTTCTCGAGCGAGTTGTCCGGCGCCTGGCGGACCGGCGAGACGAACACGCGCAGCCGGTATCCGTTCCAGCCATGGTGCTCGAGAATCGTCATCTCGTCGCTCGGCTGGCCGTTCTCCTGGTACGCGGGCATGGGGCGGCCCGGCCGCATGGGCGAGTCGAGGAACGAGATGTCGGCGCCCAGGACGAACGGCCGGACTACCCGATGCGGCGCGCGACCCGGCGGCGTGCCGGTGGTGGCGGCGGTGGTGAGCAGGGCGAGGAGCGAAAGCGAGGCGGAGCGAATCGCGACGGCTGTCATGGCGGTCCTGGGAATGCGGGTGTCCGGAACAGATGGCCCGGCGCGGCGGATCGCGCAAGGGCGGCGGCTCCGGTTACCATTCCCGCACGATGCGCTACGCGGCCTTTCTTCGCGGCGTGATGCCGACGAACTGCAAGATGCCCGCGCTCAAGGCGGCGTTCGAGGCCGCCGGATTCACGGACGTCGCCACCCTGCTCGGCAGCGGCAACGTCACGTTCAGCGCGCGCACCGCGACCGAGGCCGCGCTCGAGCGGAAGGCCGAAGCGGCCATGCGGCAGGAGCTGGGCCGCGCGTTCATGACCATCGTGCGCTCGGTGGACGACCTGCGGGCGCTGCTGGCGTCGGATCCATATCGCGGCGCGCCGATCAGCCCGACCGCGAAGCGCGTGGTCACCTTCCTCCGTGAGATGCCGGCGAAGCGCGCGCTGCCGAAAGAGGTGCACGGCGCCCGGATCGTCGCCGTGCGCGGCCGCGAAGTGTTCAGCGCGTACGAGCGCACGTCCAAGGGGCCCGTGTTCATGACGCTCATCGAGAACACCTTCGGCGCCGATCAGACCACGCGAACCTGGCAGACGGTGGAGAAGGTCGCGCGGTGACGAGCGCCGAGGCCGCGTGGCCGGCCCTGCCGCTGGCGCGCTGGCGGGACACCAGGGACACGCTGCACCTGTGGACCCAGATCGTCGGCAAGGTGCGCCTCGCGCTGGCCTCGCCGGTGAACCACTGGTGGCACGTGCCGCTGTACGTGACGGCCCGTGGGCTGACGACCTCGCCCATGCCGATCGGCGGCGGATCCCTCGAAATCCGCTTCGATTTCGTGGATCACGCGCTGTGGTTCGAGACCAGTCGCGGCGAGGCGCGTCGCCTCGCGCTGGAACCGCGCTCGGTCGCGGACTTCTACCGGGCGGTGCGTCAGGCGCTGCGCGAGCTCGAGCTCGCGGTGCGCGTGTGGCCGCATCCGGTCGAGATCGCCGACGCGACTCCATTCGACCGGGACGAGCGTCACGGCGCCTACGACGCGGCCGCCGCGCACGCCTTCTGGCTCGTGCTGACGCGCGTCGCGCTCGCACTGCAGCTGTTTCGCGGCGGGTTCCTCGGCAAGGCGAGCCCGGTGCACTTCTGGTGGGGCAGCTTCGACCTGTCGTGTACGCGGTTTTCCGGCCGGCGGGCGCCGCCGCACCCGGGCGGCGTCCCGAACTGCCCGGACTACGTGACGCGCGAAGCGTACTCGCACGAGTGCATCAGCGCGGGCTGGTGGCCGGGTGGCGGGGAGCGCGACGCGGAGTGCTACGCCTATGCGTATCCGGAGCCGGAGGGCTTCGCGGAGGCCGCGGTCACGCCCGGGACGGCGCGCTACGATCGCGGCGCGCGCGAGTGGGTGCTGCCGCACGAGGCCGCGCGCACCGCGCCCGATGCCGACGCGGCCGTGCAGAGCTTTTTCCTGTCCACGTACGAGGCTGGGGCGTCGCTGGCGCGCTGGGATCGCGCGGCGCTCGAGCGAACCTGATTTCCCAGTCCGGAGAACGCCGATGCACGCGGCAGGCACGTTCGAAGTGAAGCTCGCCCCGGTGGCCCCGGCGCCCGGCGAGTCCGACGCGGTCGGGCGGATGACGATCGACAAACAGTTCGCCGGCGACCTCGTCGCCACGAGCCAGGGCCAGATGCTGGCGCACACCTCGGGCGCGGCCGGGTCGGCCGGGTACGTGGCGATCGAGAAGGTCAGCGGCACGCTCGCTGGCCGCGCGGGCTCGTTCGTGCTCCAGCATTCGGGCGTGATGACCCGCGGCCGGGGCGAGCTGTCGGTCACGGTCGTTCCGGACTCGGGCACCGGCGCGCTGCTGGGCCTTGCGGGCCGCATGAACATCATCATCGAGGGCGGGAAGCACACCTATGTGTTCGAGTACGTCCTGCCGTAGCCGCCGCAGCGCGCTGCTGCTCGCCTCCGTGCTCGGCATGGCGGCGTGCGGCGGGCCGCGCGGGCCCCGGGAGCCGGTCCCCGAGTCCATGAAGAGCCGGGTGGACACCTTCGCGCTTCAGGCTCCCGGCCTCGTCATCCAGGCGCGCACCATCCGCGTATACACGCCACCCGGTTACGACGCGCATCCCCGCGAGCGCTATGCGGTGCTCTATCTCCAGGACGGCCAGAACCTGTTCACGCCGGGCTGGTTCGGCGACTGGCTGGTGGACGAGACGCTGGACACGCTGGCGTGGGAGGGGCGGCTGCGCGGGCTGATCGTGGTCGGCGTGGACAACACCGCGCGCCGGTGGGATGAATACAGTCCGTGGGTCAACGCGCACATGCACGCCTGGGTCGACACGGCGTTCGCGGCCGACACCGAGGGCGGCGAGGGCGACGCGTACGTCCGGTTTCTCGCCACCACGCTCAAGCCGGAGATCGACCGGCGCTACCGCACCCGCCCCGACCGGTTCCACACCGCCGTGGGCGGCTCGAGCATGGGCGGCCTGATCGCGCTCCACGCGGGCCTGGTGCGGCCCGACGTGTTCTCCAAGGTGATGGCGATGTCCAGCGCCATCTGGTTCGCCGAGGGCGGCGGCCCCTGGCTGTCGAACAACCGGCTGCTCGACGACATCCGCACCCACCGGCCGCCGCCGGATGAGCGTTTCTACCTCGACGTCGGCACCGCCGAGCGGAGCCGCAACACGGACCCCGACATCCGGGACGAATCGGGGCGGCCGGTGACGTACCCGCGGGCGTACCTGCAGGGCACCGAAGCCGCGGCCGCGGCGCTCGAGGCCGACGGCGTGCGGCCGGACAATCTCAAGCTGGTCGTGGATTCGGGCGCGGTCCACGGCGAGACGTCGTGGTCGCGGCGGCTGGGTCCGGCGCTGGAGTGGCTGTTCCGGTAGACGCCTAGCCGCTGCGCCCGGTGCCGACGAGCATCGAGGCTTCGAGCGCCGCCGGGGTGCGCTCGGCGCGACTGGCGCGCCACACGACCGCCGTGTATCCGGCCGCGACCATAGCCGACAGCACCATCTTCGTGAGCGCCTTCAAGCTGGCGCTGCTGATGTCGCCGCGCCCCGCCGGGGGCGCCGCATGCAGCACCTGTCCCATGTCCAGTGCAAAGAGCACGGCCGCGGCGACGAGGCACAGTGCCGCCACGCCGGAGAGCGCCGCGAGGAGCCGCAGGATCCTGCGATGGTCGAGCACGGCCGCCGCAGCCATGAGGACGAAGACGCCGAATAGCGGCGTCATGAGGGCGCCGCTCATGATGCCCTCCACGCCGAACCGCCACCGCACGTCGGCGACGTGCGGCCGGAACAGCACCGGCACGGTGTCGACCAAGGGGAGGATGATCAGCAGGAGTCCGATCAGGTAGCCCGTGCGCGCGACGGCGCGGGCGGGCACAGGAGCGTCGGTCATGCCCCAAGTTAGGGCGCGCTGGGGCGCGCGAACAGTGGTGCGCCGCCCCCACCGCAAGGTGTGTCGCAGACGCGACACCTGCGAAGACCTAACCAGATCGCCCTGGTTTTCCATCCCGGGCCGCCGGCCGCCTGCCGGCGCCGTAACGTTTGCTGTCTCAGGGCTTTGGGGTCACCCGGCTACCGGACGTCGCAACCATCTCCCAGCGCCGCCGAATCGCGTGCGGTCGGGCCCGCAACCGGCATGGAACATGCGCGCAAGTGGTCGGCTGCATCCTATCGGATCCCCTCAGCGAGGAACTCCAGGTGAACAGGTTCAAAGCGCTGGTCCTGACAGGCGTATCCGTGGCGCTGTCGGCTACGGTCGTCGCCTCGGTGCAGGCGCAGGGTGCGTACGTTGCGACCGACCGGTTCGGGTATGCCGGAACCATCCACCGCTACACCTCGCTGTCCGACGCGCTGGCGGGCACGAACGAAGTGTCGGGATCGCCGTTCACGGTTCCGCAGCGCGATCTCGGCCTTTACATGGTCAACAACAACGCGGCCTTCGCTGGCGCCGGCTACGACCCGACCGAGTCCATCTTTCTGTCCGCTTGGTACGCCAATGGCGGCGACTCGCCCAGCAACCAGAATACCGGGTTCATCCAGATGTACGATACCGAGGGCGGCACGGTCACCTCGATGAACGGCGCGTGGCTCGATGCGGCTCGCACGACGTACGGGTTTTCGGTGACCGGCGGCAATACCATCTTCGGCGGTTGCGCTGATGGCTCCGGCGATTGCGGAAGGCTGTGGAACGCCGGATCCTCCCTCGGCTCCTCCGAGACGACCGCCGGCGTGTTCTACAGCTATGCGCTCAGCTTCACGGCCACCGGCCTCTCCAGTGCCACGTGGAACCCGACCACCGGAGTGTTCGAGTCGGCGTCCGAGCCAACCGCCGTCTTCGGCAGCCTGGCCGGCATCTTCCACAACACCAGCGCGACCGACCCGTCGTCGAACGGCTGGTATGCCTTCGACCTGAGCCTCAACATGGACAGCTGGGAGACCGCGAACGGTTACGGCTACACGTCGGAGTTCGGCTCAGCCCAGGTGACGCCGGAGCCGGCGTCGCTGGTGCTGATGGCGTCGGGCATTCTCGGCGTGCTCGGCATGGCACGGCTGCGCCGCCGCAACCAGGCCTGAACGGGAGTTTCCGCCCGACATCTCGAGGGCCTCCCCCGGTTGGGAGGCCCTCGCGCCGTTCATGGCCCGGAGCCGCCTACCAGAACTTCCACTGCGCGGTCGCGAGCACCCACGCGCCGAGTCCGAGGTTCGTCACGCCGTGGGCAAGCACGCAGGCCCGCAGGCTCCTGGTCCGGTACCACAGCAGGTTGTAGGCGACGCCGGCCGCGAGCCCGACCAGCCAGCGGTCGTGCTCCGAAGCAAACAGCACGCTCGTCGCGGCGAACGAGTACCAGGTGAATGTCCCGGGCGGGACGGACTCGAAGTCCGGTTTGACCAGCCAGCGGATGATGAATCCGCGCCAGAACACCTCTTCGACGACCGGCACGAGGAGCGCCGCGCCCGCCAGCCGCACGGCGATCCACGCGATCGCGGCTCCGCGTGAGAACTGCGCGAACGGGTCGAACACTTCACCGGTGAACAGGTGCGGGTAGAGGTTGTCCGGCGCGATCCACACCACCAGCACCACCAGGCCCGTGAGCGTCGCCGCGCCAGGGCGCCACGCGCCTTCGGGCCGCACGCGCCGCCACAGCAGCGCGATGAGCAGCGCGGTCAGGATGGTCTTGAGCGGGTAGATCCACGCGACCCCGCCCGCGACGTGCTGCTGGAGTTCGGTGAGGACGATGAACAGGGCGAACGGGGCCGCCCAGGGCACCCAGCGGTGTCGATCGAGGAGGTCGCGCATCGGCGGGGAAGATGCGCGGGCGCCGGGTCCGGGGCCACCCACAGCGCTAGGCTTTCGTCAGTCTGCCTTCATCAATCCTTCATATCCCATTGGCGATACATCCATTGCGGGTTCGCCGGGGTGTGGGTGGCGGACCGCTGCCACCGTCCGCACCTCAAGAAGGAGACGTTCGCCATGGCGATGAAGATCCTGGAGGAATGCATCAACTGCGGTGCCTGTGAGCCGGAGTGCCCGAACGAAGCGATCGGCCAGGGCGACTCCATCTACGCCATCGACCCGGAAAAATGCACCGAGTGCGTCGGCGCGTACGACGCGCCCACGTGCGTGGCCACCTGCCCGATTGACGGCGTCATCGTGCAGGACCCCGACCACATGGAAAGCAAGGACGAGCTGGCCGCGAAGTACGCGCGGATGCACTAGAGCGGCGTGGCGCCCGCGGCCAGCAGCGCGTCGCGGACGCCGTCGTAGTCCCCCGTCTGGCGGTGCCAGCTGTGGGTCGAGCCGTGGATCGCCCAACCCAGCGGGCGGTTGTGATACGCGCCCTCCTCGGCGTCCACCGCCGCGCCGTGGGCCAACAGCTCCCGCACCGCCTCGACGTTGCCGTGCCACGCCGCCCAGTGGAGCGCCGTCGCCTGGTTCGATCCCCTCGCGTCGGTCGGCCAGCCGGCCTCCAGCATCAGCCGCAGCGCGCGGGTGTTGTTGCCCTCGGCCGCGTCCACCAGCTTCGAGCGTTCGGCATCGCTCAGCGAGCCCGCCAGGTCGGGCCGCGCCGCGCGCAGCGCCGCGAACGCGTCCGCGTCGCCCAGCTCGCAGGCGAGCGCGAGCTTGAGGGTGTCGGGCGTCCGCTCCATCAGCAGCCGGAACACGTCTTCGTGCCCGAACTCGCGCGCCACCAGGTGCGCCGTCTTGTTCTTGCCTAACGTCCAGATGTAGATGGAGCCGCCCGCCTCCGGGTTCTTCATCGGGAAGTCCTCGCGGGTCACGGCGGTCCGGATCGCGTCCGGGTCGGCGTCCAGGAACGCGCGCACCATCGCCAGGTCGCCGAGCGCCGCGGCCATCAGGATGTCGGTGCGCGCACCTCGCGCGATGAGGTAGCGGACCACGTCCTGGCGCCGGCGGATGAGATACTGCGCGGGCGTGCTCTCGTGGTCCACGTCGCGCGCGTCAACGTCGGCGCCGTGGTCCAGGAGGAACGCCGCGATCTCGACCGTGGCGGCCACGTGCAGCGGCGTCTGGCCGTCGCCGCCGCGTTGGTGCACGGCCGCGGGATCCGCCGCCACCAGCGCGCGCAACCGCTCCAGGCTGCCCAGCCGCGCGGCGGCGTACGCATCCACGGTCGCGCCGCGCTCGATCAGGTATGCGGCCAGTGGGTTGTCGTCCTGGTCCAGCACGCCGAAGCCCCCCGCCCACCACCGGCTCTTCTGGTTGATGTCGGCGCCGTGCGCGAGGAGCAGATCCACGAGCGCGCGGCTCCGCTGATTCACCGCGGCGATGAGCGCGGTGCCCCCGAAAGGGAAGCCAGGCAGGGACTCGTTGATCCGCTCCGCCACGGCGGGGCGCGCCAGCAGGCGCCGGGCCTCGGCCACCTCGTCCTGTTTGACCGCCTCCACGAACGCGGCCACGGGATCCTCGGCGAGCCGCTGCGATTCGACGTGCCCCTTGAGCTTCGTCCAGCTCGGAAACCCGTACTCGCGCGCGGTGGCGCGCTGGGCATCGGCCAGCTTCGCGGCGGCGCCGGCGCTCACGCCGGCCCATGCTCGCAGCCGCTCGAGCGCGAAGGTGTCGCCCGCGCGCGCCGCGGCGAGCAGCTCCTTGGCTTGCTGCTTCAGGAAATCGAGGCTGGGGTGCTCCGGCAGGCTGCGCGACATGTCTCCCCCTTCAAGCGCCCGGGGTCCGCGTGATCGGGCAGAAGAGGTCGATGAGCTGTGACGGTGGTGAGGCCAGGTGGGATCGTCCCTTTCCGCGGACCGGAGGCGCCCTGCGCGCGTCTCGAACCTACCTCGCCGGTTCGGCGATCGGCAAGCGCGGGCTTGCGTGCCGCGGGGCCGCGGCATACCGTTCCCATAGACTTTCTAGGGGAGAGCGACGTGGCGGCTGCGGTGGACGTGCTGCGGGGCACCCTGGACCTGCTGGTGCTCAAGGCGCTGAGCTGGGGGCGGGCGCACGGTTACGCCGTGGCCGAGTGGATCGAGCACACCACGGACGACGCGCTGCACATCGAGGAGGGCTCGCTGTATCCGGCGTTGCACCGGCTGGAGGAGCGCGGCCTGATCGAGTCGGACTGGGGTCTGTCGGAGCACAACCGTCGCGCCAAGTACTATCGGCTCACGCCGGAGGGCCGGAAGGCGCTGCGCGCCGAATCGGCGAGCTGGCGGCGGTTCGTCAAGGCGGTCCACGCCGCCCTTGAGGCGCCGGTCGGCCCGGTGGTGGCGTGACCTGGCGGGAGGAGCCGCTGTGGCGGCGCTACCTCCGGTTCTTCGGGCCGGACGTGGACGCCGACGTGGACGACGAACTGGCGCACCACCTCGCGCTGCGCGAGGCGGACTACGTCGCGCGGGGGATGACGCCGGCACAGGCGCGCGCGGCGGCGCGCGAGCGGTTCGGCGACGTCGACGGCGTGCGGCGCACGCTGCGCGGGATGGGCCGGCGGCGGCTCCGGCGGCTGACGCGGGTGCGCGCGTTGGCCGACTTGGGCCGCGACGTGCGCTACGCGGCGCGGGCGCTGCGGCGTGAGCCGGGCTTCACGGCCGCCGTCGTGGTCACGCTGGCGTTAGGCATCGGCGCCACGACGGCCATGTTCAGCGCGGTGGACGCGGCGCTACTGCGGCCGCTGCCGTTCGTAGACTCCGGCCGGCTGGTCTCCCTCGCGAGCGTGGACGTCCCCTTCCACGCGGACGGCTTTCCCGAGCGCCCCTCGCCGATTCCCGATCTCCCGGCGGTCGCGGCGCTGCACGGGGTCTTCTCGGACGTGGCCGCCTATGCCGCCGGCGGCCTCAACCTGAGCGGCGCGGCGGCGCCCGAGCGGGTGCGTGTGGGCTCGGTCACCGAGGCGTTCTTCACCACGCTCGGCGTGCGGCCGGCGGCTGGACGGACGTTCACGCCCGAGGAGGGCCGGCCCGGCGGCGCCAAGGTCGTGATCCTCTCGGATGCCCTGGCGCGGCAGCAATTCGGGGGACGGGCCGTGGGCCGCACAATCCGCCTCGACGATGCGTCGTACCAGGTAGTGGGCGTGATGCCGGCGGGATTCGGTTTCCCGAGCGCGTCGGACCTGTGGATTCCGCTCACCGTGCCGATGACGTTCGAGTCGTTCGCGCCGTTCCGGAACTACATCCCGACCCAGGTCATCGCGCGGCTGGCGCCCGCCGTCGGCGCCGACGCCGCGGCGGGCCGGCTGCGCGTGCTGTGGCAGCGGCTGACCGGCCGGATGCGCACCGATTACGCGGACGCGATCCGCACGCCGCTGGCGCCGCTCCAACAGGACCTCGCCGCCGACCGGCGGACCGCGCTGCTCGTCCTGCTCGGCGCGACCGGTCTGCTGCTGATCATCGCGGCGGCGAACGTCGCCAACCTGCTGCTCGCGCGCTCGGCGGCGCGGCGCCGCGAGATCGCGCTGCGCGCCGCGCTCGGCGCCTCACGTGGCCGCCTGGCGCGGCAGCTCATCATCGAGAGCCTGCTGCTGGCGCTGGCCGGGGCGCTGGGCGGCGTAGTCGTGGCGGCGATGGGTCTCGGCGTCGTGCGCGCGCTGATGCCGGCGTCGTTGAGCCACCTGGCCCCGGTGACGCTGGATTTCCGCGTGCTCGGTTTCGCGATCGCGCTGGCGGTCCTGACCGGGCTCGCCTTCGGCACGTGGCCCGCGCTGGCGGCCTCACGCGCCGACGCCAACGAGACGCTCAAGGCGGCGGGCACCGGCGCCACGCGCCACGGCGCCGGGCGGGCGCGGCGGGTGCTGGTCGCCGGGGAGCTCGCCGTCACGCTCACGCTGCTGGCCGGCGCGGGCCTCATGCTGCGCAGCTTCCGCGCGCTGATCGATACGGACCCCGGGTTCGGTCCCGATCACGTGGCCACGCTCGAGCTGGCGTTCGGCGGAGAGCGCGCCGGGCGCGCCGAGCTCGGCACGCTGGAGGCCGTGATCCAGCGACTCGAGGCGGTGCCGGGCGTGGCGGCGGCGGGGGCGATCAACGACCTACCGCTGCGGGGCGGCGGTGGAATCTCGATCAGCGTCGAGCCGGAGGGCCGGGTGGCTCCGCCCGGGTCTGACCGCCCGTTCGCGCGCTACCTCCAGGCGTCGCAGGGCTACTTCGCGGCGATGGACATCCGGCTGCTCGAGGGCCGGCTGATGAACGCGTCCGACGACGCCAAGGCGCCGGAGGTCGCGGTCATCAGTCAGACGATGGCAAAGACGTACTGGCCCGGGGAGGACGCCATCGGCAAGCGGCTCGTCGAGCCTCCCATCAGCCCGACCGACACCGTGACGAGGTACCGCACGGTCATCGGCGTGGTATCGGATGTGCGCGAGCGCGACCTCGAGACCGCGCCGACTCCGCAGATGTACTGGCCGATCTACGAGTTCGCTCCGCGCAACGCGGCGGTGGTGGTGCGCGGCGCCCTGCCGGCGACCGACCTGCTGGCGTCGCTCCGGCGGGCGGTGCGCGAGGTGGATGCAACCCAGGCCGTCTACAACGTGCGCACGATGGACGCGGTGCTGTCCTCGTCGCTCGCGCCGCGCCGTGTCAACACCACGCTGATCACCGCCTTCGGCGCGCTCGCGCTGCTGCTCGCCCTGGTCGGGGTGTACGGCGTGGTGTCCTACTCGGTGGCGCAGCGCACGCGGGAGCTGGGGATCCGCGCGGCGTTAGGCGCCACGCGCGGCGACCTGGTCCGCATGGTCGTGCGGGAGGGCGGGGTGCTCGCCGGCGCGGGCATCGCGATCGGCCTGGCCGGCGCCTGGGCGTCGGCACGGGTGCTCCGCTCGCTGCTCTACGGCGTGAGTCCCACCGACCCGGCGACGTTTGCCGCAGCGGCCCTCGCCCTCGGCGTGCTCGCCGTCCTCGCGACCCTGGTGCCGGCGCGCCGCGCCGCCCGGCTCAATCCGGTGGACGTCATCCGCGCCGAGTAGCACCGGGTGGTCCGCTTGACGGAACGGCCCTTGTTCGGTATTTCTTCGGGTACACCAAATTCCGACAGGTCGTGACATGCCGCAGGCACTGGCAGGGCGGGTCAAGCCGCGCACACGCTCGCGCGTGGCGGCCGACGAGCTTCAGTCCATCCCCGGCGTCGGTCCGAGCATCGCGCGGGACCTGCGCGATCTCGGGGTCCGCCACATCGCGGACCTGGCGGGCCGGAATCCCGAGGAGCTGTACGCGCGCCTCATCACGCAGCGCGGCGTCCACCAGGACCGCTGCCTGCTGTACGTGTTCCGGTGCGCCGTCTACTTCGCGAGCACGGCGCGGCCCAGGCCCGACAAGCTGAAGTGGTGGAACTGGAAGGACTGAGCTGCCCTACGTGGTCGGCGGCGTCACTTTCGCGGACTTGGGAGGCCGCCCCACGGTGTGCTGGGGGGTCGGCGGCTCGGCACGCCGCTTCAGAAAGTGCGTGTGATACGCGATGATGCGCTGCTGGACCGACTCGCGCGTGTCGTCCTTGCTGGCCCGCATCGGCATCGCGCGGGTGTTGCCGTTCGACGTCGTGAACGACCACCACGTCCCCGCGCCGGCGCCTTCGAGCACGACGGTCGAGCAGTAGTAGGTCCGTCCTTCATGCATGAACTCGAATGGCTCAACCACCTGGAACCCTCCGCTGTGTCCCGAAAGATACTCTGGGGTGCCAGGGGTAGCGCCTACCCCTTGGCGCCAAGGCAGTTAGCCCACATGGGAACCACCATGGCGTTTCGGATCGCAACTACCCAGAGGCCCTTTCCCGACTATTTTTCTCGCGCTCACGCGGCGCACGTCCGCCGCGGCGCCACCCAAGGAGAACGTGTGTCGCCGTCTTGTGTCCTCACCCGAGTGTCCATCGCCGTCATCGCCGCCTCCGGTCTGACCGGCTGCAAGAAGCCGGCGCCGCGCATGCCGCCGCCGCCCCCGGTCTCGATCGTCACCGCCGAGCCGCACCAGGTGGCGCTGCCGGTCGAGTTCATGGGCACCGTCGAGGCCTCGCGCAGTGTGGAGGTTCGCAGCCAGGTCACCGGCGTGATCATGGCGCGGCCGTACGAAGAGGGCAGCATGGTGCATGCGGGCGATGTGCTGTTCCGCATCGACACCACCGAATACGCCGCGGCCTACCGGAGCGCGTTGGGCCGCCTGGCCGACGCCCAGGCGCGGCAGGCCAACGCCCTGCTGAACGTGAATCGACTGCGGCCGCTGCTCGCGGACAGCGCGGTGGCGCGTCGCGACGTGGAGGACGCCGAAGCCGAGTTGGCGCGGGCGAGCGCGACGGTCGAGGACGCCCGCGGCGCGGTGGACCAGGCGAAGAAGAACTACGACGAAACCACCGTGCGGGCGGAGCTGACCGGCCGGGTGGGCCGCGCGAACTTCGTGGTGGGCGACCGGGTCACCGGCTCGTCCGACGTGCTGACCACGATCGACGCGTACGACCCGGCGTACGTCACGTTTCGTCCCTCGGCGCAGCAGGTCGAGGGCTGGAAGCGTGTCCGGGACATCGCGCGGGCGTTGATGCCGGGCGGCACGGCGCGGGTGCAGGTGTCGTTGCCCGACGGCTCGGTGCTGCCGCGCACGGGCCGCATCGAGTTCGTCGACCCGGCCGTGGACCCCGCGACCGGCACGCAGGCCTACCGCGCCACGTTCGACAACGCCGACCGGGCCCTGGTGCCGGGCCAGTTCGTGCGGGTGCGGCTCCTGGGCCTGGTGCGCGACAGCACCATCACCGTGCCCGAGCGCGCCGTGCTCGAGTCGTTAGGCAGGCAGTACGTGTACGTGGTCCTGCCGGGCGACTCGGTGGTCACCCGCGACGTGGTGACCGGCGACCTGCTCGAGGGCAGCGTGACCATCGCGCACGGGCTGGCCGCCGGCGACCGCGTGGTGGTGGACGGCCTCCAGAAGATCCGGCCCGGCGCGCGCGTCACGCCCCAGCCGCTCGACTCGACGGGGACCGCGGTGGCGGCACCGGCCGGCGCCCCGCCGGGCGGCGCGGCGCCGGCGAGCCGCGGCGCGCGCCAGTGACCGCGCCGCACCAGCCGCCGCCGCACCCCGCGGCCCCGGCGTTCCACCAGGGCGAGTACTTCTTCATCCGCCGGGCCGTGCTGGCCGCGGTGATTTCGATCGTCATCACGCTGCTCGGCGTGCTCGCGCTGCGCACCATGCCGGTCACCCGCTACCCGCAGCTCACCCCGCCGTCGGTGTCGGTGATCGCGGTCTATCCGGGCGCGAGCGCCCAGGACGTGGCGCAGGCGGTGGCGGCGCCGATCGAGCAGCAGCTGAGTTCGCTCAACGGCTTGTTGTACTACAAGTCGTCGAACGCGTCCGACGGCTCGATGAACCTCCAGGTCTACTTCGACATCTCGCGCAACCAGGACCTGGCGGCGGTGGACGTGCAGAACGCCGTGAAGCTGGCCGAGCCGCAGTTGCCGCAGGAAGTGGTCCGCAACGGCATCACCGTCCTCAAGTCCCAGAGCGACATTCTGATGGTCGGTGGGCTCACCTCCGACGACCCGCGCTACGATGCGGCCTACCTGAGCAACTATCTCAAGCTGTACGTCGAGGACGAACTCAAGCGGTTGCCCGGGGTGGGCAACGCGCAGACCTTCGGCTCGCTCGAGTTCTCGATGCTGATCGACCTCGATCCCGACAAGATGGCCAACCTCGGGATCACGGTGGACGACGTGGCGAACGCGGTGCGCGAGCAGAACGCGACGCACCCGGCGGGCCGGATCGGGCGTGCGCCGGCGCCGACGACCACGCAGCTCACCATCCCGGTCACGACCAGCGGCCGGCTGGTGACCCCGGCGCAGTTCGACAGCGTGATCCTGCGTGCCGAGCCGAACGGTTCGTTCGTGCGGCTGAGCGACGTGGCGAACGTGCACCTCGGATCGGCCAACTACGACGCGGTGGGCCGCTACAACAGTAAGCCGACGGCCTTGTTCCTCATCTACCAGCGGCCGGGCGCCAACGCGCTGCGGGTCAAGGCCGCGGTCGTCCAGCGGCTCGATGAGCTGTCCAAGAGCTTCCCGCGCGGCGTCAGCTACGTGATCCCGTTCGACACCACGCCGTTCGTGGCCGAGTCCATCCGCGAGGTGATCTGGACGCTGGCGGGCGCGATGCTGCTGGTGACGCTGGTGGTGTTCGTGTTCCTCCAGAGCTGGCGCGCCACGCTGATTCCGGTGCTGGCGGTGCCCGTCAGCATCCTGGGCGCGTTCCTGGGGCTCGACGCGCTGGGCTTCTCCGTGAATGTGCTGACACTGTTCGGGCTGGTGCTGGCGATCGGCATCGTGGTGGACGACGCGATCGTGGTGATCGAAAACGTCGAACGCATCATGGCCGAGGAACACCTGTCACCGCGACGGGCGGCGGACAAGGCGATGCGCCAGGTGGCCGGCGCGCTGGTGGCCATCGTCCTGGTGCTGTGCGCCGTGTTCATCCCGGTCGCGTTCGTCGGCGGCATCACCGGCGGGCTCTACAAGCAGTTCGCGATCACGGTGGTGATCGCGGTTGTGCTGTCGGGTATGGTGGCCCTGACGTTGACGCCCGCGCTGTGCGCGTACCTGCTCAAGCACGCGCCCGAAGAGACGGACAACCGCCTCGCCCGCGCGTTCAACGATTGGTTCCACGGCATGACCGCACGCTACAAGACGGCGGCCGGCAAGATGATGGGCCGTCCGGCACTGTGGCTGGGCGTGTTCGCCGTCATGGTGACGCTCATTGTGCTCCTGGCGCGGCGCACGCCCACCGGCTTCCTGCCGAGCGAGGACAAGGGCTTCTTCGCCGTCGCGGTGCAGCTGCCCGACGCGGCGGCCTTGTCGCGCACGGTGGCGGTGGTGAACCAGGTCGAGAACGTCATCCGGTCCGATTCGGCGGTCGAAGGCGTCGTCGCGCTGGTAGGACTCGACATCCTGTCCTTCTCCAATCAGACGAACAGCGCGACGTTGTTCGCGCGCCTCAAGCCGTGGAGCGAGCGCGGCAAGAACGAGAGCCTCGAGGCGATTCTCGGCCGGGTCAACGGCCGGCTGTTCGGCATCCGCCAGGCGCTGACGTTCGCGTTCAATTTCCCGGAGATTCCCGGCCTGGGCACGACCGCGGGCCTGGAGCTGAACCTCCAGGCGCGCACCGGCCTCGACATTGACCGGTTCGCCGGCCTGGCGCAGCAGTTCGTGCAGGACGCGAACCAACTGCCGGAGGTGCAGGGCGTCGCGACGACGATCCGGACCAACGTGCCGCAGCTGTTCGTCAAGGTGGACGAGGAGGCGGCGCAGGCGCGGGGCGTGACCCCCGACGCGCTGTTCGGCACCCTTCAGGCGATGCTCTCGACGCTGTACATCAACGACTTCAACCTGTACGGGCGCACCTATCGCGTGCAGGCCGAAGCGCAACCGCAGTTCCGCCAGCGGCCCGCGGACATCGACCGCCTCTACGTGCGGAGCACCAGGGGCGACATGGTGCCGTTGTCGGCGCTGGTCCAGACCGAGATGCGCGCCGGGCCGAGCCTGGTGACGCGGTTCAACGGCTTCACGTCGGCACTGGTGACGGGCTCGCCGGCGCCGGGCCGGAGCTCCGGCGAGATGCTGGCGGCGATCGACCACCTCGTGAACACCAAGTACGCGCCGCTGGGCGTGGGCGCGGCGTACAGCGGCCAGAGTTACCAGGAGCGCGCGTCGGCCGGGCAGAGCGGGTTCGTGTTCGCGCTGGGGCTGGTGATCGTGTTTCTGGTGCTCGCCGCACTGTACGAGAGTTTCTTCGTGCCCTTCGCGGTGCTGTTAGGCATCCCGTTCGGGATCGCGGGTGCGTTCGTGGGCATCCACCTGCGCGGTTACCCGAGCGATGTGTACTTCCAGGTCGGCCTGGTCACGGTGGTCGGATTGGCGGCGAAGAACGCCATTCTGATCGTGGCGTTCGCCAACCACCTCCGGGAACAGGGCATGAGCATCCGCGACGCGGCGCTCGAGGCGGCGCGCGAGCGGTTCCGGCCCATTCTGATGACGTCGTTCGCGTTCATCCTCGGCGTGAGCCCGCTCTTGATCGCGAGCGGCGCGGGCGCGGCGAGCCGCCACTCGCTCGGCACCGGCGTGTTCGCCGGCATGCTGGGCGCCACCACGATCGGCGTGTTCTTCATCCCGCTGTTCTTCGCGGTGATCCGGACGGCCGGCGAGCGGATCCATCCGCCGCATCACGAGGAGCACGCGTGAGCCGGCCGGCCGCGGTGGCGCGCGGGTGGGTTGCGGTGGCGGCGGCGCTGACGCTCGGGGCGTGTGTCGGCCCGTCGCCGGAGGTGCAGCCCGCACCGGTGCCCGCGCCCCACGGCACGCCGATCGACCCCGCGATGCGCGCGGTGCTCGACTCCATCACCACCGCAGTCACGGCCGTGGCGCCCGAGCCGGCGCCCGTGACGCTGGCGATCGACACGGTGGGCCAGCTCTCGTGGCTCGGCATGCTGCGCGACACCGAGGCGATCGCGCTGGTGCGCGCCGCCCTCCAGCACAACCGCGACTACCAGGCCGCGACGGCGCGGGTGGCCGAGTATCAGGCGATGTACATCGGCACCCGCTCCGCGATGCTACCGGAACTCGACGCCAACGGCGCCGTGAGCGCGAACAAGAGCATCTTCGGCTCGCTGGTCCTGCCGCCCTACGACTTGTTCAACGCGACCGCGAGCGTGAGCTGGGAAGTGGACTTCTGGGGCCGGGTGCGGCGCACCACGCAGGCGTCGCGCTACGACTGGAGCGGCCGCCTCGCCGACCGGCGGGCCATCGTGCTCAGCCTCGTCAGCTCGGTGGTGACGGCGTACCTCCAGCTGCGCGAGCTGGACGAGGACGTCGCCATCTCGCAGCAGACGCTGGCCTCCCGACGCGAGACCTACCGCCTGGCGCGGGAGCGGTTCGACCAGGGCTTGATCTCCGAGCTCGACGTGCGGCAGTTCGAGTCCGAGGTGGCGACGTCGGCCGTCAGCCTCGCCAGTTTCCTCCGGCTGCGGGACTCTCAGGAGAACGCGCTGAGCGTTCTGATCGGCCAGGCGCCGGGGCCGATCGGGCGCGGCGGCCCGCTCGACTCGGCCGTCAACGCGGTGCAGGTGCCCGATTCGGTGCCGTCCACTCTGGTGCTGCGGCGCCCCGATGTGATGAGCGCCGAGGCCGACTGGTCCGCCGCGCGGGCCCGGGTCGGCGCCGCCGAAGCGGCGCGGTTGCCGCGGTTCGCGATCACGGCGAGCTATGGTCGCCAGCACCCGTCGCTCGACGGCCTGTTCGGCTCGTCCTCGGAGATCTACACCGCGCAGCTGGGCGTCTCCGTGCCGCTGTTCGCCGGCGGGCGGGTGTCGTCGGCGGTGCAGGCGGCCGCGGCGCGCGCCGACGAGGCGCGGCTCCACTACGAGCAGACGGTGCTGAACGCGCTGCGGGAGACGAGCGACGCTCTCGACGGCATCCGCCTGAGCCGCGACCAGCTCACGGCGCAGGAAACCCAGACCCGCGCGCTGCGTCGCGCGCTGGAGCTGGCGCAGCGGCGCTACGCCAGCGGCGTGGCGAGCTACCTCGACGTGCTGGACGTGGAACGCGGCTTGTTCGCGGCCGAGCTTGCCCTGGCGCAGTCGCGCCGCCAGTACCTGGCCGCCACGGTCGAGCTGTACAAGGCGGTCGGGGGCAGCTGGGACGACCTGGCGGCGCACAGCCCGTGAGCGACCGCGTCGGCAAGTCGGATGCCGAGTGGCGCGCGCAGCTCACGCCGGAGCAGTACCGCGTGACCCGCGAGCACGGCACCGAGCGCGCGTTCACGGGCGCCTACTGGAACGCGCACCAGGCCGGCACCTACCGGTGCGTGTGCTGCGGCGCCGAGCTGTTCACGTCGGACGCGAAGTTCGAGTCGGGAACCGGGTGGCCGAGCTTCTTCGAGCCGGCGGATCCGGCCAATGTCGGGGAGACGCGCGACACCAGCCACGGGATGGAGCGCACCGAGGTGCACTGCGCGCGGTGCAACGCGCACCTCGGCCACCTGTTCCCCGACGGGCCGCGCCCCACCGGGCTGCGGTACTGCATTAACTCCGCTTCGCTGAGCCTCCAGCCGCGACCCTAGCCTAACGCCCGCGCCGCGCCTCCACCAGCGACATCCGCGTGGGGCCGGGGTAGGGGATACTGTCGCCCTTGATCGCCAGCCACAGGACGTGGTTGAACAGCTCCATGTCGGCGGCGTCGGCGTCCGCCAGGTTGAGGCGCCGCGATTCCAGCGCCGCGCGGGTGCGCGGCGGGTTCATCTCGTCGAGCGGCTGGACCGGTGTGATCGCGGCGTAGTCCGCGGTGTCGGGCGTGTCGCTCCAGATGTCGCGCAGCGGCCGGCCGTACGCGTCGAACTGCGACAAGCGGTCGAGGCCGAGGATTTCCTCGATGGTCCTGATGACGTCGGTGGTGTTGGTGAACCGGTGGATGACGCCGCCGCGGTTCCACGCCGAGATGACCAGCATCGGCGAGCGGTGCGAGTCCACGTGGTCGGGGCCGTTCTGGGCGTCGTCTTCCAGGACGAACACCACCGTGCTCTTCCAGAACGGGCTGCGGGTCAGCGCGTCGATCATGTGGCCCAGGGCGAGGTCGTTGTCCGCCACCATCGCCTTCGGCGTGGGGTAGCCCGCGGCCGCGCCGCCGGTGTGGTCGTTCGGCAGCGCCATCAGTTCGAGCGCGGGCATGTGGCCGGTCGCCACGTCCTGCCGGAACTCGGCGAGCCAGGCGTCCATCCGGTGGACGTCGGTGACGTGGAGGTCCCAGCCGGCGAAGGCGGTGTTCTGGTGCTCGCGCAGGAACGCCTTGCTGGCGGCGTTGGTCTCGTGGCCGTGGCCGTCGTCCTCGTGCTCCACGAACTCGCCGTAGTCGCGGAACGTGATCCCGGCGCGGCGCGCCAGGTCCCACAGATAGCCCTGGGCCGGCTCGGCCACGTCGTCGAGCGGCAGCGAGTCGCGGTTCATGCCCTGGTAGTCGAACGTGCGCCCGCGGCCGCTGTACTGGATCGGCGTCGTTTTCTGCGTGTAGTCGCTCGCATAGGCGGCGTCGGACCAGTTGTGCCCGTCCGCGCTGACCTCGGCGTTGACGAAGAACCGGTCGAACGTCCCGAACCGCTCGGCGAGCGCGTGCGCGTTGGGCGTCACGTCGCGGCCGAAGAACACCAGCGATGTGTCGCCGTCGGCGCGGGGCAGGTCGCCTAAGACCTGGTCGTAGGTGCGGTTTTCCCTGATGATATAGATGACGTGGCGGAACGGCGGGTAGTGCGCCCGTCCGGCCGCCTCGGTGTCCCAGCCGTTGGCGTGCGCGACCCGGCCGCTGAGCGCCGCGAGCTCGGCGCCCGCGACGTGCGCCATGGGCAGAATGCTCACCGAGCCGACAATTTGGCCTAACGTGTACTGGCGGCGCTCGTCCTGCTCGGCGGCGCCGGTCCGCGCGCGCGCCACGCCGGGATGCGGGCCGCGCGGGTTGGGCCCGGTGCCGGCGCCCTTGCCGTTGGCCACGATGATCGTGTCACCGGCCACCGCGAGCGACGTGGGAAACCAGCCGACCGGGATCCGGCCCGCGAGCCGGTCGGTGCCGCGGGCCGCGGCGACGCCGGATGCCGCCGCGGACAAGTCGAACACCGCCACGGCGTTGCCGTCGGCCTCGGCCGCGAACAGCCGCGTGCCGTCGGTGGAGAGGGCGAGCGCGTTGGGCGTGCTGCCCTCGCGCACGCCGCCGGGCGGCGGGTCGAGCAGCGTCGCGACGGTCTGGAGGCTGCGCGTGTCGATGACCGTCACCCGGTCGGTGCTGCCCGAGGCGACGAACAACCGCGAGCCGTCGGCGTTGAGCAGCAGCGCGGAGGGATGCCGGCCCGCCGGGACCAGGCGACCCGCGTCGAGTGTGCCGCCGGCGGCCGGGTGGAACACCGAAACGGTGCTCGCATCCCAGTTGGACACGTAGACCGCGCCGTTCGGTGCGACCACCACGCCGTACGGGTAGCGCCCGGTCGCGACCCGCTGGACGACCTGGCCGCTCGCGACGTCCACGACGGCGAGCGAGTCGTCGAGGTTCTCCGCCACGTAGAGCCTCTCGCCCGACGGACTCGGCGCGAGGCCGGCCGGGTACTTCGTGCCGGACTCACGCGGGGCCTTGTGGGCCAGGATCAGGCTGTCGGCGAGGCTGGCGGAATCGCCGCTCCAGCGGTAGCGATACACCACGTCCTGGTTGCCGCCGGAGGCGTAGAGCGTGCGGCCGTCCGGCGAGAACGCCAGCCCGATGAACGCCGCCGCCTGCGGCAGGGTCTGCGTGATGTTGCCGTCGCGGTCGATGATCTGCACGCCCTCTTCGCGCCAGCCGTCGAGGAGCAGTGCGATCCGCTGCCCGCCGGGCGCGAGGGCCATCGCGAGCGGCATCTGCCCGATGGGGCGGACGATCCCGGCCGGGTCGAGCCGCTGGCCGGTCGGCAGCCGGGTGGTGTCGATCGTGGCGACCTCGCGGCCGGGCGCGGCGGTGTGGCAGCCGGCGAGGAGCGCGAGGAGCGAGAGCGAAAGAAACGAGCGAGCGTTCATGGCGCGAGGGTTGGAGTTCGGGGGAATATATGCTGTCTGAGGCGCGGCGGGCGTCGGGAAAAGAGACGTGCGCTGCCGCCGTTGCGACGGCGGCCGTGGCGCTGCTGGTGGCGGTCACGGCGTGCGGCGGGCCAGTGGCGGCGCCCACGGCGGCGGCGCCGCACCCCGGTCCCTACGACCCGGCGCACGACCTCGGGCCGCTGTTCCCGGCCGTTCAGCTTTCCGGACTGTTCCCCGACTCCAAGACGTTCGTGGATGCCGTGACCCGTGCGGCGCCGGACGTCATCGCCGCGCGCTATCGCGCGGAGCGCGGCGCGCGCGGGTTCGACCTGGCCGGGTTCGTGGGCCGCAACTTCACGCTGCCGGCGCCGCCGGATGGCGGGTTCCGCACCGACACGTCGCAGACCATGGAACAGCACATCCGCGCACTGTGGCCGGTGCTGACGCGGGGCCCTCCGCCGGCCGACTCGTCCGACTCGGCGCGCTCCTCGCTCATTGCGCTGCCCGCGCCGTACGTCGTGCCCGGCGGCCGGTTCCGCGAGGTCTACTACTGGGATTCGTACTTCACCATGCTCGGACTGGTCGCGAGCGGACGGACGGACCTGGTGAAGGACATGCTCGACAACTTCGCGTGGCTGATCGAAACCGTGGGGCACGTGCCGAACGGCAATCGCACGTACTACCTCAGCCGCTCGCAGCCGCCGTTCTTCGCCGCCATGGTCGGCCTGTATGCGTCCGCGACCGACACGGTGCACGCGCTGCGCTATCTCCCGGCGCTCGAGGCCGAGTACGCGTGGTGCATGGACGGCGCCGCCGGCCTGGCGCCGGGGCAGGCGAGCCGCCGGGTGGTGCGCCTCCCCAACGGCGACCTGTTGAACCGCTACTGGGACGATCTCGCCGAGCCGCGGCCGGAGTCCTACCGCGAGGACTACACACGCGCCCAGCGCCTGCCGCGCGCGTCGCGCGCCGGCTTCTACCGCGACGTCCGGGCGGCGGCCGAGAGCGGCTGGGATTTCTCGAGTCGCTGGCTCCGCGACCCGCACGATCTCGGCACCATCGAGACCACGGCGCTGGCCCCGGTCGATCTCAACGCGATCCTGTACCACACCGAGCGCACGATCGCGGCGCTGCGGGCCTACCGCAATCAACTGGGCGATGCCGTCGTGGCGGCGCGGCTGACCGCGGCGGCGGACCGCCGGCGCGCGGCGCTCCTGGCCGACGCCTACGACCCGGCGCGGGGCTTCTTCTTTGACGTTCGGTGGCGCACCGGTGCGCGGGTGGAGCGGCCCAGCCTCGCCGCCGCCGTGCCGCTGTTCTTCGGACTGGCCACGCCGGCTCAGGCGGCGGCGGTGCGCACCCGGCTCGGCCGCGACTTTCTCGCGCCGGGCGGCTTCGTCACGACCCTGGTCGCGTCCGGCCAGCAGTGGGACGCGCCGAACGGCTGGGCGCCGCTGGAATGGATGGCCATCGCGGGGCTGCGCCGCTATGGATTCGCCGCGTTCGCCGACACCGCCGCCGCGCGCTGGCTCGACGCGAACCGGCGCACCTATCGCGCGAGCGGGAAGATGATGGAGAAGTACGACGTGCGGGACACCACGCGCGCCGCGGGCGGCGGCGAGTATTCGTCGCAGGACGGCTTCGGCTGGACGAACGGCGTGGCGCTGGCGCTAGAAGCCGGGCGCGAACCCTAACTGGAAGTACCAGCCCTTCTGCGGGCGGTCCACCGGATTGACGTAGTCGATCTCGCCGATCAGGATCCCGAACAGGTTGATGCGCAGCGCCCCGCCATAGCTCCACACGCCGCGGCGCGAGCCGCCGAACAGCGTCGGCGTCTGGCCCTGGTACCAGGCGTAGCCGCCGTCGGTGAATGCGACGAAGTCGATCGGCGGCGCGTTGCCCCGCGCGAGGATGCCGAGGGGCTGGCCGAGCAGCGGAATCCGCGCTTCGAGATTGCCCACGAGCATCCGGCTGCCGAACAGCAGGTCGAGCGTGGGGCAGCCGGTGACGCTGGAGGGGTCGCCGTTGCACTCGCTGGCGTTGAACGAGTTGTAGTCGTAGCCGCGGATGAGCGTCTGGTAGCCGGTGAACAGCGGGTACAGGCGCGAGTCTTCGCCGCCCGGGCCGTAGCGGCCGGAGTGCATGACGCGCGCGGCGATGGTGACCGGCCACACCGGCATCCAGTACTTCCGGGCGTCGGCGTTCACGCCGACGAAGTTGATGCTGCCCACGGCCGGGTCGACCTCGATCCGCCACCGTTGACCCAGCACCGGTCCGGTCCCGCCGAAGATGGCGTTGTCGAACACGAGGGCCGCGCTGCCCTGCGCCAGGGTGATGGCCGAGGCGGGCGTGGTGTCCTGGGTGGTGTTGCCGATCAGGTTGCCGTTGATGTCGTAGGTCTGAGTGCGGAGCTCCTCGTCGAACCCGATGTTCATGACCCCGGCCGACAACTCCACGCGCTCGCTCTGGTTGAACGGATACTGGAGCAGGCCTTGCAGCTGCCGGATCGTCTCCCGGTACAGCAGCTCCTGGTCGATCAGGTTGCCCTGGTTGTCGTAGCCTTCGCCGACCTGCTCGGTGAGATAGGGAATCCACGACGCGCTGAGGCCCCAGTTGAGACGGCGCCGCAGGTTGAGGTAATCCACTTCACCGGCGATGTCCTTCACGCCGCCGTTCACCTGGAACATCGTCCCGAGCTGGCGGTCGCCGAGCATCGTGCTCCAGAACATCGAGATGCCGCCGCCCACGAACGTGCCGAACGAGCTGACGCCCGCCGCCAGGTACGGCTGCGACACGTAGTCGAGGCCGAAGGTCGAGCGGTACGGCGTCACCGGGAAGCTGTCGTCCGGCGGCAGGCCGGTGGCGGGATCGGCCTTGTCGGTCACGATGATGCTGGGCGTGGGCCGGAGCGTGCGGGGCGGCAACGTGGCGGCGACCCGGCTCACGATCGAGTCGGTGACCGCGACACCGACCAGCTGGTCGCCGTCGAGCCTGTGAACCTCGTTGGTGGCGTTGTTGAAGATGCTGACCACGGCGCGGTCGGTGTCCGCCGCCACCGAGATGCCCGGGCTGATGGCCGCGATGCCGCTCGCCCCGGTCGAGACGTCGGTGATCCGGTACAGCGTACCGGATGCCAGATCCACCCGATACATATTGGGGATCCCGTCCGGCGTCCCAAGGAAGAACAGCGACCGCCCGTCGCGGGACCACTGCGGGTCAATGTGACTGCCCTGGCTGAACCCCGGTACTTCGGTAATGTGGCCGGTGGCCACGTCCAGCAGCGCGAGGCGGAGATCGCCGAAGCGCAGTTGGTGCAGATCGGTGCCGAAGCGGTCGGTGGCGAACGCGATGGTGCGGCCGTCGCGCGAGAACACCGGTTGGAGATCGGCGTACGCGTCGTGCGTGAGCTGCTGCCGCTGGTTGGTCGTCAGGTCGTAGACGTACAGGTCGGTGAACCCGCCGGCATGGCCGCTGAATACGATCTTCGTGCCGTCGGGCGAGAAGCTCGGGCTGTAGATCTCGTCCAGGTCGGGCAGCCGGATTTCGCGTTCCGTGCTGCCGTTGTCCATGTTCTCGATCTCGAGCGCGGGTCGGCCGCTCACCGTGGCCGCGAAGGCGAACGCGTGCCCGTCGGGGCGCCAGGAGCCCGCCGAGTACACGAACATCAGGCTTTCCATGTGCGGGTTGAGCGCCGAGTGCGTGAGGCGGCGCTCGATGTGCCCGGTCGTCGCATCCGCGACGTACATGTCGATGGCGAAGCGGCTCCGCTCGGAGAGGAACACGACCTTGCTGCCGTCGGGGCTCAGGGCGGGGCCGACCGAGTAGGTCCCGCCGGTGGACGTCTTGGTCAGGATCGCGGTGCCGACGGAATCGGGCGGCTGATGCGCCGCGTCGATGGCGGCATAGCTGTCCCGGATGGACTGGTGCCATTGCGCCGAGAGACTGTCGGGATCGATCCCGAGAACGTTGCGGATTCCGATGGTGACGTCGTGGGTGCGGTTGGCCACCCGCAGGATCTGGCCGATGACCTCGTCGCCCCACCGCCCGCCGATGTACGCCAGGAGCGCTTGGCCCCACCGGTACGGGAACCACCGTGGGTCATCGAGCTGCTTGATCGTGGGCATGCGGTTGTGCACGGCCGCGTCCCGCATCCACATGGCGGTCTGGGGGTCCACCGGGCCGAGTGAGACGTACTCCGCCATGCCCTCGATGAACCACAGCGGCAGCTGCGTGGCGCCCGGCTGCTGGAGTGGGCCGAAGCCGGTGATGTCGTACTGGAACGCGTGGGTCAGCTCGTGGCCGATCACGTGATCGGTCTCCGCGAGCGAGGCGCCGAACGGCAGGACGATCCGCCGTTTGGCGGACTCCGTGACGCCGCCCGTCCCTTCGCCGACCTCGCCGCCGACCGCGTTGGTCTGCTGGAACTGGGCCTGCGAGGCGTAGAGGATCAGGACCTGTCGGCCGCGCAGTGAGTCGTCGAGGAGCTTCGACTCGCGCGCGTACCACCGCTCGGCGATGCGCCCCGCCATCTGCGCGGCGTCGCGCTCTTCGGGATAGAAGTAGACGTCGAAATGGTCGGTGTGCAGGATCTCGAAATTGAAGGACTGATACTGCACCTGGTTGCGGCCGAAGTACTGAGCCTTGGCGGGCACCGCCACCGCCAGCGCGCCCAGGACCGCAACCAAGAGTCCTGCGCCACGACGTAGGGCCACGTGCGTTCCTCGTAGGTGAACTGTCTATTGCTACGCCCAAGCGCGGTCCGGCGTTCCCCGACCACCTGGTCTTCACGAACCGCGCGGGTGCGGACGCCGCCGCCGCGCGCTTAAGACATCACCAGCGCCGGGCGCGTCACGCAAGGCGTCCCGTCTCGGAAATGGACGCTGGGCAGGCGCGGTTGTTCACGGCGCCCTCGCCGCGGCGTCGCAGGAGCAGGCTAAGCGCTTGCGGCGACAAAGACTAGCGCTGGCGCCGAACGCACGACGGCTCCCGCGAACGGGAGCCGCCGGTGTGTCGGAAAGCGGCACGCGTTACTGCCCGCCGCCGCCCATGCCGCGGCGCATTGGCTGGTTCTGAACGTTGGTGTCCCAGATCTTCTGTTCGTCGGGCGTCAGCAGGGCGCGGATAGCGGCATTCTCGCTGTCCATCAGCGCGCGGCTGTGGGCGCGCGTCGCCGAGTCCGGCATCTGGCCCGGCGTGAAGGCCGGCATCTGCGCCGATGTCGCCGAGACGATGGAATCGACCTGGTGCTGCTGGGCAGCAGTGAGGGTGATGCCCTGGAGCAGCCGCTCGACCCGCCGCTGCATGAACTGCCCCCGGCCGCCGCCCTGGCCGCCCATCGGCATGCCACCCTGCGCCATCGCGGTGCCGGCGCCCAGGGTGAGAAGTACGCTCCCGACTACAGCGATGCGGCGAAGCATGTGGTTCCTCCGGAAGGTGGTCGGACTGACGGCGATGATGATGGTACGCCCTCCCCCCGGCGTTTGTTGCCGGCCTCGCGTCGCGGGGCGGACCCGGCCGTTACTTTTCACCGGTGCTCACCCTGGCCACCTGGAACGTCAATTCGATCCGGATGCGGCACGACCGGCTGCTGGCCTGGCTTGGCCGCGAGCCGGCGGACGTGGTGTGCCTCCAGGAGCTCAAGGTCAGCGACGACGACTTCCCGCGCGCGGACCTGCTGGCCGCCGGCTGGCACCTGGCGATCAACGGCCAGAAGACCTACAACGGCGTGGCGATCCTGAGCCGCGAGGCGCCGGAAGCGGTGACCATCGGGCTGGGAGACGACCCCGCCGACCACGAAGCGCGCCTCGTTGCGGTCACCGTCCGCGGCGTGCGGGTCGTGAGCGTCTACGTCCCGAACGGCCAGCGGGTGGGCTCCGACAAGTGGGAGTACAAGCTGCGCTGGCTCGGACGGCTGCGCGCGTGGCTCGAGCGGACCGCCAGCCCGGAGGTTGCCCTCGCGGTATGCGGGGACTTCAACGTCGCGCCGACCGACGCCGACGTCGCCCGGCCGGAGGAATGGCGCGACACGGTGTTGACCCACGAGGCCGCGCGGGCGGCGCTGCGCGACCTGGAGGGCTGGGGCCTGGTGGACACGATCCGTCTCCGCCACACCGGCGAAGGGCCCTATACGTGGTGGGACTACCGGATGCTCGGGTTTCCGAAGAACAACGGGCTCAGGATCGATCACATCCTCGCGACCCGGCCGCTCGCCGCGCGGTGCGTCGACGCCCACGTGGTCCGCGACGAGCGCAAGGGCAAGCAGCCGTCGGACCATGCGCCGGTCGTCGCGGTGTTCGAGGACGGCGACGATGGTCGTTAGGCGATCGGGGTTCGGGAGGCGACAATGACGAGGGCACGGGAGACAGACGCGATGGCCGCCACCGGCGACCTGCCGGCGGCCGAGTTCCGCCGCGCCATGCACGCGGCAGCGGACCTGGCGGCCGACTACCTCGAGCGCGTGGGTGCCTATCCCGTGCTGCCGCGCGTGGCGCCCGGTGAGGTGCGCGCGGCGCTGGCGGCGGCGCCGCCGGAGGCCGGCGAGCCGGTGGATGCGCTGCTCGCGGACTACCGGCGGCTGATCGAGCCCAACGTCACGCACTGGAATCACCCGGCGTTCTTCGGCTACTTCGCCATCTCGGGCTCCGGGCCCGGGATTCTGGGCGAGACGCTCGCCGCGGCGTTGAACGTCAACGCGATGCTGTGGCGCAGCGGGCCCGCACCGACCGAGCTGGAGGAGGTCGTGTGCGACTGGCTGCGCCAGCTGCTCGCGTTGCCGCCGGTCTTCACCGGACACATCAACGACACCGCGTCCATGTCCAGCCTGCTCGCCATCGCCGCGGCGCGGCACCGGGTGGACGAGGGAGCGGTCCGCGCCCGCGGGCTGTCCGGGGCGCCGCCCATGACGGTGTACGCGAGCGAGCAGGCGCACTCGTCCATCGACAAGGCGATGATCACGTTAGGGCTCGGGCTGGACCAGCTGCGCCGGGTCGAGGTGGATGAGGCATTCCGGATGCGGCCGGACGCGCTGGCGGCGCTGATCGCCGCGGACCGGCGGGCCGGCAGGCTGCCCATCGCGGTGGTGGCCACCGCGGGCACCACGTCCACCACGGCGGTCGATCCCATCGCGGCGGTCGCGGATGTCGCGCGGCGCGAGCGGCTGTGGCTGCACGTGGACGCCGCGTACGCGGGCAGCGCCGCGGTCTGCCCGGAGTATCGCGCGCTGATGGACGGTCTGGAGGCGGCGGACTCCATCGTGCTCAATCCGCACAAGTGGTTGTTCACACCGGTGGACTGCTCGGTGCTGCTACTCCGGAATCGCGAGGAGCTGCGCGCCGCGTTCACGCTCGTGCCGGAGTACCTCAAGACCACCGAACAGGGCGTCACGAACCTGATGGACTACGGCCCGCAGCTGGGCCGCCGGTTTCGCGCGCTCAAGTTGTGGTTCGTGCTGCGCGCGTTCGGCGCGGAAGGGCTGCGCGCGCGGATCCGCGCGCACTGCGCGCTGGCGCGCGAGTTCGAAGGCTGGGTGCGCGGCACGCCGGGCTGGGAGGTCTCGGCGCCGGTGCCGTTCAGCACCGTGTGCTTTCGCTCCACGCGCGGCGCGACGCCGGAGGAGCAGGACCGGATCAACGAGGCGATCGTGGCGGAGGCGAACGCGACCGGCGCGATCTTCATCGGCCCGACGAAGCTCCACCGGCGAACCGTGCTCCGGCTGGCGATCGGCAACATCCGGACGACCCGCGAGCACGTGGTCACCGCGTGGCGCGTGCTGCGGGAGGCCGAAGCGCGCGCGGCCGGCGCGCCGGGGAAGGACTAGCTCCCGCGCAACCCCCGCCACACCAGCGGGCGCAAGTCGCGCGAGCGCGCGCGGGCCCAGTCCTGGGCGTAGGTGAGGTTGGCCGCATACGACTGCTTGATGTCGGCGGGCAGATGGTCGCGCAGGTAGAAGGGCGACATCGGCCTGCCCGTGCCCTTCCACACCTCTTTGCCTTCGCCCAGGAAGATCGTCGAGGACCCGGAGTCCATCGCGTTGATCACTTCGCACTCGAACGCGGCGACGTGGTCCTCGAGGATCGGCATGCCCAGCGGGCCGAGGCGGTGGGGGATGCCGGCCATCTTGTCCTTGTCGCGCCCGCTCACGAAGCCCAGCGCGGTCACCACGTCGACCTGCCCTTCATGCAGGATGTGCAGGCCGAAGGCGCCGGTCTCGTAGATCAGGTCGTGGCTCAGGTTGAGCTTGTGGATGAGCACCAGGAAGCGAGGGATGTCCGGAACGATGGACGCCCGCACCACGCCGTCGGTGATCATCCCGTTGCGCTTCTCGCCCTTGCGCGAGGTAACGGCGACGACCGGCGAAGTGAGCAACCGCGCCAGCTCGTAGATCTCGTCGGGTTTCATGGCCCCCAACGGTAATCGCCGCGGCGGGGCGGGCAAGCCCGGCGGGCCAGGTCGTCAACGCGCCCGGCACGCTTGACGTAGCACTGGGGACGGGGTCATTTCGCACCCCGCCATTCCCCAATCGCAGTCGCCGCCACCTACGGAGATGCCATGCGCCGCACGTTGACCGCCGTGAGTCTTGCCGTGCTGCTCGCACCCGTGCCGCTCGCCGCGCAACGCCCGGACTCCTCGCTCATCGCCGACCTCAAGTGGCGCTCGATCGGTCCGGCCAACATGGGCGGGCGCGTGAGCGACCTGCTGGCGAACCCGCACAACCCCAAGGTCATCTACGTCGCCCAGGCCACCGGGGGGATCTGGAAGTCCGCGAACGCCGGCGTCACCTGGACGCCGATTTTCGACGCGACCCAGGAGTTTTCGGTCAGCGCGCTGGCCATGGCGCCGTCCGACACGGCGATCGTGTGGGCCGGTCTCGGCGAGGAGAACTCCCGCAACTCCATCTCCCCCGGCTCTGGCGTCTACAAGTCCACCGACGCGGGCCTCCACTGGACCTACATGGGCCTGCGCGAGACCCAGTCCATCGGGCGGATCGCCATCGACCCGCGCGATCCCAACGTGGTGTACGTGGCGGCGCTCGGGCACCCGTGGGGCCCCAACCGCGAACGCGGGCTCTACAAGACCACCGACGGCGGGCAGACCTGGCGGCTGGTGAAGTTCATCAGCGACCGCGCGGGCTTCGTGGACGTGGCGGTCGACCCGTCGAACCCCGATGTGGTGTGGGCCGCCTCATGGGAGCGGGTCCGCGGGCCGTATTTCCTCAAGTCGGGCGGGCCGGGCTCGGGACTGTGGAAGTCCACCGACGCGGGTGAGCACTGGACCCGCGTCACCGGGAACGGCTTCCCGACCACCACGCTCGGACGGATCGGCATCGCCGTCGCGCCGAGCAACTCGCAAGTCGTGTACGCGATGGTCGAGGCCGACAGCAACCCCAACCCGGCGTCGTTGCGGCGCGGATTCGTGCCGGACTCCACGCACCGCCAGCAGCTCCAGTCGGGGCTGTACCGCTCGACGGACGGCGGGCACGCGTGGACCAAGATGAACGACAACGACGTGCGGCCGTTCTACTTCTCGCAGGTCCGCGTGGACCCGCGCGATCCTAACCGCGTGTACTGGATGGCCGAGGAAATCCGCTTCTCCAACGACGGCGGCATGACCCAGCGCCGCATCGGCATCGGCGTCCACAGCGACAACCACGCGTTCTGGATCGATCCCAACGACCCCGACCACTACATCGTCGGCGACGACGGCGGCGTCTCGCAGACTTTCGACCGCGGCCGCACTTACGACGCGCAGCTCCAGTTCCCGACCGGCCAGTTCTACGACATCTCGGCCGACATGCAGAATCCGTTCTGGGTGTGCGGTGGCCTCCAGGACAACGGCTCCTGGTGCGGCCCCAGCCGGACCGACGGCAACGCGATCCGCAACGAAAACTGGGTCACCATCAACGGCGGCGACGGGTTCTACACGGCGCAGGACCCAAACGACCCGAACATCATCTTCTCCGAGTCCCAGGGCGGTGACATCGAGCGGCTCGACGCCCGCACCTGGGAGCGGCACGGCATCCAGCCCGGCAACGATGCGCGCGACCGGCGTCTCGAGGACAGCATCATCGTGTGGCGCGGCGACACGACCCAGCCGGTGCGCCCCGACATGCAGCACCTGATCGATTCGGCGCGCACGCTGATCGCCCAGGACACGGCGGTGTTCGGGCGCAACCGGTTCAACTGGGAAACGCCGTTCTTCCTCTCACCGCACAACCCGGGCGTGATCTACATCGGCGGCCAGCGGATCTGGAAGTCGTACGATCGCGGCGACCACTGGATACCGGTGAGCGGCGACCTGTCGAGCCCCGACGATACGGGCCGCGTCCGGGTGAGCCTCGTGACCACCGGCGGCGTCACCACCGACGTGACCGGCGCCGAGACCTACGGCACCGTCGTCACGATGGCCGAGTCGCCGCAGCGCGCGGGCATTCTGTGGGCGGGCACCGACGACGGCAACGTGTGGCTCACCAGGGACGACGGCGTGAACTGGGAGAACCTGAATGGGCGCTTCCCGGGCGTGCCGGCAAAGACCTGGGTGAGCCGCGTCGCGACCTCGCCCTTCGACAGCGCCACGGTGTACGTCACCTTCGACGGCCACCGCGACGACAACTTCACGCCGTTCGTGTTCGTCTCGCGCGACTTCGGGCGCACGTTCCGCAGCATCGCCGCGGGCCTCCCGGTGGGCGCGTACGTGGACGTGATTCGCGAGGATCCGCGGCGCCGGGGCCTGCTGTTCCTCGGCACCGAGCGCGGCGCGTTCGTCTCGCCCGACAGCGGCGCCACGTGGCAGCAGCTCGGCGAGGGCCTGCCGCCGGTGCCGGTGCACGACCTGCTCGTTCACCCGCGCGATCGCGTGCTCGTCGCCGGGACGCACGGCCGCAGCATCTGGACGCTCGACATCGGGCCGCTGGAAGAGGCGAACGACAGCGCGCTCGCTCTGGCCGGCTACGTGTTCCCGGTGGAGCCGGCGCTGGTGTATAACCCACGCGCGGGTGGCGGCGGCGTCGGCGCGATGGGGAATCGCCCGTTCTCCACCCCCAATCCGCCGTTCGGGGCGCAGATCGCGTTCCGGGTGGTGGGTGGGCCGCCGGCGCCGGAGGACACCGCGCAGGAGCGAGGCTTCGGCGGCTTCGGCCGGTTCGGGCGCGGCGCGCGCGCGGCGCGGCCCGATGACATCGTCTTCACCATCACCGACGCGGCGGGCGACACGGTGCGCGAGCTGCGCGCGCCGGCCGGCTCGGGCGGCATTCGCTGGGTGACCTGGGACCTGCGGCGCAATCGCGAGCCGCTCAGTCCCTCGCAGGTGCGGGACAGCATTGTGGCGGCGCGGCGCCAGGAGCAGGTCCGCGACAGCGTCCGCGCCGCGATGCGCGCCGACACCACGCGGCGCGCGCCGACGCGCGACCCGGAGCCGACCGAGCCGGGCGTGTGGGTCAACCCGAACGCGGCGGGCGGCTTCGGCGGGGGTGGCGGATTCTTCCGGTTCGGCCAAGGGCCGCTGGTGGAGCCGGGCGAGTATGTGGTGACGGCGCGGATCAACGGCCTGGAGTACAAGCGGACCAT
>Ga0335085_10001467_pt1 | contig 49548 bp, 41 predicted proteins | sample Lox_Sample_45_FD_206712 | JGI IMG/M metagenome (GOLD analysis project Ga0335085, IMG submission 206712) | Soil microbial communities from Loxahatchee National Wildlife Refuge, Florida, United States - Lox_Sample_4.5 | ecosystem: Environmental > Terrestrial > Soil > Wetlands | place: USA... | reverse complement strand
TGGCACGACGTCGATCTGGAGGTCGAATTTGCGGAGCTCGCGAATCATCTTCAGCAGCTCCTCGTGGTCGGCCTCCGAGAACGCGATGATCACGCGCTCGATGTCGAGCAGCGTGACGATCTCGCCGATCCGCTCGGGGGGGCCCACGAGAGGGAGGTGGTCGAGCTCGGGACGGCGCGGCAGCGGATGGGCGTCCACGAGGCCGACGAGGTTGATCCGGTACTCGGGATGCTGGAGCAGCTTCCGCGCTGCTAGCTGGCCGATGTGCCCCGCACCGATGATGATCGTGTTCTGCAGGTACAGGGGGCTGCGTCGTGCGGCGGCCCGCGCGACGCCGCGGCCCGCGACGACGAGTACGACGGCGAGCAGCCAGAAGCTGACGAGGCGGGCGACGTGCTGGTCGCCGACACCGGCTGCCCAGGCCGTCACGAAGTAGCACCACGCACCGAGCGTGACGAGGTGAAAGACGCCCACGACCTCGTCCACCGTGGAGTGGTCGACGTGCTCCTCGTCACGCTCGTAGAGTCCGTAGAGCTTCGCCGCCACGACCCACAGCGGAAGCATCAAGACGAGCACGGCGAACTGGAGACCGGGCTGGTCCCCGGGGCCTCCCGAGACGATCAGCTTCGCGAGGACGAAGGCGAGGACGAGGCTCGTGACGTCAGCCCCGAGGAGGGCACGTCGAACGAGCCAGCCGCGGCGGTGTGGCGTGGACTCCGGTCTCGTGGCCCCGTCGAAGCCGCGCCGCTCGAGGATCGCGGCGGTCTGCTCGTCGAGGGCCAGCGTGTCGAGGTCTGTCCCGAATATGGTCGCCTCGTCGAGCGCGCTCACGCCCGCCGTCTCCGGAGAATGGCTCCCCGCGCCCGTGCCTCGACGTGGTCCACGTCCGTCCCCTTCAGTTCCGCAGGGCAGACCGCCTGCCCGCCAACCGAGCCTATGAGCGTCGTTCCTTCGCGGCCAGACCAGACTGGAAATACCGCCCGACAGTGCGGGAACTAGACCTTTGGAGGGGGCCGGTGCCCGGGCTCAGCGGATGGGGCGCCCGGGGACGCCCGCGACGGTCGCGCCGTCCGGGACGTCTTTCGTGACCACGGCGCCTGCACCTACGAGGGCGCCCTCGCCGATCCGGACGCCGGCGAGCACGACCGCGCCCGAGCCGATCGACGCGCGGCGGTCGACCGTGGTCGGCAGGAGATCCCATTCGTCGCGGACCAGCAGCGTGCCCACGTCGTTCGTCGCCCGCGGCCGTTTGTCGTTGATGAAGACGACGCCGTGACCGACGAAGACCTCGTCACCGATGTGGACGCCGTCGCAGACGAACGTGTGGCTCTGGATCTTGCAGCGCTCCCCGATGGTCGCTCCCCGTTGGATCTCGACGAACGGGCCGACGGTGGTGCCGCTCCCGATCGAGCAGCCGTACAGGTTCGTGAACGGGCCGATGCGCACGTCCTCCCCGCAGGAGACGTCGTCGAGGAGCCGGTAGGGGGCGTCGTTCGCCGGACCGTCAGCCATCGAAGTACGAGCGGACACCGTCGACGACGGCGGCGAGCTGCGCCTCGGCGATCCCCGGGAAGATCGGAAGCGACAGGCACTCGCTCGACAGCGCCTCCGCGACCGGGAAGTCGCCCCGCCGGTAGCCGAGGTGCGCATACGCGTCTGTCAGGTGCACCGGCTCGGGGTAGTGGCGCCCTGTGCCGATGCCCCGCTCGCGCAGGAAGAGCGCGAGCGCGGCCGGATCGGCTGTCCGCACGACGTAGAGGTGCCACACGGGACTGCCGGCGCCAACCGGAGGAAGGCGCAGGTCGCCGACTCCGTCGAGGCCGTCCTCGTAGAACGCGGCGGCCACGCGCCGCTCGTCGTTCCAGCCGTCGAGGAGCGGCAGCTTGTGCGAGAGCACGAGCGCCTGGATCGTGTCCAGCCGCGCGGTCCAGCCCTCGTGGGCATGGACGTATTTCGCCGTCTGTCCGTGTTCGCGGAGCGCGCGCACGCGGGAGGCGGCGTCGCCGTCGCTCGTGACGAAGCCTCCCGCGTCCCCCGCTGCGCCGAGGTTCTTGCCCGGATAGAAGCTGAACGCCGCCGCTTCCCCGGCTGAGCCGGCACGGAGACCGTCTCGTTGGGCGCCGTGCGCCTGGCATGCATCCTCGAAAACCGCGAGCCCGCGCTGCTCCGCAAGCGGCGCCAGCGCGCGCATGTCCGCCATCTGGCCGTACAAGTGCACCGGCATGAGGACGCGCGTACGACTCCCGGCCGCGGCCGCCGCCGCAGCGGCATCGAGGCAGTAGTCGCTTTCGGAGACGTCAGCGACCACGGGAACGCCGCCCGCCTGCGTCACCGCTTCGAGCGTCGCCACGAAGGTCGCAGCCGGGACGACGACCTCGTCGCCGGGCTCCAGTCCGATTGCGAGCAGGCCGAGTCGAAGGGCGTCGAGCCCGCTCGCCACACCGACGCAGTGGTCGACGCCGCAGTACGCGGCGAAGGCGTCCTCGAAGCGCGCGACCGCCGGGCCGTTCGTGAACGCTCCCGAGTCGAGCAACTCGGCGATCTCCTCGAGCACGGCCTCCTTCAGCGGCGCGTGCGCCGGACCCAGATCGAGGAACGGGACCGCGGTTTGACCAGCTGTCTTCTGCACCGGTCAGACCCTACGCGCGGCACTCTGAACCGGCCCCGGCCGTTGGTCCAGCTTCCGGCGCCCCCGGCGCACCGGACGTAGGCGAATCCATGGTGGGCGGCTTCCAGCCGTTCGTCCAGTCGACCGGAACCACGGGCGGGACTTGGATCAGAGAGTCGTGATGGCGAGGGCAGCAACCAGAAGTCGGCTGGCTGCCGTTGCGCTCACGGTCCTGGGTCTGGTCGGCGTCATCGGCTTCTCGAGGCGTCTCCCGCATGCCTCGATCAAGTCGCCTTCCGTCGAGGTGACGTACACGTCCCACGTGGCTCTGGCACGTGTGTTGCGAGATCGCCCCGCCAGACTCGTGCGAGTCGTCGCTCCGCTGCACGTAGCGGAGGTACGGCCCTCGGGCGCCACCCCCGCCTACGTGCGAGCCGCTCGCCGCGTGCCCGGCATCGTCGGCGCAAGCCCGACCGTGCGGCGCAGAGCAGCAGTCGCGCTGCGGCGGGAATCGGCAGACGGCGCTGCGCGCGAGTGGCAGTACTACGCGGCTGGCGTCGATCGAGTTCCACGCCACGTCGTGTCTGCTGCGGCACACATCACCATCGCAGTCGTCGATACGGGCGCCGACGTCGCTTCGCCTGCGCTCGCAGGCAAGGTGCGGGGGACCTACGACGTTCGCACCGGACGGCGACGAGTCCGGGACAGGAACGGGCACGGGACTTTCGTGGCATCCCTCGCAGGCGGTCGCAGCCGGAGGAACCGCGGCTTCGCCGGGTTCGGCGGCGCCGCGCGGCTCCTCATCGTCAAGGTGTCCAACTCGACGTCCTTCAGCGACGTCGACGTCGCGGCGGGAATCGTCTACGCGGTTCGCCACCACGCTCGCATCATCAATCTCAGCGTCGCAGGACGCGCGCCGTCGATCGTCGAGAAGGCGGCGCTCGAGTACGCGGCCAGCCGCGGCGTGCTCGTCGTCGCCGCTGCCGGGAACGACGCGCTCGCCGGTGATCCCCCGGAGTACCCGGCCGCCCTGCTCCAGCCGGTCGGCTCGAATGGGAACGGCGGGCTCGGGATCTCCGTCGGCGCGTCGGACAGCGCCGGCGCGCGGGCCGGCTTCTCCGAGTACGGCTCCTTCGTCTCCTTGGTCGCACCTGGCGAGTCTGTCTTCGGTGCTCGCGGCCGTGCCTCCTACGGCTACGCGAGTGGCACGTCGTTCGCTGCGCCCGAGGTCGCCGGCGTAGCCGCCCTCGTGTGGGCCGCGGACCCGAAGCTGTCGTTTCGCCAGGTGTCAACGATTCTGAAACAAACCGCCTCGGGCCGAGGGGCCTGGAGCTCCGAGCTCGGCTTCGGCGTCGTCGACGCAGCGGCGGCTGTGCAGCGTGCCACCGCTGCCGCTGCGTCTGCCGCACGCTGATCCCTTGGCCGGCGTACCCCCTCTGAGGCGAGGGATCGGCCGCCGTGTGTCCGATCCCGATGGAACGAGTCGATGCTGGGAGCCGCACCCAGTCAGGCGCAGTCCGAGTCGACGCACTACCCCCGAACGTGGGGCCGGTGGTTCGGTGCCGCCTCGATTGTCCTGGTGGCTCTTGTGGTTTTTCCCGCGCTTGCCGGCGCCGCCGCCCGCTTCGAGGTCCACGGGAGGGTGACCCGTAACTCGTCCGCCGCGACTGTGGCGGCCTCCCATCGGACGAAGGTTGAGGCACTGCCTCGCCTGTGGAGTGTCCAGGTGAGCCCGGGCAGACGCGGGTGGTTCGACCGGGCAGTGCTGAAGCGCGTCAGCGAAGACGGGATCAACGCGCTGACCCTGCGGATCTCCGCGCTCGGACGGAAGCGGGCGGCGAAGGGTAAGTTCGACTCGGTCCGCAAGTTCGCTGCGGGAGAGAAGCTGTACTTGATCGCCGTGCTTCCGACCGGGAAGCTGCGCACGCCCGCAGCCAGGCGTGCGCTCGCCGCCTGCTCGAGCCACCGGTTCTCCCGGCTCCGCTGCGCGGTCCAGGCGAGGTCTTCGGCAGCTGCTGCGAGACTCGCGCGCAAACACAACTCGGTCCGCCGGCTCGTCGCGGTCTACGTCAAGGGCCCGCGCCGTTTCTCGGGCCCTGCCGGGTTGCGCGGGTCGGTGCGCCGTCCGGTCCTCGCGGTCGCGCCGCTCTACCGCCGCTTCGACATATCGGCCTGGGGCGCCGCCGTCGGGCAGACGGCCGCGAACGCGTCCGTCGACATGGGCGTTGCTCCCAAGGACTCGGCGGCGCTCGAGCGGTTCGCCGCAATGCTGTCCCGCGAAACCGGATCCACGGCGGGCGCGCCGAGCGACACGACGCCGTCGACGCCGTCGGGGCTGGCGACGCGCTTGGTGACGGCGTCGTCGCTGACGTTGTCGTGGGACGCGTCGACGGACGACGTCGGCGTGGCCGGCTATCGCCTCTTCGAGAACGGGACGCAGGTCGGGACCTCGTCCGCGACCAGCTACTCGTTCACCGGGCTGAGTTGCGGGACGTCGTACACGCTCGGCGTCGCCGCGTATGACGCCGCCGGGAACCTGTCGGGGACGGCGACCACGACGCGGTCGACCAGCGCATGCGCTGACACACAGCCGCCGTCGATGCCGACGGGGCTGGCGATCAGCAGTGTCGGGTCGGCGGCCGTGATGTTGTCGTGGAACGCGTCGGCGGACAACGTCGGCGTGACCGGCTATCGGCTGTTCGTGAACGGAATCCAGGTCGGGAGCTCGCTGACGACGAGCTACCTCTTCAGCGGCCTCTCGTGTCAGACGGCCTACACGCTCGGCGTAGCAGCCGCAGACGCCGCAGGCAACGCCTCGCCGGTCGCGACGACGATTGCGCAGACGGCCGCGTGCTCGGATACGCAGCCGCCTTCCACCCCGGCAGGGCTGGCGACCAGCGGTCTCGGTCAGACATCGGTGACGTTGTCGTGGAGCGCGTCGACCGACAACGTCGGAGTCGCCGGGTACCGGCTCTTCCTCAACGGGAGCCAGGTGGGCAGTTCCAACTCGACCAACTACTCCTTCACGGGCCTGACCTGTGGCACTTCCTACACGCTCGGCGTGGCGGCGTACGACGCGGCCGGCAACCTGTCGGGGACGGCAACCGCGCAGAAGTCCACGACCGCGTGCCCGGACACCCAGCCGCCCTCGACGCCGTCGGGTCTGGGGACGAGCTCCGTCACGCAGACGTCGATGAACCTTTCGTGGAACGCGTCGAGCGACAACGTTGGCGTGATCGGGTACCGCTTGTACGTGAACGGGAGCCTGGTTGGCACGGCCACCTCGACCAGCTACTCGTTCACCGGCTTGACGTGCGGGGCGTCGTACACGCTTGGCGTGGCGGCCTATGACGCTGCCGGGAACGGATCGGGGACCGCGACCGTGTCGCAGTCGACGAGCTCGTGCCCGGATACGCAGCCGCCGTCGACGCCGACGGGGTTGGCGGTGAGTGGGGTGGGTCAGTCGTCGGTGACGTTGTCGTGGAAGGCGTCGTCGGACAATGTGGGGGTTGGTGGGTATCGGCTGTTTTTGGACGGGAGCCAGGTTGGCGGCTCGAGCTCGACCAGTTACTCGTTTACGGGCCTGACTTGTGGTACGTCGTACACGTTGGGTGTGGCGGCGTATGACGCGGCCGGGAATGTGTCGGGCACGGCGACTGTCTCGCAGGCGACGAGTGCGTGTTCGGGTTCAGGTGTTTCCGGCGAGGTCTATATGTCGCCGTCGGGGAACGACGCGTCGTGTGTGCGCGGCAACGCTGCGAAGCCGTGCGCGACCTTGGCTGGTGCGTACGCGGTCGCGCAATCTGGGGACACGGTGCTTGTCGCTCCGGGTACGTATTCGTTGGCGGGGTCGCAGACGTTGCCGTATGACTCGTCGAAGGTGAACTCGTCGCTGTCGTCGCCGTGTCCCGACTCTGACCGGGTGACATTCGAGAGCACTGGCTCTATCCAGGCGGACGGTTCCTCGAGCGATCCCATGTTCTCGGTGCCGACGAAGACCGGCGATGGCCTGGAGATTTTCGCGACCTGTCTGACGTTCAACGGGGTCGACTTCAACGCCGAGGTTGTGGTCGCACCGAACGGTGGCCCTTCCAGCAATCCGTCCTCGATCACGTTCGAGAATGCGCGGTTCGATCGCAACATGGGCTATTCGGGCGGCGACCCGGCGTTCTTCGGCGGCGGCAATTACATCACCTTGAAAAACATCGAGTTCGGCCCGGTCTGCTGCAACAACGACGGCCTCGATTTTTGGTCATCGAACGGCGGCGACGACTACGGAGTCACCCTCGACCATGTGTTCATCCACGACATCCTCACCGACTGCTCCCAGTTGTCGAACCTGGCGAGTTGGCCGTCCTGCTCGAGCCAGTCGTCCGCGTTCAACGGCGCCCACGTCGATTGCGTCCAGACACTTGGCATGGGTGACTGGACGGTCGAGAACAGTCGCATCCTCAACTGCACGGGAGGAGGTGGTGCGTCCCTGCAACAAGGGGTCTACCCCGACAACAGCACCTACTTCGACGTGTTGTGGGAGAACAACGTCATCGACACCGACCAGTTCGGAATGGGCTGCGGCGGAACCTGCATCTCAACCTATGGCAACAGCTACATGTTCAAAGCGACCGTCCCGCCCGGCTATCCCGACTCGGGGACGAAGAGCTACTTCAAGGTCCTCTACAACACGATCCAGGTCAGCACCGGCGGCGAAGACATGCAGCCGGGCGGCGACTACGAGTCGATCGGAAACATCGAGCAGGACGCCGGCGACGGCACCGGCTGCGGCCTGCCCGCGACACAGGGTGAGGGCGCAGGGGCGGTCTGGTCGAACACCAGCTACAACCTCTTCACCGACCACAGCTACGGTTCCTCGGTCGCCGCCGCCTGCAACAAATACGGCACACACAACACCAGCGGGACGCCGTCCTACGTCGATAGCGCAGACGGGAACTGGCAGCTCGCAGCAGGCTCAGCCGGAATCGACGCCGGCCCCTCCTCGAGCGGCCCGGACACCGTACCGACCGACATCCTCGGCAACACCCGCCCCTGCGGGACGGCCTGGACACTCGGCGCCTACGAGTACGGCTGCAACGGCGGATAAGCCAGCCCCGCGAACCTCCAGGTCAGGCCCGGTCCTCCGACGAACTCACGGTTAGTTGCGAGCACCCCGACAAGCGGCTCTAGGCCTCGGATGACTTCCTCTTGCAGTGATCGAAGGGCATCTTGGGGGTTGGTTCGCGGAGCTCGAGTTGCGGTCGGCAGGCAATCGAGGCAGGGTGCAGGGGGTGCCGTTGCGGGCTCCTGGGAATCCTTGTATTTCTGCTTTTCGGAGGTAGTTCAGTTTCTGGTTGACGATCCATGCGACGTGTCTGACCTTTGATGGTCTCGACTTTGACGCTGAGCTCAGCATCTCACCCACGATGGCTCCTCCGACAATGTTTCTTCGATGGCAACCGTAGTCATGTCGATTGTGTCCAGACACTCCGTGTGGGCCACGGGCGAGAACAGTCGCATCCTCGGCTGCACGGGAGGGAGTGGTGCGGCCTTGCAGCAAGGGGTCTACTTCTACAACAGCCTCTGCTTCGACGTGTTGTGGCAGAACAGCGTCATATCCACCACCGAGTTCGGGATCGTTGCGGAGGCACCCGCGAGAAGACCTACGGCAACCAATACATGTTGTCAGCTGCGCCGAGTGGCGCGAGCCAGTAAGTGGAGCCGTTCACGATCCCTGGGCAAGTTCCCGCCGCGCGCTCCAACCTCGGACCGACGGCTGGGACGCGATCCTGGGCTGCGTTGTGCCTCGACATGACCTCTCCGAGCGGGCGAAACAGAAATGAACTACTCTGGCAAAGGACTACTGAACTCGTCAACAAGAGCGCCGGCCTCAGCCTCGCCGCCGCGATGCGAAGACGAAGGCGCTGCCACCGATGTCGAGCTCAGCTCCGGGTGCGGGCCGTTTGCTGCCTCGTCGGCGTCCCCACGGCGGCTTCTGGGCGCGCGGGCCACTGAACTCGAGGTACGTTTGCTCTCTTGCCGCGTGTTGCGACCGTCTTGCTCGCAGATCAGTCGACGACGCCTCCATGTCGATAGCGCGATCCGCCGATCGACTGCACCATCCACCGCGCACTCATGTTGATGAAGGCACTCTGGGTTAGCAACCATTCGCCATTTAAGCTGGACTTCGGTGGCGGGCAGCGCTCCAACCTTATCTACCGAACGCTTCAGGAAATCGCAGAACTCGATGTCCTAATTCTTGAGCGGAACCAGAACGCTCAGCCTTCGGACGGATCGTACGGCCGTGGGGACGGACGGCTGGAGGTTGTGCATCCAACGACGCGCGGACAACGGCTTCCATGGAGTCTCTCGCGTCCACTCGCGCCCGCCCTGGTCGATCGAGTAGCTCATAACGTTGGGCGAAGAGTTGTCGATTACGGACCGAATCCTGCAGTAATGCGTACCGTACAACGGATGATGGAGCACACGGAGTATGACTTCTTCGTCGGCCGTCATCTCAAGAATGCTGGGCAGGCCGGATTACTAAAGCTTCGGCGAGCGATTGTGGATATAGATGACAACGACATCGAAGCGTATCGTTGGATCAGTAGGGATCCTACGACAGGCACGCTGCGTAAGCTCGTTCTGAGGAGGCGTGCACGGACGCTAGAGGCACTGATCCCGAAACTTCTCGCCGATGGCCCGCATCTGTGGGTGACAAAGGAAGAAGATCTCGCGTCCTTCGGCTTCGGCCGAGCACGTGTCCTTCCTAACATCCCGCTTGGGTTGGCTGAGGGCGGGGATGCGGCGCTGCTCTCACCACAACCTGGCCTGGGTTCAAAAAGGATTCTCTTCGTTGGAATGCTTGGATACCTCTACAACGTGCAGGGCATTGACTGGTTCCTCTCAGAGGTGTGGCCTGCCGTGAAGGCTCAGAAACCGGACGCGGAGTTTCGCCTCGTTGGCTCACGATTGCAGGAACCGGATCGGCTCAGGTGGTCAAAGGTGCCTGGGGTAGAGGTCGTAGGCTTTGTCGACGATGTATCCGTCGCGTACAGAGAATGCCAGTTTGTAGTTGCGCCTATCTGGTCGGGAGGGGGTACAAACATCAAGATTCTCGAGGCGCTTCTGCACGCGCGGACGTGTGTGGTCACTTCCGCAGCACACAAGGGCTTCTCTCGCACGCTCCCGGAAGGGGAGACGCTTCTCGTCGCGCGTGATGCCGGAGCGATGATTTCGCACTGTCTGCGGCTCCTCGAGAATGGGGATCTGTGCCGCGAGATGGGGCTCCGAGGAGCAACGGCGATAATCCAGCATTACTCGTTTTCGAAATTCCGCGAGATCGTGCTCGAGACCGTCGAAGCAGCGTTGAGCTCCAATTCGCCACCATCGCAGTGATTCCGTTGCAGGAGGAAAACGAACCGGTGTTTGTGTCCCTGCTTGTTCCTCCGTCCAGCAAACGCGGATGTGAGCCAGCCGGGCCTCGTGGCTGGGAATACGATCCTGCGCAGGGATATTGTCCACGTTCGGACGCTCAGCACGGTGCTTGAACGCCTCGACCCCGTCTCTGACCAGCGAAGCATCTACCGGAAGGTCGACACTCAGGGTTTCGACCTAGCGATCCTCTGTTCGGCAGGGAGCGCGCTTGAGCGGGTGAAGGCGTTCCAGACAGAGCTGGCGGTGAAAAACGATCTACGAAGACGCCCCCATTTACGGCGATCAGCGACTGCGCGTGATCGAGTTCGACGTGGTCGCGCGGCGCGCCGGGACCTAGTTGTCGGACCTCACTCCGCGCTGTGGCTTGCACACCGAGGCTTAGAGAGGCTCGAGCTTCAAGCGTGTCATGATGCGCGCGTCGCTCGCCGCGCAGAGGGATCGCGTTGGCTGTGGGGCCGAACTGCTTGTACCGGAGGCTCGCCGAAGGGCGGATCTGCCAGCCCGAGCATGATCGCAAGTCCGGCTCGAGAGGCGGCGCGATGGTTGCTGTCCGGACTGAACATGCGAAGCCCGTACCGGGTCGCGAGCGCGGAGCGGTAGAAGAAGCGATGGGCGGGCGAGAAGTGCTTGTGCGAGTACTGCAAACGCGAAAATGCGTCCTGTGCGCGCCGGCGCGGGTTCTCGGGGCTCTTGTCCGCGTGGTGGAGGATCGTCATCGTAGGCACGTGCCCGATCTCCCACCCGGCCTTCTTGAGCCGGTAGCAGAGGTCGGCCTCCTCGGAGTAGATAAAGAACCGCTCGTCGAAGATTCCGGCGCTCTCGATCGCCTCGCGACGCACGAGCATGAACGAACCTGTCGTCCAGTCGCAACGGGTCTCACGGTCGTACGTGTTCCTGTCCACGACGCGCTCGCCGAACCGGTCGGCGTATGGGGCCCAACGATGCAGGGCCACGGCGTCCGCAAAGGCTCGACGCGCACTCGGGAAGCGGCGGATCGTCGGGTAGACCGAGCCGTCGGACGTTACCTGGCGGACCCCGATCAGGCCGAGCTCTGTGTGGCGGTCGAGGAACGCGAGGAGTTGTTCGAGTGTCCCGTCGAGGACCTCGGTGTCCGGGTTCAGGAAGAGGATGTAGCGTGCGTCGCATGTCGCCAGCGCTCGGTTGTTCGCATGGGCGAACCCGTGGTTGTCGCACTCGACGACGCGGGCCCAGGGAAACTCATCTTCGATGATCTCGGCGATTCCCGGTGTGCGGTTGTCTGCGACGATCGCCTCCAGGGCGATCCCGTCGCCCGCGTGCTCGCCGACACTTCGAAGGCAAGGACGGATCCAGTGCGCTTCATTCGGTATGGCAACGACGATTACAGCCAGATCGCGCATGCTGAGAGACGCTCCTCGAGAGGCAGGCTGATCTATCGATACCAGCCGATGCAACGTGTCACCACTCACCGATCGCCCAGGACATTTGCGCGCCCGCTCAGAATGAGCATGCGCCTATGGGAGAGACTGACGCGTTGGCGCACGGCCACGGTCTGTGCTTCCGCTGCGTCTCATGATGTCCGCGCCTGATGAGACCTGCTGCTTCGAGGCGTCGGATCTGCAGCCGCCGGGGCATCCACTGACCCGGCGACCGTTCTTGGGGCCCTCTGACTCTCTGCGACATCCGGGGCCATGTCGGCCTTGGGCGCGACAGCGAGGGACGGTCGCATCGGGTCGCTGTACGCGGTCTCTTCCGTCCGTGCGCTGGCCGCCCGAAGCGCCCGGAGCAGCGGTCTCCGAAAGCCGAACGCCACAAACACACCCGTGAGCGCGAGCCAGATCAACCATGTCCACCAGGTGCCGGTCACGTGCACACGGTCTTGCGTGAGCGCCGGGTCTTGCAGGTCGATCTGTCCAGCACATTGCGAGGCGGCTGACCCATCGGTGCACTGAGCCTGGGTGGCAGGCGGCGTACAGTCCGGCCACGGGCTGCAGGGGGTCTCTGTGTTCTGCCTCGGCCGTGCCGCCTGGCTGGCTGCTCTAACAGGCACCGCAAGAACGGCGGACGCAGCCATCGCGAGAATGAAGGCCAGCACCGTTCTCCGTGTCACGGGCGGACAACCCCCGGTCGGTCGAGATGCTGACGGTATTGCAGATTTCGCCCGGTCCATCAACCGTTGTCGGCGGAACCTGGTCGATCTGGTAGGTGTGGGCCTTGGCAGGAAGGGCTCTTCGCCGTCTTGGTCTTGCCGGGAGCCAGAGATGGCGCTTCGAGCGAACGCTACGCATTCGCCGCGTAGATCTCGGCGAGCCTGACCCCGGCAGCGTCCCAGCTGATCTCGTCAACCATCCGGAGGCCGCCGGCGCGCAGCAGCTGTCGGCTTGCCTTGTCCTCCGCCATCAGCGACAGCTGTGCAGAGAGGCAGGAGACGTCCCCGACCGGGTGAACGCATGCGTTCACGCCGTTCGCGCAGATCTCCGTGCACGCATCGGAGACGAGTGGGACGCAACCGGAAGCCATCGCTTCCGTACAGACGAGCCCGAAACCTTCCTCGATCGAGGGGAGGACGAGCACGTCCGCCTGGCGGAGCAGTTCCGGGACGTCGTTACGGTGGCCGAGCTCGACCACGCTCGGGTGGTCGAGCATCGGGGCGAGGACACGCCGGTAGTCGGGCAGCATCTCGCCGGCGATCAGGAACCGGCCGTGGAGGCTTGCGGTGGAGCGATGCCATGCCTCGAGTGCGTAGTGAAGGCCCTTTCGAACGGCGGCGACCCCGACGAAGATCGCAGTGAACTGGCCGTCCGTGCGTGAGTCGTCGGCAGGGTGGAAGACCGCGGGGTCGACGCCGTAGAAGTGGCGGACGACTTGGTCGTCGGGATAACCGGCGTCGCGGAACGTCTTCGCCGTGAACTCGGAAGGACAAAGAAGCTTGTCGGCGCCCGCGAACTCCGCCTCCTCCCTCGCGAGCACGTCCGGCTTGTAGGCATGCTCGTGATCCGGCGGGAGTTCGACGCCGAGCTTCTCGGCTTCGGCCTTTACGACGTCGTAGGCGAACCTGGTGTGCGCGTTCGGGCGCTCCAGCAGGGTCGGGATCCCGACGTCGCGCGCAACTGCGATCGTCTCGAACGCTGCGCTCGGCCAGACGTGGACGACGTCGATCTCGTTGCGGTGACGGCGCAGCCACGACGCGGTGATCCGGTCGTGCAGCCGGAACATGCGCTGGCTGCCGACTACCCGGTACGGGAGACGGGCGCGTCCGCGCGCAAGCGTCTCGATTGCGCGCACGTCGTCCGGGAGCGGCTTGTCGACGCTACCGACGAGCGCGACGATCTCGGCGCCTGCCTTGGCGGCGGCGTTCACCTGATACCACGCGGTCGTGCAGATGCGGCCTGCGCCGATACGGTGCGGGAACGAGTAAAGCACGCGCATCCCGCTGATCGTCGCGCCGGGAATGCCCGCTGAACACTGGTCGGAGGGACGGTCGTGACCATCGTTCGTTTATCGCGGGCCGGAGCAGTCGGCTGTGAAGGCACGGTCAGGCTCGGGCTACTCCAGCTCGCCGCTCGCGCGGTTCACGTCAGCCGCGTGCGATTAGCGCTTCGAGCAAGTCCACATAGCGCCCGGCGTAGATCGGCCAAGAGTAGGTGGCCCGGTAGCGTTTCATCGCCGCTTCCGCGCGGCGGCGTGCGCCGGCGGGATCGGCGGCCACGGAGCGGATGGCCTCTGCGAGCGAGGTTGCGTTGCCTCCGTGGAAGTAGACGATCTCGTGCTCCGAAAATGACTCCAAGATGGCGGGGACATCCGGCGCGACCACGGGGATCCCGAGCGCGACGTACTCGAGCAGCTTCGATGGGAGGGCCGCCTTGTTCCTCTCGATCGGCAACAGTGAAACAACGCCGACCGAAGCGCCGCGGATTCGCTGTAACACCTCTTCCTGCGGGAGGCTAAGTCCATCGACGTGGACGAGCTCGGTGACTCCCCGCTGTTGGACGCGGCTGCGAACCGCCGGAACGGCGTCTCCGGGTCCGTATATCTCGAGACGTGCCCCTGGGATCTGACCCGCGACCGTCGCAAAGGCGTCTACCAGCAACTCGACGCCGTAGTGGGGCGTCACCGAGCCGTGGTACACGACGCGAAAACCTTCGTCGTCGCTGGTCACGGGCTCAGTTGGCATGAGACGCTCGTCCAGCGCATTCAGCAAGACGACGATCTTGTCGTCGGGGACACCGCGCGCCAGGAGCTCTCGGCGGTAAGGCTCGTGGACCGTCACGACTGAATCGGACAGGCGTACGGCCGCCGACTCGACGACGCGGAGAACCCGCTCGGCTGCAGGCGCCCACCGACGGCCGCCAAGCCGCATAGCGAAGAGCTCAGGCGCGAGGTCGTGGATGTCCAAGACGATCCTCGCTCCGAGGAGTCGCGGAAAGACGGCCGCTGTCACCAGGAAGTCGGGCGGGTTGTGGACGTGAACGACGTCGTAGCGCCGCCCGAGATGGAGTCTTCCCACCGCGAGGATCGCGTGAACCGTGAAGCCCGTGTACTCGCGGACCAGGGAGACAGGCCCGGAGCGGGACAACCGCAGGGGTGGGAGCCGGTACACACGTGCGCCGTCGACCTCGCCGCGCAGGGGCTCGTCGGGATTCGCCATCGCCACGACGTCGACTTCGAAGCCCGCGTCTAGCGCAACCCTCGCCTCGCGAACGACCCGCGGCTCGCCTACCGGGTACGGGCCGTGAACAACCATGCAGAGGCGCTTGGGACGGCTCATTCCGCAGCCCCCACAGGCCGCCTCGGGATCAGGGCCCTGCCGATCTCGACCGGCAATCGGCGAAGCTTCGCGGCCGCCGAGGCGTCCCAGTGGCACGGATGTACGAGGATGATCGCACGTCTGCCTGGTCCGAGAGTGTCGAAGTCGAGCTGGTCGGTGTGCCAGCGAAAGCCTCGGTCGTCGAAGGTTGCGTCCGAGAAGTAGAGGTCGTGGTCGAGGTGGTACGCGTCGTAGACAAGCCCGAACTCGGCGAGCCGGCCTTTGGGAATCCTGCATGGACCCCTCCGCGTGGTCACGACGCGCGAGTTCGGGAATTTCGGCTGCGCCTCGCCGTCGTAGTCCGCGAAGAAGTAGTCGTTGTGGTAGCCGAAGCGGTAGCAGCAAGGCGACCCGTGCGAAGCCGTTCCTTCGATCCGGACTCCTGCGGAACGGAGCCGTTCGAGCTGCTCCACCAGAAAGGCCCTCGCGTCACCCCCGTACACGCACTCGAGCGTGACCAGATCGTTGTGCCATCCGATCTCGTGGCCGCAGTCGTCCTGCAGCTGCAGAAGAGCGGGAACGAGGTCCTGACGAGTCCAGTAGTGCGCGGTGTGAAGGACGAAGTACGTCGCCGACAAGCCCCGGTCGTGCTCGAGGCGGGCCATCTCGAACGCGCTCTCGAGGCGGTAGTCGACGTCGTGGCGGAGGGCGACGACGGCCTGGGACTCAGACGGCGTCGACGAGAACTCACGCAACGGGACGACTTTGAAACGCTCCGCGTCGGCGAGGCGGTCGAGCAGCCGCTCGTATGCGCTGTACGTGAAGGACCGCTCGAGCACCGGAAAGAGCAGGCGTCGGCAGATGCGTGGAAGCACGAACGCGAAAGCCTACCGTGACCGGTGCGCAGACCCGTCTAGCCGATCGGCTAGGGCGAGAGTCTCCCCGTTTGGGCATGGAGCCTTCTGCCAGCGGAGTCTACGCTCGAGTCCTGATGTCCGGAGCACTCAGGAGTGACGTGTCGCGCCCGCTCTCTCCGCGCGAGTTCGAGGTGCTCCGGATGGCAACTCAGGGACTGACGAACGCGGAGATCGCCGCGAGGATGGAGGTCACGGTGCACGCCGTCAAGTTCCACCTCGCGTCGATCTACAGAAAGCTCGGTGTCGCGAACCGCACCGAGGCTGCCGTCGTGTTCCTGCGCAGTAGCGCGGGCGAGGTCTCCTGATCCTTTGGACCTAGAGCTCTATCTGCGTGTCATCTGGCGCTTTCGCATCCTCGTCGGCGTCGGCTTCGCCTTGGCGGTTGTGCTCGCGGTGCTGTCGTTCGCGCGCGTCGGCTTCGCGCACGGAGTGCCGGAGCTGACGTACCGTCAAGCGCAGACCTACGAGGCAGACACCATTCTGCTCGTGGGGCAGAAGCAATCCTCATGGGCGGGGACGAGCACTGCGGATCCGTCGAGATTCTCCGGCCTCGCGACCTTCTGGGCGCAACTCGTGAGCGGCGACACCGTTCAGTCCCTGATCGCTCGCCGGCTGCCGGCCTCTGAGCGGCGGGCGGTGCGCGTGCAAGCTGCCGCGAGCCTCCCTGATCCGAGCGTGTACAACGGCGTACTTCCCTTCATCGCGATCCAGGGCTTCGCGGAGGATCCCGACGACGCGATCAACGCATCGCTCGTCGGTGCGCACGTGTTCATGCGGTACATCGCGGCCCAGCAGGCGCGCGCCGGCGTTCCGGCCGGTAACCGCGTGTTGGTCGACCTGGTCAAACGCCCGTTCCAGGCCAAGGTCGTTGTGCCACGGAAGAAGACGGTCCCGATAGCGGTCTTCCTCGCCATCATGGTCGCGACGCTCGGTGCCGCATTCGTCCTGGAGAACCTTCGGCCGACGCCGAAGCGGTCGGCTGAGGACGAGAGCGTGAACGAGGCTGGCGCGAACGAGGCTTCAGTCACGGCCCGCCGAGTCGCCTAACCGCGCATGTTGCTGGTCGAATCACCTCGGCGGCCGCCGGTTGCCGCTGCGGCGGTAATCGGCGCGACGCTCTTTGTCCTGACGGCATGTGTAATCGCGGGCCGCGGGATGCGGCTGATTGCTCCGGCGGCGCTGGGCCTCGTGATAGCCATCGTCGTTCTACCAAGGCTCCTCAGCTGGCGCGCCCAGCTCGCGACGATCGTCGTGGTCATCCTCTTCATACCGATGAAGTATTACGGGCTCCCGGCTTCGCTTCCGATCCGACTCGAGCCATACCGGCTGCTGGTCGCCGCAGTCTTGGTGGTCTGGCTGACGTCCACCCTCATCGACCGTCGCATTCGGTTGCGGCGAACACACGTTATCGATCTTCCACTGGCGGGTTTCCTATGCGCGATTCTTGTCTCCGAAGCTATGAACAGAGCCCGCTTCTCGTCTGTCGAGACGGATGTAATCAAGGAGCTTCTGTTCTTCGCAAGTATCATCGCTGTCTTTTTCATGGTGCTCAGCCTCGTCAGAACTTTTGCCGACGTGGATTTCATCGTGCGCGTCCTCACAGGTTCTGGCGCAGTCGTGGCGTTCTTTGCGCTGATCGAAGCGAAGACCGGATACAACGTCTTCCACCATCTCTCCCACATCTTTCCTTTCTTGCGCGCCACAGGCGGAGGGAGCGAGATCACGAGAGGCGGTCACCTGCGCGTATACGCTTCAGCAGAGCATCCGATCGCGCTTTCGGCTCTGTTTGCCATGCTCGTACCGTTCGCGCTCTACCGTGCGATCTGCTTCAAGCAGGCTCGCTGGTGGGCGGCTGCCGGCGTGTTGCTGCTCGCAACCTTCGCGACTGGGTCGCGCACGGGCATCGTCATGCTCCTCGTCGTTGCCTTGGTCTACCTCTGGCTGCGCGGTCCGGAGATGAAGCGGTTGTGGCCGCTGTTGATCCCGATGCTTCTTGCGATCCACATCGCGCTGCCGGGCGCGCTCGGCTCGTTCAGGGAGTCATTCTTTCCCGCGAACGGCATCATCGCCCAGCAGACTGACCAAGCAGTCGGAAGCGGGCGAATCGCGACCTTTTGGCCTGCCATCCACAAGGAGTTCACCCCGCACCCATTCTTCGGCGAGGGTTTCGGAACCCGGATCACGACACCCGATCCGGCGGTACCGGTACCGAATGCGCCGATCCTCGACGACCAATGGTTGGGGACACTGCTGGAGACCGGCCTCTTCGGGGCGCTCTGTCTTGCCTGGTTGTTCATACGGTTCGTGCGAAAGCTCGGGAAGAAGGCGAGGCACGACCGCTCGCCGCGAGGGTGGATCCTTGCCGCAGCCGCCGCTGCCGTCGCCGCTTACGCCGAGTCGATGCTCACCTACGACGCACTCGGGTTCACGCAGGAGACCTTCATCTTGTTCCTCATCATCGCCCTTGGCTGTGTTACGTACAGGCTGCCGGCGAATGCGATAGCCACTGACGGCGGCTCTTGAGTCAGCGCGACGATAGCGACTGCCGGCCGAACGCCTCGCGGACACGAGTAGGAAGCGCGACGAGAGCCTGTCGCCGACGGAGTTCGGCCCTCACTGCTGCGTCGGGATGCACGGGCCGACGGACGATCGCGCTCCCGGCGTAGCCCCAGAGCATGCCGAATGCAGTCGGGCTCCTCCGAGCACGGAAGATGCTGCGGGCGGCTAGGTACCAGAAGCGATAACCGAGGTAATGCGCGGCCCGCCCCTGGCGAACCGCGCGCGACCACGGGAAGCGATCGCGTGCGCCGAGTGCGCGATGGTGGCGGAAGTGGAGACCGGGCACCACCGCGACATGCCAGCCGTGGACTGATGCTTGGAGCTCGTCCACCGTGTCCCAGCCGAGCCCCTCGACGAGCGGGAGAACCGTGTCGAGGCAGGCTCGGCGATACGCCCGCACGGCTCCCCGCACGTGCGAGCTCGTCACGTGCACCGCACGCCACTCGCCGTCGTCGAGCTCGAGGCACTCACCGCCGGCGATACCCAGCGCCGGATCGGCCTCGAACGCTTGCAGCAGCCGCTCGAAGTAGTCATGCGCGAACGAGACGTCGGCGTCGAGCTTGACGACCACGTCGTCGTATCTGCCCAGCTGAGCCAGACCTGTGTGGAGTGCCTGCACGATCGGCGCTCCCGGCTCGGGATGGGCAGTCGGAGGAGACGTCGCACCGTGTATCCACGAGCACTTTGCCTCGAGCTCTCCGATTAGTGCCGGCGTGGGGTCGGTAGACCCGTTGTCGACGATGATCCAGCTCCGGGGCATCACTGACTGAGATGTAACCGATTCGGCGAGCCGTACGAGGTTGTCTGCCTCGTCGCGTGTCGGCGTGACCAGTGAATAGGCGAGGGCGGTCATCGGGCCACGGGCACGCGCTCGGGGCTCGGAGCGGTCGAAGCGAGCGCGCGTGGGAGGTACGAGGACAGCCAGACCTCCAGCATGAGGATGGCGAGCAGGAGGTGTGCGTCGCGCGGTCGAGCGGCGCCACTCACTTGCCGTTGAACGAGATCCTCCACCCACGAACGATCGAGGAATTCGGCATAGGCGGCCTCGCGATCGAGCAGATGGTCTGCGGTCGTGCGTGCAAGCGCCGTTCTGACCCACGTCTCGACCGCAGTATTGAAGAAGCCGATCTTCGGCTTGTCGATGACCGCGTCGGGAACGATCCCGCGCGCCGCCTCTTTGAGCAGCCACTTCGTCGTCCCACGGTGGACCTTGAAGTTGCGTGGAATCGCCGCGCAGAGCTGCACCAGCTCGTGATCGAGGAAGGGGACGCGGACCTCGAGCGAGTGTGCCATCGACATCCGATCGAAGTAATGGAGCATGTCGTCGGCTAGCCCGAGATTTGCGTCGAGGTAGAGAATCGCATCGAGCGGGTCTTGGATCGGCGTCGGAAGACGTTCCGCGACGGCTCGCGAAGCCGCTGAGCCTGGGCTGCTGCGGGGTTGGCGCCAGGCGTCCTGTAAGTCGGGGGCCAGCTCGCGTGTGGCGACGAAGCGGTCGACCGGATCGAGCTCGGCCAGCTCCGCGAGCCGCTGGACGCGCCGGCTGGCAGTCGCGCCTCTCTTCGTCAGTTTCCGCAGCAGTCCCGGCAGCCTGTTCCAGGTACGCATGAGGGTCGCGGCCTGGTGGCGCGAGTACCCACCGAGAAGCTCGTCGGCGCCCTGGCCGGACAGCGCGACAGTGACATGTTCACGGGCCATTTGCGACAGTGCATAGAAGCCGAGAGACGAAAGGTCGGCGAGCGGCTCGTCGAGATGCCAGACCAGCTCGGAGAGGTCCACCTCATGGTCGAGAGGGAGCTCGAGCTCGTGGTGGTTCGTACTGAAGGTGCTCGACACGAGTCGTGCATCTGCGAGCTCGTTCGTTGAGCCGGCGAATCCGACGGAGAACGTCTCCACCGGGCTGCTTGTTCGAGGCGCCATCAGGCCGACGATCAGGCTCGAGTCCAACCCGCCGCTCAGCATCGCGCCGAGTGGCACGTCGCTCATCAGATGCAGCGCGACGGATTCGTCAAGCGCGGCCAGGAGTCGCTCCCGCCACTCGGTCGGCGACGCCGGTTCGGGTTCGGGAACCGGATAGCTCCAGTACCGATCGACCGCCACTCGACCGTTCTCGACGACGAGGCGCTCGCCCGGAAGCACCTTGCGGACGCCTGCGAGGATGGTACGCGGTCCCGGGACGAAGCCAAGTGTGAGGTACGCCTCGACTGTGTCGTAGTCGAGGCGCGGTCCGACAAGTCCGCTGGCGAGGACGCTCTTCAATTCGGAGCCGAAGACGACGATGTCGTCGCAGACGGCGTAATACAGGGGCTTTATCCCGAGGCGGTCGCGAGCGAGGACGGCCCGCTGCCGACCCGCATCCCAGATCGCGACGGCGAACATTCCGCGAAGGCGGTTGACGAACTCAGCGCCGAGGTCCTCATAGAGATGAGGAAGGACCTCGGTATCGCATGAACTGCCCAATGTGTGGCCATGGCCGGACAGGAGTCGCCGCAACTCCAAGTGGTTGTAGATCTCGCCGTTCTGGACCGCTCGGACCCTGCCGTCTTCGCTGGCTGTCGGCTGGTGGCCGTTGACCACGTCGACGATGCTGAGCCTCCGTGCGCCGAGTGCGATCCCGGGCGCCGTGTACAGCCCTCGCTCATCGGGTCCCCGATGCGTCATGACATCGGTCATCCGGATGAGCGCGTCCTCTGTCAGGACGGTGTGCGGGCGACCGCCGACCTGAACGGCTCCACAGATCCCGCACACGTCGTCAGACGTTAGTCAGTGGGCTGAGCTGTCGCGACACGCGTTCGGGGGGACGCGACTCTCGTGCGATCCTGACCGGATGGCTAGTGTCGATCGAGCGAACGACCGGACAAAGTCTCCGTATGAGACGAAGGTCCGTGCTGGTCGCGTCTGGCGCTTGGTGCGTCCCCGGGCTGACGTTCGGCGCTTTGGCGGCGTTGCGTGCGATTGCCCCTTTTCAAACGTACATCGCATATTGACGCAGCTTCTCTTCCACACGTATCACTTCCCGCCGATCGGGGGATCGGGCGTGCAGCGTCCGCTGAAGATCGTGCAGCGGCTTCTCGACCACGGCTATGAGTCGATCGTGGTTACGAGGGGCGGAGACGAGCGCGGCGAACGCTGGTCGCCTGAGGATGCCACGCTGCTCAGGGAGGTGCCGCCGTCGGTCGATGTCAGACGGGTGCCTGCGGCAGACGAGCCGCGCCACGAGAGAGCGCTTCGTCCCGCGCTGCGGCGGTGGCTGGGGTACGGTGACGCGTGGCGCTCGTGGTGGGTCGACAGCTCCTACCGGGTTGCTCTCGACGCCGCCGGCGACGCGCAGCTCATCTATGTCTGGATGCAACCGTATGCCTCGGCCGAAGTCGGGGCGGCGTTGTCGGGCGCGCTCGGCCTGCCCTGGATCGCCGACCTCGGGGACCCGTGGGCGCTCGACGAGATGATCGCCTATCCGAGTGCGATCCATCGCCTCCGCGCGCTGAGGCATATGGGCCGCGTGCTCGAAACCGCTTCCGCGATCGTGATGAGCACGCCCGAGGCTGCGGACCGGATCGTTTCGCGCCTTCCGGAGCTTCGGGACAGGCCTGTGGTCGCGATCTCGAACGGCTTCGATCCGGCGGACTTCGCGAGGCCGGCTGAGCCGCGGAAGGACCGGAAGTTCCGGATCGTTCACACGGGGTACCTGCATACGACACTCGGACTCCAACATCGACGGCGTCGAGCCGCTCGACGACTCCTCGGCGGCAGCATCAGGGGTGTGGACATGTTCACGCGTTCGCACGTGTTCTTGATCGAGGCGATAAACCGTCTCATCGCCGAAGATCCCGCGCTCGAAAACGTGATCGAGCTTTACCTCGCTGGCGTCGCAGACGAGGTCGACCGTGAAGTTGCAGCTTCCTGCCCCGTGACGGTCATGCGGGGTTTCGTCACACATGCCGAGGCCGTCGCCCTTATGCGTAGCGCGGATCTGCTCTTCCTCCCGATGCATAACCTCCCGCCCGGTGTCCGTGCGACGATCGTGCCCGGAAAGACGTACGAGTACCTCGCGTCGGGGAGGCCAATTCTCGCGGCGGTTCCGGATGGCGATGCGCGTGACCTGCTGGGGGAGGCCGGCGGCGCGGTGGTCGTGAGGCCGGACGACGTCGAGGGCATTGTGAGGGCGTTGAGGAGCGAGATCGGAGCCTTTCGCGTCGGTGCCGAGCGGCCGCGGCCTGCGGCGGATGTCGTAGCGCGCTTCGAGTACAAACGGCTTGCAGCCGAGCTGGCTGGTGTCTTCGACAAGGTCCTCGCACAGTCGGGCACGACCTAAAAGCCCAACTCCTCAGCTTCACCGAGCGCTCTATAAGCCCACGACGCTTCGCCCGCCTCGGCAAGCCGCACACGAAGGAGGCCGAGAATCCACGTACGCGGTTACGCCGTCTGCGACGACATCGTCGTCTTCGCGAGCGAGGACGGCCCGCTGCCGACCCCGCATCCCAGATCGCGACGGCGAACATTCCGCGAAGGCGGTTGACGAACTCAGCGCCGATGCGTCATGACATCGGTCATCCGGATGAGCGCGTCCTCTGTCAGGAGGTTACCGCCCAGATGACGCGGAGCGCCTCTCGCAGTTTTGCTAGCCGAATGGCTAGCGTCGGCCGAACCAACCTGAACCATCCAGTCGTGGACAGCGAGCGGACGCCTTCATACCATGCGCTCGTGGGCGCCATCGCGATCGTTGTTCTGACGCACAATCGTCTTCACCATGGACGTTCCGGGGGATTCGTGGACCCCGACGCCGACACGGCGCGCACGCGGTTCTCGCCTCCGGAATGAGGCAATCTCGGCGGACCGATTCGGAGAGTGGTCCGCGCGAATTCGGGGCGCTGGCTTGGCAGCCCATGGGCGTCACGACCATGGAGCAACATTGACCCCCGATATAGCGACACTCCAAGTCGAAGCGATCGAAGCGATCGACAACCTAGGCGCGCGAGTTCAGAGCGGTGTCGCATGGAAGACGATCTCCCAGGTCCTGCTCCAGGTGTCTCGAATAGTCGTTGCGCTCGCGGTGGCCCATCTGCTTACCCCGCATGAATGGGGCGTCGCCGCAATGGTGATGGTAATCGTCGGCTTCATGGTGGCACTTACCGACAACGCACTTGGCACGGCGCTAGTGCAGAAGCGTGACCTGACAGAGGAAGACAAGTCGACGGTCTTGTGGCTCAACGTCGCCCTCGGAATCCTTCTCGCGGTCGTGGGCACGGCATTGGCTGCGCCACTCGCCAACTTCTACCACGAGCCCGCTGTCCGTCCGCTCTTCATCGCGGCCTCGTTCGGCTTTCTCGTGAGTTGCCTCGGGAGCACCCATACGGCGCTCCTGATGCGTGCGATGGACTTTCGGCAGCTCGAACTTCGCCAGATCATCGCAACCGTCATCGGAGGAGGAGTAGGGATCGCGCTTGCCTTCATGCATTTCGGAGCGTGGGCAATCGTGGGTCAATACCTCGCGGGCGGTGTGGTATCGACGGCTCTCTTATGGGTGTTCCTCCGCTGGCGTCCTCGTGCAGCATTTTCGCTCGAGAGCCTCCGTCGACTCGGAGGATTTGCTGGGTTCCTCTTTGGCGAAAACGTCCTCTACCAAGGCGCGAGCGGTCTCGGGCCCGTTGTGATTGGACGCTTCTTGGGCGCTGCAGCTCTTGCCACGTTCGGGATTGCGATGAACGTCGTTCTCATGCCAATGGCACGCATTGCGGCTCCGGTGGCGCAAGTCTTCTTCCCTGCATTTGCCAGAATGAGCGATGATCGAGAACGATTGGCGGATACGTGGCTCCGCTCGACACGCCTCGTCGCCGCGGTTGTCTGTCCTGCGCTCGTGGGTCTCGCGATTCTTGCGTCGGATTTCGTTCCGGTAGTACTCGGACCTCAGTGGAAGAGCGCAATCCCGGTGATTCAACTCGGAGCTTTGGCCGCACTGCCGACGGCCTTCGACGCAATGATGGGCGAAGTACTTCTCGCACTCAATAGGCCGGCGTCGCTCTTCAGGGTTACCGTCGTCTCAGCGACGACTACCGTCGGTGCGCTCATTGTCGGAATGCATTGGGGTGTCGTGGGGGTGATGGCCGGTTATGCGCTCGTGACGTGGATCAATGAAGCCATACGTCTGCAGGTCGTAACGAGATCGCTAGACCTTTCGATTCGACGGTTTGCCTCCTCCTTCTCGGGGGTTGTCAAAGCCGTCGCTCTCATGGCCCTCGCGCTCGTCCTTGGCCGCCATGTGCTAGTGGCTGTCGGCGCTTCGGCTGCAGTGACGCTTGCAACTCTGACAGTTGCCGGCGGTGCAATCTATCTGTCGATTTGCCTTCGTTTCAATGCAGAAATCCGGTTTGAGCTGCGCCGCATTCTCGCTCGTTGGCCTGCGACTGCTAGGTACCGTCACGTCTTCGCAGCAAAGACTGAGCCGTGACGCGCGGCCGTTGCGCAACATCGGCACGCGGCGCGTCGGCGCGGACGCGCACGAACTGCTCCTTTTGCCGACGGCGCTCGTAGGCCGGGACGACCACGCTTCGAGGTTCGGGCGGGTCGACTTCCCTGGCGCCACTCGGTGATCCGCGCGGCGGCGGCGATTCCGGCGAGTGCGGCCACGTCTGCTGGACGACAGACTAAGGCGTTTCCGGCGGCGGTGAGCAAGTCGCTTCACGGCGGGCGACGCGGAAGCAATCTCGCCGGGCGACTAGGCGGACCTCGGTCTAAGCCGCGCCGCGGCAGCTGCCGGCGCCCGTCGAATCTCACCGAAGGCATCTCTGAGAGTCCCGTTGCGCCGGCTGACCGCGGCTACCGCCCACAGGCAGCGTCGTCTCTCGGCGCTCGTCAGCGGAGCGTCGAGCACCGCCTTGAAATATCCGGCGAGGAGGCGCGACTGCGGCATCGCAATCCCGCGAAAGCCCGGATCTACCCACCGGTCGCGCTCGAGAGCAGTCTTCGTGCTGGACCACGAACCTCCGGACTGGGCAGAATGTTGCCGCTGTACGTACAACGCCTCGGGCACCTCGACGAGCTTCCCGCGCAACGCAAGCTCGACCAGAAGGACACTGTCGGAACCGTAAAAGGACTGGTGGAGACGCGTCGACCGGAGCGCCGCCGTGCGGACGACGCCGTAGAAAGGCGACATCGGGCCTCCGGAGTAGAGATGGCCGCTAGGCTGGCCGATCAAAGCACCAAGTCGCCCGTCGGGAGTGTGTTGGTCGACCGATCCTTGGGCAGCCCAGTACCTGAGGTGCTCGCTGTGCTCATCGATGACCTCGGTTTGGGAGAAGGCAAGCATGGCGCTCGGCCCGACATCGTCGAGCAGATCGACACACCGAGCGAACGCCGTCGGCCTGACCAGGTCGTCGGCCGCGGCCCAACGGAAAAGTTCACCGCACGCCTGTCCGAAAACGAAGTTGTGGTTTGGCCCGGCACCGATGTTCTCGCTGTGCCGAACGTAGCGCACTCGAGCGTCGACGTGAGAGAGCGCCCGGCAGATGTCCTCAGTCGCGTCTGACGAGGCGTTGTCCGCAATCACGAGCTCGAAGTCTGAGTACGTCTGATCGAGTATCGATCGCAAGGAAGCTTCCAGGTAGCGCTCTCCGTCGAAGACCGGTAGGCCGACCGTGAGGCGCGGACGTGCTGCCGACGTCATGCTCGTCCGGACCGCTGTGCTCGCGACTGCAGGTAGGACCGCAATCCGAGCCGGCCACGGACATGCGTACGCACATGTCCACGAGCGGAGCGGAGCTGTCTGGCCGCCTGGGCGGTACGGCCCGCCCTCAGGAAGAGCGGCAGCTCACGTTCGTCGAAGTGCGGCGCCAGAGGATGGTGAATGAACTCGACGAGAAGTTCCGTGTAGGGGTTGGACGGAAGCGGTTCGGACCACGGCTTCTGTCGCGCATGGTGGAGGAAGAAGGGTTTCTCTCCGTTCTGGTCGATGCACGTCAGGTCAGACGTGACCTCGACACCGTCAAAGGGCGGATGTGGCGCAGCGCTGTAGGGAAGTATTGCGGCGTGTTCCCTGAACCGTGCCGAAGCGAGGATCGCGTTCGCGACGTCCTGATCGGCGTAGAAGAATGGCAGGCTGAGATCCGCTCTCAGCCCTGGCCGTACGAACGTCTCGTCTGGGTCGACACGCTCGAGACACTCTGCAAGGACGGTGAAGAAGCGAATCCCGTCCTCGCGCGGAAGCGCGAAGAAGCCGCCGTTGATGTAGCTCGCTACTCGAAGTGGTCCGAGGTCCAGCCGTTGTTCCCACTGGCGCCACATGGACTCGGAGAGCCCGACACGTCCCATGTCCTCGACTGCGAGGATCGAGCCGGCGCTGGTGCGAGCAATCAGGTCGTCGAGCGGGCGTACGCAGAGTATGTCCGCGTCCAGAGAGATCATCACGTCGTCCGGATGCCCGAGCGGTGCCACCGTCTTTGCAAAAGTGGGCGGCAGGTCGGGCGGCAGCTGCACGATCAGGGCCTCGTGGGATATCGCCTCCGCCTGCTCCGGGTTCAAGCCGGAATCGCCGACTATGACTGGGCCGGAGTGGCCGTGAACGCGTAGTGAGGTGACGAGACCAACGAGTCCTGGAAAGAATGCCTCGTTGGCGACCGTGTAGACGGAGACGCTCAAGCGCGGTTCCCACGAGCGGCAATCGGCGTCATGGAAGAACCGTATCCCCGCACTCGCCATGCGCCGACGGACCTAACGCTAGTGCTGACCCTGGCCATGCGGTGGGTTCCGCCGGACTAGCGGGACCATCCCTTGTTCGGTGTCCTCGGCAAGCAGATGACACTACTCTTTGAACCTCCGTAGCGTTATACGTGACTTGTGGGTCCGCGGTCTGTTCACGGGCCGTCCGACCGATAAACCGAGATGAGAATCGTTCTCTGGGGACCATTTGGAACGGCTAACACTGGCAACGCGAGCACTCTGGTCACCGTTGCCTCGCGGCTCCGCTCCCTTTATCCAGATGTAGAACTTTGCTGCGTCGGAAACCATTTTGAACCCGACCGCGATGCGCTAGGAATCACTGCGATACCGATCGGCTCGAGAACCGCGCGCTTCTGGAATCGCGATCTCCGGCTCGTCGAACGAACGAAATCCGCGATCATTGCGATTCTCCAGGACCTTAGAGAATACGAAACGGCTTTCACGACCCTGAAAGAGGTCGAGATGCTGATCGTTCCCGGTACCGGCCTCTTGAACGATGTGTGGGGGCTTTCGTCCTGGGGGCCTTACAGTCTGTTCAAGTGGTCGCTTGCGGCGAGACTGCGAGGATGCAAGCTGATCTTCCTCAACGTTGGAGCAGGTCCGATCTACACCAGGGCCGGACGGTTGCTGATCGCTTCGGCGCTCCATATGGCGCACTATCGGTCGTACCGGGATCACCCAACCCTTGAAGTTGTGAAGAGCATAGGTGTCCACGACGACAGCCACCACGTCTACCCGGATCTGGTGTTCGACCTGCCGGCTGAGTTTCGCACGGGCCTCAGCAACGGCACTCGCGAGCGGCGCGTCGCGGGTCTCGGCCTGATGGTCTACGCGGGAAGGTACAGCGCCGCCGATCCGTCAGAGACCACCTACGAGAAGTACCTCGAGGCCCTCGTGATCTTGGCGGACTGGCTACTCGCACATGAGTACGACGTGCGCCTTCTCCTCGGCGACGACGAGCCGGAGGCAATTGCCGATTTTCGCGAAGCTTTTAGTGCGCAATCCAAACAGCCATCTTTGAAAAGCCGAATCGCGAATACGCCTGCTCAATCGGTTCGGGAGATCGTGACGCAGATCGCTGCTACCGATGTTGTAGTTGCCACCCGCTTTCACAACCTGCTTCTATCGCTCGTACTCGAGCGGCCCGTTATTGCGGTCTCGTTCCATCACAAGTGCGCATCGCTAATGAGCGAAATGGGATTGGCCGAGTATTGCTTCGATATCCACGCTGTCGATGCCGGCAGTCTCATCGACGGGTTCGAGAGACTCGAGAACAACCGGGATGACGTCAAGCGTGTGATTACAGACGGGGTTGCGCGCAATCGGCAAGCTCTACATGAGCAGTACGAGCACGTTTTCGCGACGCCGCGTGAAGAGCATGTCCCAGCGAGATCCGCCGAACCGGGACGCGAAGGGCCTTGTTGATGCGCTGTCGCTGGGCTCCAATCACCCCTGCCCGAACGGCTAGCTGACGTATCCCCCATCCGGCCGTGGCTCGGAGAACGCGGCTTGCTTACGCTGGAGTCATGATGTTCGAGGCGAAGGTAGCCGGCCTTGACGGCGACTCCTTCCGCGCGTCTGGGAGCGAATCGTCACGGTCCACGGCCCGGTGAGGGCGGCGCTGTCCGGGATATTCTGGAGCCTCAACCGCCGGGTATGGTGGCGTCTCCCCGACGGCGTGCGCGAATCCAGGGGAGGTCTCGCCTACGGCCGTTGGGTTCACAGTCGCGTACTGCGGAGGTCCGGCCGCCAGATGCACGTCTTCTCGGCATTCCTTCGGAACCGCCCGGCGCTCGAGTTGATGCGCCGCCTGATCCAGGAGAGAGAGGAGGGCGCGACGCTCAACTTGGCCGTGCTCGGTTGCAGCATCGGCGCCGAGGTCTATTCGATTCTGTGGGTTCTCCGGTCGGCCCGTCCGGATCTGGAGATCGCGGTGCACGCCGTGGACGTCTCGGCAGAGGTGGTGGAGATCGCAGAGGCCGGCATCTACACCCCGGCGATGTCGGACGTGGTGGATCCGGGAATCTTCGACCGATTGACGGAGCGCGAGCTGCACGACATGTTCGACTGGAAGGCTGGCACTGCGCAGGTGAAGGGTTGGCTCCGGGAAGGGACCGTGTGGCACGTCGACGACGCATGTGATCCTCAGCTCGGCTCTCGGCTCGGTAGCCAGGCCATCGTCGTCGCGAGCAACTTCCTCTGCCACATGGAGCCGGCGAACGCGGAGTGCTGCCTCCGCAACATCGGGCGGTTGGTCGAGTCGGGCGGCTTCCTGTTCGTGTCGGGCGTCGACCTCGACGTCCGCACGAAAGTCGCGCGTGATCTTGGCTGGGAGCCCGTCAGCGATCTGCTCGAGGAGATCCACGACGCGGATCCCTCGCTGCGCAATCATTGGCCGTGGGAGTGGGCGGGGCTCGAGCCGCTTGATCGGCGCCGATCCGATTGGCGGACGCGCTACGCGACCGCGTTCCGGGTCAGTTCGCAGGAGAATGTGCAAGAAGCCCCCACTAATCACTCGGTCTGGCCGGCGCCAGTGAGCTAGCGTGCGCTGAGCGGCCGCCGGCTAGGCAGAGAGTTCTCGGATTTTCGCCCTGACACGCTCCAGATAGCGGTCGAGCGCAAGCGCAGCCGGATCCCAGCCGGACATCAGCTCCTCGTGCAACTCCGGTGAGAACGAAATCGACGAGAACTCGGCCCAGTCGTCGAGCACGACCATCGGGAGATCAGGATGCTGCTCGGTGAGAACGCTTCGGGTAACCACCGGCACAGTCCCGAGGTAGAGCGCCTCCCACGTCCGGTGCGTGTCGATTCCATCGCCGGCTGGTGAAAGAGAGAAATAAGAGGTGCGGAGATCCTTGAGGTATTCGGCGAACGGCTTCTGCGGGGTCGGCGCAAATCCGGTCAGCTCGAGACAGCGCCGACGTTCGACTGGGTTCATATCTGGATCGAAGCCGGCGTCGACCAGTGTCGTCCGCTCGATCATGGCTGCCTGGACGCTCTTCAATACAGCCCCATCCCCGTGCGGCCAATGCGGGTCCGAGATACCGAGTGGAAACGCAAAGAGGTTGGGACGGTCGACGGCGATATTAGCTCCGAACCAGGCCACGAGCTGATTCCGCCGGTCCATGTTGGCTGCGACATCTGCGCCGATCGAAGCATCGCTGTTGCTCGTGAAGAGCACAAAATCATCCCTCGGAGCGAGCTCGCGAAAAAAATAGTCCAGCCACTCGGGTCGACAGAACCACCAATTGTTATCGACTTCCTGGTTTACATAGAGCGCATCCCAGTTCAAGACGTATCGACAATGGTGCGCAAGACTGTTTCCAGTAATGAAGTCCGATGATTCGGGCGTCAAGCTCAGCGCGGCGACTTGGTCTGCCGTGTGAATGGGGGGGCGCAGCGGCCGAGGTCGGACCCGCCGCACTGCTGCCCGTAGAGGCCGTGGAGTCCATTCCCGCAGCATGCTCTTCCCCGATCCGAGAGTCATCTTCACGCCTGTGGCTGTGTACCACACGCCGCCAGAACCGAGCGGCTCAGCTCGTGATCACGACCTTGCGGCAAGTGAATGCCTCGGCGTAACGGTCGGGCGCGACGCACTCCATCCCGCGGAGGCGCATCAGGCCGAGGAACAGCTCGCGGTCGAACCAGTGCTTTCCCGACTGGCTTGGGAAGTGGCTCCCGACCAGGTCGAGCTTCTTCTCGACGATCTCTTTCGAGAGCGGTACGTAGAAGTTCGGGCGGCCGAGGTCGCCGTCGACCTTCGGGATCTCGTACTCGAGAATCGCGTGATTCCGGAACGTGTTCCACGTCAGCTCGGACGCGAGCCGGTGGTCCTGGTGGTAGTCGTAGCCGGCGTGCGTCAGGACGAGCTGCGGGTCGACACGATCTTTGAGTGCCTCGAACGCGTCCTTGACTTGCCCCCCGATGTAGGGGAGGAACCCGTCGCGGAAGCCGAGCACGTCGACGCGCGAGGTAGCGACGCCGGCGAGGAATCCCTCGGCGCTGGCACGTGCCTCGTCGGCACGACCGCTCTGCGCGGCGAGCACGACCCAGTCGACCTCGAGCTCGGGATTTGCGCGCGCAAGCGCGAGGAGCGTGCCGCCGCAGCCGATCTCGATGTCGTCCGCGTGGCAGCCGACGGCGAGGACGCGGCGGAGCGGCTCGACCGGCGAGAAGCTCAGCACGACGCGAGCGTAGACGTCAGACGGGGAGCCGGTCGAGCAGGTCGAGACGCGGATGCTGCCACGGCGCCTGGCCCGTCTCGTGCATGGTCTCGAGCCGCTGTCTGTCCTTGATCGTGTCCATCGCCCCGAAGAAACCGTCGTAGGGGTACGCGACGAGCTCGCCCGCCGCGATCAGGCGCTCAAACGTCTCCTCGACGAGCTCGTCGCCCGGCTCGATCAGGTCGACGATCTCCCGACGGAAGACGAAGTAGCCGCCGTTGACGCGGATGCTTGAGCGGCTCATGTCCTCGACCGCGAGGACGGTGCCTCGAGCGTCCGTCGACACGAGGTGCGCATTGAACTGCGGTGGAACCGAGATGAACTGCGCGATCTTGCCGTGTGCGTGGAAGCTGTCGATCAGCGCGGGCATCGGCACATCCGTGAGTCCGTCACCGTAGGTCGCGAGGAACACGTCGTCCTCAGCGAGATACGGCCCGACCGCCTTCAGCCGCTCTCCGATCGTTGCGTTCATCCCGGTGTCGACGAACGTGATCCGCCACTCCTCGAGGTCCTGGGAGAGCAGCTTGACCTTCGTTCCGTCTCCGTTTCGGTCGAGCACGAAGTCATTGAGCATCGCGCCGTTGTACTCGAGGAAGTAGCGCTTGACGACGTCGCCCCTGTAGCCGAGGCAGAGGACGAAGTCGTTGTGCCCCCAGGCGGCGTAGTAGCGCAGAATGTGCCAGAGGATCGGCCGGCCGCCGATCTCCACCATGGGCTTGGGGACGCTCTGCGTCTCCTCGCCCATGCGCACTCCGAGGCCGCCGCAGAAGATCACGACCTTCACCGGATCGCTCCCGTTCCCAGGTTACGGCTCATGTTGTCTCGAAGTGAAGGGTGCGCCGCGAACGGCGTCAACCGGCGATCCGGGGGGATTCGAGCACCGTTGCCCTCGGGATGGGGACGATGAGGCTCGCTCCCCACTCCTTCGTATAGGAGAGCTGCTCGGCGATCTCGCGCGCGAGGTTCCAGGGCAGGATGACGATCGCGTCCGGTCTCGTCTGCGCGATCCGCTCCGGCGGCAGGATCGGGATGTGCGTGCCGGGCGTGAAGCGGCCGTGCTTGTACGGGTTGCGGTCGACGGTGTAGTCGAGGAAGTCGGTCCGGATCCCGCAGTAGTTGAGCAGCGTGTTTCCCTTGCCGGGCGCGCCGTAGCCGACGACCTGCTTCCCCTGGCGCTTGAGGCCGATCAGGAGCTCGAGCAGCGCCCGCTTCGACTCGACGACATCGTCCGCGAAACGCCGGTAGCGGTCGGGATCGAGCAGCCCCTCGGCCTCCTCGCGCTCGAGCAGCTCGGCGACCGCGGCCGAGCGCACTCGCGCGGTCTCGGCATGGACGCCGTAGACCCGGAGCGACCCTCCGTGGCTCGGCAGCTCCTCGACATCGATGACCTCGAGGCCGTGTGCCGCGAAGACCTTCCGGATCGTCGTCAGCGAGAAGTACGAGTAGTGCTCGTGGTAGATCGTGTCGTACTGCATGCCTTCGAGCAGCCGCGCGAGGTGCGGGAACTCGAACGTCGTCGTCCCATCAGGGGCGAGCAGGACCGAGACGCCCGCGACGAAGTCGTTCAGGTCGGGGACCTGCGCGAGCACGTTCGCGCCGAGAACGAGGTCGGCGTGCCCGCGCTCTGCGACGAGACGTTCCGCGAGATCACGGCCGAAGAACTCGACGAGCGTCGGTACGCCGCGCTCCTCCGCCGCCTTCGCCACATTCGCGGCCGGGTCGATCCCGAGTACGGGGATCCCCTTCGGCAGGAAGTGCTGCAGCAGGTAGCCGTCGTTCGACGCCACCTCGACGACGAGACTCTCGGGGGACAGCCCGAGCCGGTCCGTGATCGTCTCGACATAGCGGCGCGCGTGCTCGACCCAGGAGTCGGAATAGGCCGAGAAGTACGCGTACTCCTCGAAGATCTCCGCCGGCGGGACGAACGACGGCAGCTGCGCGAGCCAACAGCGCTCGCATACCCTCACGTGGAGCGGGAAGAAGGGCTCCATCGCCTCCAGCCGGTCGGCCGGCAGGAAGCTCTCACAGAGCGGCGATTTCCCGAGGTCGACCATCGTCAGCTCGAGCGGCGCCTCGCAGAAGCGGCAGTGAGATCCGCCGACCCGCACTGCTAATGCGTCGGCCATGTCTCCAACCTAGTCACAACCGCACATGCCGACGCGCATCCGAGGCGGAACCGAGGGTGACCAGCTCGGTTTCGATGCCGCGACGCGCTAGGTCGCCGGCAATTTCGTCTGCATAGATGGGGTTCATCACCACGATGAGCCCGGGCGGCTGCTCCTCCAGCCGGTCCGGGGACACGATCTCGTGGCCCGTGCCCGGCATGAACATCCCGTGCTTGTCGGGATTGAGGTCGACGGCCCAGTCGACCTCGTCGGCGACCCCGAGCATCGAGAGGAACCCGACGCCCTTCGAGCCCGCGCCCCAGATCACGGTTCGGGCTCCGCGCATCCGCGCAGCGAGAAGCCTGTCTTGCCAGTGGCGTCGTGCCTCGTCGAAGGCCACGCTGAAGCGCTCCGCCAGCGCGACGACCTCTTCGGCTGTCTCCTCGTCCGGAAGCGGCTCGGAAGGCTCACCGGGCCGGGCCGTCGCCGTGATGAACAGATACTGGCCGTCGAAGTTCCGCTCCAGCCGGCTAGGAGCGAGCCCCGCTGTGCGAAACGCGCGCGCAAGCGAGCCGGAGGTGAAGTACGAACAGTGCTCGTAGTAGAGATCCCAGAAGGCTCCCTCCTCGAGCACCCGCCGGGTATCCGGGACCTCGAAGAGTGCGATGGCTCCCGAGGTTCGCTCGAGCCCGGCCCTCACCTCCCGGAGGAACGTGGCGATGTCGTGCACGTGCTCGAGTGTGTGCCGACAGACGATGGCGCCTGCATCAGGTGGAACCTGGTCCGCTGCGAAGAACGCACGGTCAATCGTGATGCGGTCTACATCGGGCAGCATGTCGCCGTCCCGGTAGCTCGGGTCAACGGCGAACCCGTGCCCGTGCGTCCGGCGCACCAGCTCCGCCAGGAAATCACCGCGGCCGCACCCGATCTCGAACACGTCGCGTCCTACGAGCGCGTGCTGCTCGACGAGCTCGTCGGCAAGCTTTGCGGCGTAATCCCGAAAGCGTGGCGAGAACGACTGGACTTCCTCGTAACTCCCGCTGTAGTCGTGTCCCGCCGCATCGAAGGCCGAGTTGCTGATGAAGCCGCAGGTCTTGCAGACGTCGAGGCTCAGGTCGGCGCGCGGGTAGGCGACCGCCTCGGCGCGTGTCGCCAGCAGGGCGGACGTGTGAATCGGCAGGTCGGTTTGATCCAGCATGCGGATGAGCAGCGACGACCTGCAGGCGGGGCAAAGCCCTGCCGGCGGGCGTTCCGGCAGCGACGGCGAAGCGGAACTCGGGGTCATGCAGACGTCGGAGTCTCGGCGGCCGCCCAGTGGAGGTCGGCTCCGAGCTCATCCGCCTGAAGCAGCCGCTTGAGATGGTTCAGCCGGATATAGCGATCGCCGCCCTCGAGGTCCGCAAGCGCCAGCCCCTCGCGTTCATAGGCGGTGGCGAGCTCATCCGTGCCACGTGCCGCCGTCCAGTCGAGGCGACAGTCGGGAAGGCGGTCAGCGAGCTTGGCGAAGTCGACCCGATAGCTGCGCGGGTCGGGCAATGCTCCCTCGGCATATGCCACGCGACAATGTGGGAGGCGCCGCCGGACAGACTCGGCGAGGTCGCGGATTCGGTAGTTCTGCTCGGTCGTCCCGACGTTGAATGCCTCTCCCGAGACCGTGGCGGGATCGGCTCCGAGAAGAGCTGCGGTGACCTTTGCAATGTCGCGGATGTGCACAAGGGGACGCCACGACATGCCGTCACTTAGCAGCCGGATCTCGCCGGTGGTGTGCGCCCAGGCAACCAGGTTGTTGAGCACGATGTCGAGTCGGAGCCGCGGTGAGACGCCGTAGGCCGTCGCGTTTCGCATCGAGATCGGCACGAAGCCCGAATCCGCGAGGTCGAGGATCACCTCCTCTGCGCTGACCTTCGACTCCGCATACGGCGTGAGCGGGCGGAGTGGATGGCTCTCGTCCACGAGTGCGTCGCCGTCGACGGCGCCGTACATGCTGCAAGAACACGCGAAGACGAAGCGGGCGACGCCCGCATCCTTCGCCGCTCGCGCGAGGTCGACTGCGCCGTCGCGGTTGATCGCGTAGGTCCAGGCCGGATCGACGTCGCCGAGAGGATCGTTCGAGAGCGCTCCGAGATGCACGACGGCGTCGAAGCCGACGAGGCTCGCCGGGCGCACGTCCCGCAGATCGCCGGCGATCGCGTTCGGCCACTCCTCGGCCTCGCCGAAGTCGCAACCTCGAAAGTAGAACGCGTCGAGTCCCACCACGTCGTGTCCCGCCTCGGCGAGAAGGGGTGTGACCACCGAGCCGATGTAACCGTGATGACCTGTTACGAGCACACGCACAGCGTCTAGCTCTCCTCGGCGGCCACGGTAGAACTCCCGGTCATGCCCTCAAGCTAGTCGGCGTTCGCGGCAACGGCCACTCGCCATCCGTGCAGGCTCAATGCGACCGACATCCGAACATGTTTTGCTCGCGAAAGGCCGTAGCGCCTACGATTCGCGGGCGTCTACGCTGCGCGGGTGGCGGAGCGAAATTCGGAACGGGAGTCGCCTCGGGGCGAGATGACCTTCGCCGGTAATCCGCTATGGGAAGCGCTGGATGGGCTCCTTCGCGCGGCGCCTGAGGAAGGCGTTGTCGCGCATCGCCTCGCGCCGCTAGCCGCCGTGATGTTCACGCGGAGTGGACGGCCCATTCCGGCTGCCTGGCTCGCGGAACTCCGGGAAGCCGCAATCCCGATGATTGCGGCGGTACCCGTGTTGCGGGCCGTGCGAGCGAACTGCGATGGACCGGTTGTCCTCATGAAGGGACCGGAGGTCGCGCTTCGCTATCCAGAGACCGCGCGCTCATTCATCGACCTCGACCTCCTCGTCTCGGACGCCCGCGCGACTCACAAGCAACTCAGCGAGAACGGGTTCGTGGAGGTCGGAGATCCAGCCCTCTACTACCGCCTCCACCATCTGCGCCCGCTGGCGTGGCCGGGGCTACCCCTCGCCATCGAGATCCACAGCGCGCCGAAATGGCCCGATGGGCTCGATCTCGCACCCGTGGTGGCGCCCGAGGTGATCGACTCAGCCCTGCCTTCCGGGCTGGGGGTTGACGGCATCCTCGCACCGGAGCCGGGGCGGCACGCACTCCTACTCGCTGCGCATTCCTGGGCCCACGAGCCGTTCCGTCTTCTGCGCGACCTCGTCGACGTTGCGGCGATTGGGGCGGAGGCAGAACCCGCCGAGATAGCGAGGATCGCGCGTGCGTGGGAAATCGACGCCGTCTGGCGTACGACGTCAGTTGTGGCCGCAGCACTGTTCGAAGGGGGCCCACGGCCGGTGGTGCTTCGTATGTGGGCGCGCCACCTAGCAGCGGTCCGCGAGAGGACAGTCCTCGAGGGGCATGTCCAGAAGTGGCTTTCCGGGTTCTGGGTGCTTCCCGCACGCGAGGCCGTCGGGCAGTCGCTGGGAGCCCTCGGGCGCGACCTGCTGCGCGCTCCTGAGGAGCGGTGGAAAGCAAAGCTCTCCAGAACCCTCGCGGCTTCGCGTCATGCGCTCGTGCCGCGCTCGCGTCATGATCTGCATCTAGGGGAGGAGGCGACACGAGGTCGCGGTAGGAATCCCCCGGATGAGGATGATCTGCCCGTCACATAGCTGTGGGTCGTGCAGGCGAGCTAGTGGTAGCGCAAGCGGCATCCCTTCTCCGACGGACGATCCCGTTCAGTTAGAGGTCCATCTACCCGAATGGCTAGTTCGTTTCGGAACGTGTGCTCACTAATGTCACCGAGTGGCTGCGATCGCTCGGCGGCTGTCTACGAAGGGTGTCGATTCCGCTCGCTGCGTGGATGTGGCCGCGCATTCCGAGCTTCGGCGCTCAAGGTCGCTGCCGCACTGAGGGCGTACACACACCCAGGAGATCGCATGAGAAGTAGACCGATCGGCATCGGCTCTCCCAACAACGAGCTGATCAAGCCGATCCCGCTCCCCAGGAAAATCGGGCTGGTCGGAGAGGTGCTCGCCGATTACTGCCGGGTGCGCTGGCTCCTCTGGCGACGCGACCTACGGAGCGTCGTCACGGAGTTGCGCGGCTCGGCGGCCCGCACGACCGATCCGAGCCTGCAGGCTGCGGGGGCACGGATGGGTCACGCCGTCGCTCGCACGCTCGGCTGCCTTCCCTTTGACTCGCGCTGCCTCGTACGCTCCCTCGTCCTGACCAGCATGCTCTCGCGGCGGGGGATCGACTCGGTGCTCATCATCGGCGTCAAGGTCGAGCCGGACTTTTCGGCGCACGCCTGGGTCGAGAGTGGGGGCCGTCCGCTGCTGCCCTCCCTCGACTACTCCGGCGGGTCTGCTCGGTCATCCCGGCTTGTTGAGCTCTAGAGGACGACCGGTGCGGCGCATTCGAGTTTGTCCTTCGCAGAACAAAGAGAGACGATGGACGAGGTGATCGAGGAGCAGGTCGAGCCGCACGAGGAGCCTCGGATCGATGACCTTGGCACTCTCGCCGAGCTGACCGCACAGGGCGTCGCGCAGATGCTCGATCGGCGGTCGGCCCGGTGGAAAGGAGATCGTCAAGCGTCGACGAGTATCTGATGGACGCCCTTGACCAGGAGCCTAGGCGTGGTCGCTTTGCGACAGAGAGCGCTACGCTCGAGCGGCTGCTTCTCCCCGTCGCTTCGCCGCCGCTCGACGCGCTTGCCGGTACCGGACCGCCCACGTGGCTGACAACCGCGGATGAATGGCGGCTCCTGGTTCGACCGCGGGAGCCAAAGCCGGGCGGCGAAGAGCTGATGCGGTTCGCGCTCCCGTCGGGCGGCCACGTGAGCGCCTATTTCGATTCCGACGAGGGAGTCGTGCGGGTTCCGTTCGACTTCGACGAGGCGTACCGCAGCTACGTCACCGAAGAGTGGCGGGCTTACGGCTCGCTCCGCGCACTGAGCCCGAAGCAGCTGCAGCTGTTTTACGCCGTGAAGCGCGTCATTCCCCGTGGCTTGCTGCTATCCGCCCGGCGACTCTTCGTCCGAAGGGCTGGCGTGCCAGATTTCCCCAAGTGGCCGCTTGACGAGAGCGTCGATCGCCTTCTGCGCTTCTACGCACTTTGCCTGCTCACGGCCGGAGGTTCGTCGCGCGGATCGTTCCGCTGGTTCTGGCCGCGCTCCCATCGGGCAGCCCTCATGCTCACGCACGATGTCGAGTCCGCCGACGGGCTCCGTCTCGCGATCGAGATCGCCGACCTCGAGGAGGGGCGGGGGTTCCGTTCGTCGTTCAACATCGTCGGTGCGGAGTACCCGATCGACATGGGGGTCGTTCGCGAGCTCGACAGCCGTGGATTCGAGATCGGCCTCCATGGGCTTCACCACGATCGCTCGCTCTTCTCGTCGAGGGGAGAGTTCGAGCGCCAGTTGCCCAAGTTGCGTGACGCGGCGCAGAACCTCGGAACGGTCGGCTTCCGGTCGCCCTCGACGCACCGCGTCGTCGAGTGGCTTCCGGAGCTACCGGCCTCCTACGACTGCACGATGTTCCACTCGGATCCGTACGAGCCCCAACCCGGCGGATGCTGCACGCTCTGGCCGTTCCGACTCGGCCCGATCGTCGAGCTTCCGTACACGCTGCCACAGGACCACACGCTCTTCACACTCCTCCGTGAACGCTCTGCGCAGACGTGGCTGACGCTGGTGGACAGTATCGAGGCGCGCCGCGGTCTCATCCAATGCGTAAGCCACCCCGATGCCGGCTACCTCGGCGAACGCGACCACCGCAGCCTGTATGTCGAGTTCCTCGATGCAATGACCGAGCGGCCACACCTGTGGCGTGCGCTGCCGCGTGATGTCGCCTCGTGGTGGCGCCGGCGGGAGACCGCCGATCCGTCTGAAGCGGACGTCGAGCTCGGAACGATGCGGCGAGATGGTCCGAACGTCTGGTTCGAACCTCCCGGCGACCCTGTCTCGCCGTAACTAGCCCAACTGGCCGGGCGGCCAGGGCAGTCGTCCGAGGAGCTCGTTCGATACGGACGACCAGTTGCCGACCCGAAGCGGGGGGTGAAGGATCACGGCGTGCTCGGCGATGGCACTCGTTTTAGCCGGTCTCGTTGTGGCGCGCGCCTTTCCCGCCGCGGCTTGGCGCGGAGCAGAGCTCCGGCCTCGGGCCGGGAGCCTGCGGTGCCGCCGCCCAGGCAGGGGATCGGAGGGTACGTTCACATAACGACACCTCATCGCGTGAGATGAAGCTCGCGTGGCTTCTCCGTGCGACTGCGTTCCTGGTCCGGGAGCCTCGAGTGGGCGCCGATCGAGCGGCGGTCAGGTTGGGACTCGAGGACCAGACATGGTCGCGACCGCTCGCACCGGATGTCGAGTGGGAACAGGAGCTCCACACGGCGCTCGACGCGGCGTGGCCATGTCAAGTCGCCATTCGAGCCCAGGGAACGTGGGATCAGATCCAGCTCGAACTCCGCCGATCCGGCATCCGCTCTGGCCGCGGAGCGTACGGCGGCTGGGACGACGCAGACACGGGATTGGCGCGTGCGGTCTGCTGTCTGACAGCCCACCTCCAGGCGGAGACGGTGGTTGAGACCGGTGTCGCACGCGGTCTGACCGCCCGCTTCGTCCTCGAGCAGCTCGACCAGGCTGGAGAGGGCCACCTCTCGAGTATCGACCTACCACCGCTCGATCGTTCGATCCACAACGAAGTCGGTGCGGCTGTTCCGGAACGCCTCCGCGACCGGTGGTCGTATCTCAAGGGAAGTAGCCGGGGAAGACTGCCTTCACTCATCGAAGAGCTGCGCAGCGTGGACCTGTTCATCCACGACAGCCTCCACACTCGCCGCAACCTGGCATTCGAACTGAACTCCATCTGGCCGGTGCTCAGGGTCGGGGGTGCAGTCGTGGCGGATGACATCCACCGAAACGACGCGTTCGGAGACTTCCTTAGGTCCGCAGTCGGGGCGCGCGCATTCGTCATTCGTCACTCTGACGGGGCGGGCCACTTCGGCATCCTGCTGAAAGGTGAAACGCACGACGATCGCCTTTGAAGCTGAAGACGCGTCGCCGCGGAAGGGATTGATCGCCGAGACGTCACTTTCGTCGAGTAGCGCGGTCCAAGGACACCGATGGTCTGCCCGAACGGCTAGTTGGAAGACCGCTCATCTGCTGCCACCATTTTCAGGGTGCCGATCCCGGCTCTCGAGAGTCGATCGCCCTGAGGAAAGCGTAGATGAGCGACTGCGACATCGGAATCGTCGGAGCCGGTCCGTACGGACTGGCTGCCGCCGCGCACCTGCGCGCGGCGGACTCGCTCCGGATCGCCGCCTTCGGCGACACGATGTCCTTCTGGGCACACCAGATGCCCGCAGGGATGCTGCTGCGCTCGCCGTACGTCGCCTCCAGCATTGGCGACGCCGACGGCGAACTGAGCCTGCCCGGCTACGAGCGCGCACAGGGGCTCGAGCCGGCGTCGCCGGTACCGCTCACCCGGTTTGTCGACTACGGCCGCTGGGTCCAGCAGCGTGTGCTTCCCCAGCTTGATCCTACGCGTGTGGCGGAGGTCGCGCGAAACGGCTCGGGCTTCAACCTGCGGCTCGAGAACGGTGACACGCTCCACGCGACCCGTGTCGTCGTCGCCGCCGGAATCGGCGACTTCGCTGCGTATCCCGAGGTGCTGCGCGACCTGCCGCGCACGCTCGTCAGCCACTCGGTTGAGCACCACGACCTCGGCCGGTTCGCCGGGGCGCGCGTCCTCGTCATCGGTGGCGGCCAGAGCGCACTCGAGTCGGCCGCGCTGCTCGCCGAAGCCGGTGCCGCGGTCGAGGTTGCCGTGCGCGAGGGCCACGTCAACTGGCTGACGCGGCGCTGGCATCACAAGCTTGGCCCGATCTCCGCTTTCCTGTACGCGTGGCCGGACGTCGGCCCCGCCGGGGTCAGCCGCATGGTCGCTCTGCCGCAATTGTTCCGACAGATGCCGCGCGGCTGGCAGATCTGGATGACGCGCAAGGCGCTCCGGCCCGCGGGGTCCGGCTGGCTCCCGCCGCGACTCGGCGCGGTGACCATCACGACCGGTATCGAGGCGACTGCCGCCGCCGAGCTCGGCGAGGGCGCACGGGTGACGTTCTCGGACGGCAGCATGCGCGACGTCGACCACGTCCTGCTCGGAACCGGCTACCGCATCGACATCATCCGGTATCCGTTCCTGGCCCCTGCGCTGGTGCGGCAGATCAAGACTGCAAACGGCTATCCGGTCCTGCGGCGCGGCTTCGAGTCGAGCGTCGACGGCCTCCACTTCATGGGCGCGCCGGCGGCGTGGAGCTACGGCCCGCTGATGCGTTTCGTCGCGGGGACGATCTTCGCGGGTCCAGAACTCGCCAAGGGCGTGCGCGCGCGGGTCCGTGCCGCAGCCCGGCGCTGACGTGCCGGCTGTCGCGGTCGTGCGCTCGGTTGGCACAGGCCTTCTTGCTGCACGCTCGGCGCCGGCCGGTGCGATCGTTCTCGGCTCGGACTACCGCGCGCTCGGCGTCGTGCGGAGCCTGGGCCGGCACGGCATCCCGGTCTGCGTGGTGGCCTCTGGTGACGACCGCCTCGCTGCTTTCTCGCGCTACGCGCGCGACTGCTGCGAGTGGCCGGACGAGACGGAGGAGCGGCTCTCGCTCCTCGACGAGCTCGCTCAGGCGGAGGAGCAGCGCTGGGCACTCATCCCGTCTGCGGACGAGTCGGCGGCGTTCGTCGCACGTCACCACGCTCGTCTCGCGGAGCGGCTCGTGCTGACGACACCGCCGTGGCCCGTCTTCGAGTGGGCGTACGACAAGAGGCGGACCCATGACCTCGCGCGAGAGGCTCACGTCGACTACCCGTGGACGATGTACCCGTCCGATCGGGCGGAGCTCGAGGCGGCGGAGCTTCGGTTCCCGCTGATCCTCAAGCCCGCGCTGAAGCCGGAGCTCAACCGCTTCACGGCGGCGAAGGCCTGGCGGTGCGATGGCCTCGAGACCCTGCTGGCTCGATATGACGAGGCCCGGCGGCTCATCGATCCCGAGCTGCTCATGGTGCAGCAGCTCGTCTCAGGTGGTGGCGGGGCGCAGCTCTCGTTTGCGGCGCTCGCCGACTGCGGCGTTGTGCGGCATGCCCTGACTGCTCGACGGACGCGACAGTATCCGCCGGACTTCGGCCGCGCGAGCACCTTTGTCGAGACCGTCGACGCTCCCGAGATCGAAGAGCCGTCGCGTAGGCTGATCGAGGCGAGCGGATTCACGGGGCTGCTCGAGATCGAGTACAAGGTCGACGGCGACGGCAGGCCGCTGCTCCTGGACATGAACGCGCGGATCTGGGGCTGGCAGAGCCTCTGCGGCCGCGCCGGTGTCGACTTCCCGTGGCTGCTCTGGTTGGAGCTGCAGGGTGCGACGCGCGCGCCGGTGCGGGCCCGCACCGGCGTCCGTTGGATCCGGCTCTCGACCGACGTGCCGACCTCCCTGAAGGAGCTCGGGGCGGGTCGTATGCCGGCTCGGGCGTACCTCCGCTCGCTGCTCCCTCCGCACGAGGGCGCGGTCTTTGCACGTGACGACCCCTGGCCCGGCGTCTTGGAGTTGCCGCTCCTGCTCAGAACCCTGGCGAGGAGGCTCAGTGCCCGCGGCGCCTGAGACGCCACAGATCGCGATCGCCGAGCGCGCCGACGTGGTGCCCGCAGACTCGGCGGACTGGCGCACGTTCGTGCTCGGCCATCCGGACGCGCTGCCGTACCACCACCCCGCGTGGCTCGAGGCACTGGCCGAGGCATACCGGTACGAGCCACAGGCGGTGCTACTGCGAGGCACGGAAGGAAACGTGCTTGCGGGAGCGCCTTTCGTGGAGGTCGGCGGAGCACTCCGTGCCCGTCGCTGGGTCTCGCTGCCGTTCACCGACGCATGCCCGCCCCTGACGGCCGAAGGCGTGTCCGCTCACGACGTGTTCGCGGCGATGGAGAAGGCCGGCGCCGAGCGTGGAGTCCGTGGCATCGAGCTGCGCGCCGCAGCCGCCGGACTCGAGGAGCTAGCTAGCACGCGTGGAGTCGTCCACGAGCTTTCGCTCGGGGATCCGGACGACCTCTTTCGCGCGTTCAGGTCGAACGTCCGTCGCAATATCCGCAAGGCGGAGGCATCGGGAATCGTCGTTCGGGCGGGGGAAGAGCGTGGGCAACTCACGCGTGTCTACTACGCGCTGCACGCGGACACGCGCCGCCGCCTCGGGGTCCCACCGCAGCCGCACCGCTTCTTCGAGGCTCTCTGGAGATGCGTCGTCGAGCCGGGACTCGGCTTCGTCCTGCTTGCGTACCGCGGCGATGAGGCCGTGGCCGGCGCCGTCTTCCTCGCCTGGAACGGACGGGTCGTCTACAAGTACGGCGCGTCCGACGCACGCCACTGGGCGCTCCGGCCCAACAACCTGCTCTTCTGGGAAGCCATTCGTCGCGGTCACAGCTCGGGAGCGCGCGTTCTCGATTTCGGCCGAACCGAACTCGAGGACGAAGGCCTGCGCTTCTTCAAGGCGAGCTGGGGAGCGGTCGAGAAGCCGCTGGCGTACACGACGATCGGGAAGGCGTCTGGCGGCGGTGGTGCGGCGGGACGTGTGCTGCGTCCGTTCTTGCGAGTCGCTCCGCCGGCGGTTGGCTGTGCGGTGGGCTCGCTGTTCTACCGCCTTGCCGCCTGACTATCGCGTTTCGGCGGCAGGTGTCGGGCAGTCAACCGGGCCCTGGTGATCCGATGCGTGGACGCTCCTGGGAGATGCCGATTGCCACCAGCAGCCAGCCGGCCAGCTCCGTGGAGTGCTTGAGCATGCCCTTCATCTGATAGGGCCACGTGTTCTCGCCATAGCCGAGCGCAGCGACGACGTGGGGCCCGAAGGCATGTACGGCGTACGAGAAGACGAGCGCGGCGAGCCCAGCGCGGACGACGGCCCGCCCAGGCTCGGGGTCGTCGGAAGTGAGATACCAGATGAGGAGGAACAGAACCGCCACCGGCCCAAGCAGGAGTGCCGCTCGGAAGCTGACACCGACCCGGGCGACGAGGAGGGCAGCCGTCAACGCCGCGACCACCATCCATCCAGTCGACCAGCGGGACTCGCGGCTTCGCACCGCCGCCGCGAGCGCCGCGAGGCCCTGTGCAGCGAGGCTTGCGACTCCGAAGATGCTCGCATGGGTCTCGGAGTTCAGAAGACCGATGCGCAGCTGGAAGAGGCCGTAGTCGATCGCCTGCGCCAGGATCAGGCAAACCACGGCGACGAGCGTCAGGACGGTCCCCAGCGAGACGTCGAGAAACCGGCCCAGCGTGCTGCGAGTTGGCGTGAATCTCGATTCCGAGGCGACTGGCAGTTCAGCTGTGGCGGCCCGATCGCGTGCGCTCATCACCCAAACGATGCCGCGCCGGGCCCCGGACCGACCTAGCCGGGAGGCTAGTTCGAAGCCAGTTCTTTCCTTCAGAGCTTTTCGGCGAGGCCCAGCCGCATTACGCTCAGTTCCAGCCATGACGGAGCTCCGTCTCAACTCAGAAGCCGTCTCCTGGCGCGAGGTCGACGGCGAGGTGATCGCGCTCGACCACGAGTCGTCCTCGTATGTGGCCACCAACGCGACCGGAGCGCTGCTCTGGAAGTCGCTGGTGGCGGGAACGTCACGCGAGGCGCTTGTGGCGTTGCTCGTGGCCGACTACGAGGTCGAGGAGAAGCACGCCCGGGCCGACGTCGAGGCGTTCCTGGAAAGTCTCGCCGAGCAGGGCTTGCTGGCGGCGTGAGCGGAACCGCCGCGGCTGTTGGCGCTACGCCGCAGGGAGACGCTCGGGCACAGCCGACAGTGCTCGACCTACAGCCTCCGTCGAATAGGGCTGCCCAGTTTCGGCAGGTCCCGCAGCTGGTACTCGGGGCGCTGCGACTCGTGTGGCAAGCCGCCAGGGGAAATCTTCTCGTGACCTGCTTCCTCCAACTGGCGTCGGCAGTCTGCATCGGGCTGCAGCTCCTCATCGCCCGCCGGATCCTGGAAGGCCTCGTCGCCGTCAGCCACGGGCAACCGGTCTCGAGCGTCTACCTCTGGTTCGGATTGCTGGCGGCGATCACGGCTGCCCTCAGCGCGCTCGCCGCGTTCCTGAGCTATGAGCAGCGACTGCTGTCCGAGCTCACGGCCCGGCACGCCTTCGACGGGATCATCGGCGTTGCCAGCGCTGTGGAGCTGGACTCGTTCGACACGCCATCCTTCTACGACCAGCTCCAGCGTGCGCGCCACTCGGGCGTCTACCGGACGGTAGACCTCGTCAATGGCCTGCTTTCGCTGACGACGGGCATCCTCATGAGCCTTGGCATAGCACTGGTGCTCGCGATGCTTCAGCCCGTCCTCCTCGTCTTCGTCGCGCTCGCCGCGGTCTTTCCGCTTGTCGCGGCGATCCACAACGGACGCCAGGCCTACCGGTTCGAGTACGCGATGACTCCCGAGAGCCGCGAGCGACTGTACGTGATGGAGCTCCTCACCGATCGCGAGCCGGCAAAGGAGATCCGCGCCTTCGGTGCCGGTCCGTTCCTGCGCGAGCGCTGGGACGCGCTGACGAACGAGCGCGTCCGCCAATTCAGGCTCTTCCTCCGCGCCCGCCTCAAAGTGGCACTGCTCGGCACCGGGGCGGGCATGGTCGGCACCGTCGTTGCGCTCGGCGCGCTCCTCTACCTGCTCACGCACGGCAGCCTTCCTGTCGCCTCGGCCCTCACTGCGGGACTCGCGATGCAGCAGCTCGGAGCACGCCTGAACTCGCTCACGGCGGGCGTTGGGACGCTAATCGAGTCGGGCATGTTCCTCGACGACTACAGCAGCTTCGTCGAGCTCGCGCCCGGCGAGCGGCAGCCGGCGCCAGGGGACCATTCGCAGCCGGGAGCCGCAAGCAAGTTCAGCGGCCTCCGAGTGGAGAACGTCTCGTTCGCCTATCCGAGCAGCCGGGCGCCGGTGCTCGAGGACGTATCGCTTGAGGTGGAGCCCGGCGAGGTGGTCGCTCTCGTCGGCGAGAACGGCTCGGGCAAGACGACTCTCGTGAAGCTGATCTGCCAGCTCTACCGTCCTCACGCCGGCCGCATCGTCTGGAATGGCGTCGACGTGGCAAGCCTGACCGACGGCGAGGCTCGCGACGACATCACGGTCCTGTTTCAGGACTATGTCCAATACCACTTGTCCGCGCACGACAACATCGTGGTGGGACGGCCTCACCTCTCCGACGACGTCGAACGTGCCACGGCCGCTGCAGAGCGGGCAGGCGCGGCGCGCTTCCTCTCGACGCTCCCCCAAGGCTACGAGACGCGCCTCGGTCCGCAGTTCTTCGGCGGGCACGAGCTCTCGGTCGGGCAGTGGCAGCGGCTCGCGCTCGCGCGCGCGTTCTTCCGGGCCGGCAACTTCCTGATCCTCGACGAGCCGACGGCGTCGCTGGATCCACGGGCGGAGGCCGAGCTGTTCGACCAGATGCGGCAGCTGGCCGGCGGTCGCTCGGTTCTGCTCGTCTCGCACCGCTTCTCCACCGTTCGTTCCGCGGACAGGATCTACGTCCTCGAGCACGGGCGGGTGATCGAGTCCGGCACGCACGACGAGCTGGTGGCTCTCGGCGGCGCGTACTCCGCCCTGTTCAACCTCCAGGTCGAGACGTACGTCACCGGAGCGAGCGCCGGGTAGCCGCCATGCCCGCGCACGGGGCGTACGGCTTCAGGCTCGAATATCGGGGCGGCGACGGTCGGCTGCGCGACCTCGTGGAACTCGGAGACGAGGCGCCGCTCGTCACCCTCCGCTGGCGGCATGCCTGTCCAGCCACCACGTTCGACGACCACGCAGTGGGTCGCGCCTCCATGGGCACGCGTGGCGCCACCGCCTTCTATGTGACGGCCGAGCCCAGGTCCGTACTCTTCGACATCGGCGTCGCGCCGGACCCCGACGCGCTCGTCCATCCGATCGCAGCGGTGCCGCTCGCGATCCTGGCCCGCTGGCGAGGGCACGTGACGCTCCATGGAGGGGCGTTTGAGGCGGCGGGGGAGGCGTGGGCGCTACTGGGGGAGCGCGAGGCGGGCAAGAGCACGGCGCTGGGGATTCTGGCCGGCCTAGGCTGTGCCGTGGTCGCCGACGACCTCCTCGTTCTCGACGACGGATTCGTCCTTGCAGGTCCGCGCTGCGTCGACTTGCGCGAGGACGCCGCCGAGCGGTTGGGACCCGCTCGCGACCTCGGCCTCGTCGGGCCGCGGCGACGCCTCCGCCTCTCCGGTCGGCCCGCTCCTGCGTGCCTTCCGCTCGGCGGTTTCTTCCTCCTCGAGTGGGCGGACGAGCCACTCGTTCAGACGGAGCGCTTGCCGCTGCCCGAGCGCGTACCGCTCCTGCACCGGCTCGAGTACGCGGGGCTGGTCGGCCCCGCCGACCCGCTGAAGGTCCTCGATCTCGCAGGCTTACCGGCCTGGCGAGTCCGGCGCCCGCGCGACTGGGAGGCGACGGAGGATGCCGTGCAGCGGATGCTGGAGCTGGCCCTCGCTACCGGCTCCGCGCCGCCAGCCATGCGCACTGGAGTGACGTGAGCGACCGGAAGTCGGGCCGTTCGCTCAGCCACTCCGCCCGGAGCGCCTCGACCTCGACGAGGTCGCGGCCGAGACCGGATCCGTCCCATTCGGCGGCGAACGACCGCGCTGCAGGCCCCCAGGGGACGGTCGTGAACGTCGCCTTCGTTTTCCGCGCGATCGTCTCCGGCGGGAGCAGGTCGCCGAAGAGTCGCTCGAGCGCCTCGTTGCGGCTGACGAAGCCGGTGAGGGGTACGACACGTGCGACTGCTCGTGCAAACGCAGGCTCGAGAAACGGCTCCACGAGCAGGACACCGGCGTCGGCGGCGAGCGCGGCGAACACGGCACGCCCGAGCTCGAAGTAGCGCGAGTCCAGGACCGACTCCACGTAACTGCTCCAGCTCCCGTCTCTGGTGGTCGCCTGAGTCGCCCACAAGCGCTGCAGCTCGCGATCGGCCTCTGGTGTAAGCCAACCGAGGCGGAGTGGCGCCCGCCGCCGCCAGATCTCCCCGCGCACCCGACGGGGCATTGAGAAAAGCACGAGCTGCTTAGCGTCGGCACGGCGCGGGATCGCTCTGCCATGGCGCAAGAGCCAAATCCGTCGCAGGTCCCAAGGCGAAAGGAACTCGTCGCCGCCGTTGCCCGTCAACAGCGAGCCTCGCTCGGCAGCTGCGAGCATCGGCGCGGTTGAGTGCGCCAGCGGCGGCCAGTACTCTCCGTGCCGGTCGAGCAATGCGGAACCGATCGGCCCGAGCGCGTCGAGCTCCGTCGTAAGGTCGAGGCGCAGCCACTCCCCGAGCCCGAGGTGGCGGACAGTCAGCTCCTGCCAACGCTCTTCCTCTGCGCGCAGATCGCCGCCGAACCGCAGCGTGACCGGAATCGGCGCATCGAGCCCGTGCTTCCGTGCGATCGCCGCGGCGGTGGCAAGCACAGCCGAAGAGTCGCGACCGCCCGAGAAGGCGACGACACAGGGCGTCCGGCGCAACGCCGGAAGTACGAGCGCCTCGAGCGTTTCGCGCGGTTCGGCTCGTCCAGTTTCGGCAGCCGTGGGAACGGCCGACCGCCGAGAGCCGAACACCATCCCCGATGCGCGCTCGAGCGCCTCCAGAGGAGGCAGCCGCGACGGAATCTCACGTATCCGTGCCGAGATGACCGATCACAGTGGTCGGCAGAGCAATTGATCCTGACCGGCCGCCAGGCCAGTCATCCGGCCGCTACGGCGAAGGTGTGCAGCCCTCGCCAGTGAAGTTCGAACTCAGCAGCTGGGGATACGCGCTGTCGCCGCTCCCGCCACACTTGTTGACGGCCGTGAGGTCCCGCACGCCGCCCAACTGGACGACGATCGGGGCTTCGTACTCCTTCTTCTCCACATGACCTCCAGGTAACTCCGATGGCCCACCCCGTGTGGGATCCCTAGCGGTGACTTTAGAAGAGATGCGCCTCCTAGTCCAGACCGGAAAGGGCTCGTGAACCGAGAACCACCCGGAAGGAGAGTGTCCGCGCCTTCGCCGCGTGATGATGCCGCTGTGCGGACGCGCGGTGCGCCACCCGGACGAGCGAGAGCCTTCGGCAGCCTCTGAACCCCTAAAAGTCTAGTTTTTTGCTTAATCCTCTTTACAGCGCCCCAAACGGCATGTAGAAGAAGTCCTACACCTCTCTCCTCTACGACGGAACAGGTGGGACCCGTAACTTCGATCGAAAGGCGGCCCTTTCGATGAGGCACATGACTGAGAAGTCCGCGGTCATTTTCGACCGGCATCCTCTCTGGTTGGATGCGATGGACA
>Ga0335085_10001466_pt1 | contig 49562 bp, 36 predicted proteins | sample Lox_Sample_45_FD_206712 | JGI IMG/M metagenome (GOLD analysis project Ga0335085, IMG submission 206712) | Soil microbial communities from Loxahatchee National Wildlife Refuge, Florida, United States - Lox_Sample_4.5 | ecosystem: Environmental > Terrestrial > Soil > Wetlands | place: USA... | reverse complement strand
CAGGGTCCGCGGAACGTAGTAGCTGGGCTCCTGTTGGTACGGCACGTAGATCTCTTCGTCAGCTTGGACCTCCAAGCCGCGATTTTTCACGTTTCCAACCACGCCCACGATAGTGAAGGGCAAAGGTGCGTGCTTCGGGCCGCCGGGCGTCGCCACTTTTTCCACGCCAGGAAATTCGATCTGGCTCCCGATGGGATCGCCGCCCGGCCAGAAGTCGTGCGCCAGCCGCTCGTTGATGATGACCACACGAGAGGCATTCGCGTCGTCCTCGTCCGTAAAGAGGCGTCCGCGGAGCAGGGAAATGCCCATCGTCCGGAAGTAGCCGGCGCTGATCACGCGATTCACCGCGTCGGGGTACTGGCTCGGTGGCGGCGTGGGACGCCCCACGATCACGAAGCCGTCGCCGTTTCCTCCGTCGGGTGGCAGGCCGCCGCCATCGATGACCGCCGCGGACGTTACCCCCGGCAGCGCCTCCACCTTCTTCAGCAACTCGCGGTAGAACTCCACCTGAGCCGTCCGTCTGACGTACTGAGGGCCGAGCAGCGCCACGCGCATGGTGAGGACGTTGTGCGTGTCGATGCCCATGTCGACGCGGGTCAGGGCTACGAATGTCTTGATCAGCAGGCCGGCGCCCGCGAGCAGGACGACAGCCAGCGCCAGTTCCCAGCTCACCAGCAACCCGAGCCGCTGGCGCGTGCGCGCGCTGCCGGTCGAACTGCGGCCGCTTTCCTTGAGCGAATGATTCAGATCCATCCGCGATGCCGTAAGCGCAGGGACGAGTCCGAAGGCGATGCCCGTGGCCAGCGACAGGATCAGCGTAAAGGCGAGCACGCCGGCGCTCACGTGGACCGAGCCGAGGCCTGGCGTATCCTCGGGCGCAATCGCCACCAGGAATCTTGTTCCCCACGAGGCCAGCAGCAAACCCAACAAGCCGCCGCCGATCGCCAGCAGAACGCTTTCCGTGACCAGTTGACGAACCACGCGTCCGCGTCCCGCGCCCATGGCGCTGCGAATGGCGATCTCCTTCTCGCGGGCCGAGACCTTGGCAAGCTGCAGGGCTTCCAGATTCGCGCAGGCGATCAGCAATACCACGCCGACGGCCGCCAGCAAGATCAGCAAGGCCGGGCGCGTGTTGCCCACCACTTCCTCGTGAAGGCTGATCACGTGGATGCCCCATCCTTTTTGGTCGGGATACTGCTTTTCGAGCCCGCTCGCGATGGTGTTCATCTGCGCCTGGGCCTGGTCGATTGAGACACCCGGCTTCAACCGCGCAATGGAAAGGTATTCGTGCCACGTACGTTCGGGCTGGCGGAGGTCAAGCCCGGCGAGCCAGAGCTGCGGCCTGTCGTCCCGGGGAGAAAAGTAGAAGCCGGGCGGCATGATCCCGATCACGGCATGGTGCTCGCCGTTGATCATGATCTCGCGGCCGACCATCGACGGATCGCCGCCATAGCGGCGCCTCCAGAGCCCGTCGCTCAGCACCACGCCGGTTGAACTCGCGGGCTGATCCTCCTGAGGGGCGAACGTCCGCCCCAGCGCGGGGTGCACTCCGAGCACGTCGAAGAAATTCGCCGAAACCTGTTCGCCGTCCACTTCCAGGGGCTCTCCGGTTCCACTGACGTCGTAACTGCCCTCGTCGATGGCAGCCATGGCGCCGAAGACATGATTCTGTTTCCGCCAGTCGACGAAATTAGCCGCGGAGACGATATTGTGGAACCAGCCGCGGCTGGGATTCTGCTCCCACAACATCACGAGGCGGCCGGAGTCCGGGTAGGGCAGACGATTGATCAGCACGGCGTCGATTACGCTGAAGATCGCCGTATTCGCGCCGATGCCGAGCGCCAGCGTGAGCAGGGCCACGGTCGTAAATCCCCGGCTCTTGGCCAGCACGCGCGCGCCGTAGCGGAGGTCCTGCATGAGAACATCGACGAGCGGCAGTCCGCGCGCTTCACGATGCCCCTCTCGTGCCTGCTCCATTCCGCCAAAGCTGACGCGCGCCTGCCGCCGCGCTTCCTCGGGTGAGAGTCCGCGGCGCAGATTCTCCTCGATCGCGAGATTGACGTGCGCCGCCATTTCAGCGTCGAGTTCTTGATCGAGGGGCCGGTTGCGGAATAGCGACCGAATTCTCTTGAATATTCCTTGCAGGTGGCTTTTCATCTCGGTACTCCCTCCCCCTGCATGGCAAACACACGACCCATAACGCCCGAGAGGCGCTGCCAGTAAGCGGCGTGCTCACAGAGCTGTTTCCGGCCCTGGCGGGTGATGGAATAGAACTTCGCCTTGCGATTGTTGTCGGAGGTACCCCAGCCGGCCGTGATCCATCCCCGGTTCTGCAGCCGGACCAGCGAGGCGTAGATGGTGCCCTGGTTGAGCAGCACCTGATTGCCGCTCACCTGCTCGATGCGCCGCGCGATGCCATAGCCGTGCAGCGAGCCCAGCACGGCGAGCGTCTGGAGCACCATCACATCCAGCGTCCCTTGCAACAGATCGAGTTTCGACTTGGGCATGGGGTCTCCTGTGTTACTACCACATAAGAGTATCAAAATTCGTGTGCCGTTGCCACACGTATGCCGTAGGGGCAGGCCCCTGTGCCTGCCCAGGGCCGATGAAGAATGCGGATTGATAGTCGCCGCCTGATGTTCCAGCCCGGGCACAGGGTGGGATTGGGCAGGCGCAGGGGCCTGCCCCTACGGAATGTGTCGTTGCGTGGTCCTGAGGGCGACGTAAGGCGCCTACATCAAAAAGCGACGTAGGCGCCACCCGCGGCTCTGCGCCAGAGGGCATGGCGGGGGCCAAATCAGGCTGAAATTCAAAATGAGTCACTACCCACCCGCGCTTTGGCTTGGTATTAACCAGCACGTTATGCTATGGTAATATTGTTCCAAGTCCCGACTTTGTGCCCTTGCGCTCCGCTCTTCGGCTGGCGTCGCACAGGTGGTGAAGCGATGGCCTTGCGCCTCAATTCGCGTTTCCAGCCGATCCCACACCACGGTCGTGGCCGGCCAGATGGCGGCTCCGAGTTTTCGAAGGGCAGAAAAAGTGCCCGAATCGAGGAACGAACCCACTATCTCCTTTTTTATCAGTTGCGTGTATAACAATTATACAGCCCGGAATGACTCTGGCTTGGGACTCTTTTGCAGGGGCAAGACGGAGTATTTTGATTTGGCGGAGTTCGCGACCTATCCGAGCTTTCGACAGACATTCTTGCGAAAAAAGTGCCCAAATCAAGGAACGAACCCACCATCTCATTTAGAATCAACACACAGTATAGAATTTACACACGTTGAAACGGCCCTAATCCCGGCACTCTGTCACAAACGATATTGCAGGAACGAACGTGCCATCCGCCATTCGAGAAAACAACCCGGATGCGCAGGCGGCGCACTGGGGAGGCTTTGACCGTGAAACCTGTTCGGACATTTGACGTGATTCCCGCGCTGCCTTCAGCCATCGAAGGGCTTCGCGCTGCCGCCTACAATCTCCGTTGGAGCTGGGACCACGAGACCATCGAGCTCTTCCGCCGTCTGGATCGTGATCTCTGGGAATCGACGGGCCATAACCCCGTCCTCATGCTGGGTACGATCGAACAGGAGAAGCTGGAAGCCGCCGCCCGTGACGATGCCTTCCTCGCTCACCTGCAGCGGGTTTCGTCGGGCCTGGAGTCCTACCTTGAGAGCACAGCGACGTGGTTCGGGAGCCGCCCGGCCTCGGGGAACAAGCTGCTCACGGCATACTTCTCCGCCGAATTCGGGCTCACCGAATGCCTCTCGATCTTCGCCGGCGGTCTCGGGATCCTCGCAGGCGACCATCTGAAATCCGCCAGTGACTTGGGCGTTCCGGTGGTCGGGGTAGGTCTGCTCTATCAACAGGGCTACTTCCGCCAGTACACCAATCAAGGAGGCTGGCAGCAGGAATCATACGAGAACAACGACTTTAACAATCTCCCGGTCAGCCCGGTGCTGGACGTGGCGGGAAGGCCTCTCACGGTCGGCATCGAATTTCCGGAGCACGAAGTGCGGGCGCAGGTTTGGGCGGCCCAGGTCGGCAGGGTGACGCTCTACTTGCTCGATACGAACATTCCTGCCAACCCCAGGCCGGAGGATCGGGTCATCACCGACCAGTTGTACGGCGGTGACAACGAAATGCGCATCCGGCAGGAATTGATCCTGGGGATCGGCGGATACCGGGCCCTGCGCGCGATTGGCCTCGATCCCACCGTTTACCACATGAACGAGGGGCATTCCGCCTTTCTCGCCCTGGAGCGCATTCGCCATCTCATGGAGAGCCGCCACTTGAGCTATGCCGAGGCGCGCGAGCTGGCCTCGGCGAGCCTGGTCTTTACCACGCACACCCCGGTGGAAGCGGGACAGGATTATTTCTCCCCTGAACTGATGGACCGCTACCTCGGCCCGTTTGCGAAGAGCCTTGGATTGTCCAGGTACGACTTTCTCGCCCTGGGCCGCAAAGGTCCCGAGGACGCGGGCGACTTTTGCATGACCGTTCTCGCGCTGCGCCTGGCCTCCTATCGCAACGGCGTCAGCAGGCTGCACGGCGAGGTGAGCCGCAAGATGTGGCAGGCGTTGTGGCCGGCGGTGCCTCTCGATGAGGTGCCCATCCAGCACGTCACCAATGGCGTACACTTCCGAAGCTGGATTTCCCTGGAAATGAACCAGCTCTACGATCGCTACCTCGGACCGAGATGGCACGAAGAGCCGGCGGATCACAAGGTGTGGAATCGCATCCATTCAATATCGGCTGAGGAACTGTGGCGGACCCACGAGCGGCGGCGGTTCCGCCTGGTGGCCTGGGTGAGAAACCGGGTGCTCGTTCAGCGAATCCGGCGCGGGGCGCCGCCCTCGGAAATTGCCGACGCCCAGGAGGTGCTCAACCCGGACGCTCTCACCATCGGCTTTGCGCGCCGCTTCGCCACTTATAAACGCGGCACCCTGGTTCTTCGCGACCTTCCCCGCCTGGAGCGCATTTTGACCGATCCGCAGCGGCCGGTGCAGTTGATCTACTCCGGAAAAGCTCATCCTCGCGACGATGCCGGCAAGGAGCTGATTCGCCAGATCAGCGGGCTCACGCGTCAACCGGCGCTCGGCCGGCACATTGTCTTCATCGAGGACTATGACATGGCGGTCGCCCGCGCTTTGGTCCAGGGGGTAGATGTGTGGCTGAACACGCCGCGACGTCCGCTGGAGGCCAGTGGAACCAGCGGCATGAAGGCTGCCGCCAACGGCGCTCTGAATCTGAGCACGCTCGACGGGTGGTGGGACGAGGTATGGCGCGGACGCGATGAGACGCCCGGCGGCGGTCGTTTCCGGCGCGCCTCCGACGCGCCCTCGTCGATTGGGTGGGCCATCGGCAAGGGCGAGACCTATGACAACGAGGAGACTCAGGACCAGGTGGAAGCCGAAGCGCTCTACGACCTGCTCGAGCGCGACGTGGTGCCCTCGTTCTACGATCGCGGAGACGACCGGATTCCGCGACGCTGGGTGGAACGGATGGAAGCTTCCATCGCCGCGGTCTGCCCGTTCGTAAACACCAACCGTATGGTGAAGGATTACACCGAGCAGTTCTATCTCAAGGCGCAGGAACACTACGGCGCGCTCGAGGCGCAGGATGCGGCGCGGGCGCGGTCGCTCGCGGCCTGGATCGCGAGGGTGCGCCAGGCGTGGCCCGACGTGCGCGTCGAGAGCGTGGAGCAGCGATCGAACGGCTCAGTCCCGGTCGGGACGGATCTTCAGGCGCGCGCGCGCGTCAGGCTGGGGCCGCTCGAGCCCGAGGACGTCCGGGTGGAGCTTTACATGGGACGTGTTGATCCTTCCGGCGATCTCTCGGACCCGGCGGCGATCCGGATGCAGGCTTCGGGCCGCGACGGCGACGGCCTGTTCGGGTTCGAGATCACGGCGCCCTGTGAGCGCAGCGGGAAGCACGGGTTCACCATCCGGGTGCGGCCGGACCATCCCGACCTGGTCACGTCTTTCGTTCCTAGCCTACTGTGCTGGGCTCACCCAGCGTAGCGGCGGGCCCCTGCGCCCTCCCACGTCGCGCGAGCGCCCGGATGCGCGGGTCCTCGCCGCTCCCGGCCGCCCCTGCGTCGAATTGGAGAACCATGGAACTCTACGTTAGTGGTGGGCGGCAGCGCCGGCAACTGGCGGGCGAAGTCGCGCCGGAGTGGAGCCTTTACGATCGCGCGCGCATCGTGCGCATCGACACGGAATCGCTGCGCTCGGAGATCGTGGTGGAGTACGACACGCCGCCCGAGGCCCGTCCCGACGAAGGCTACTCGATTCTGTTCAAGCAGGGCACTCTGGACGGCCGCAGGCTTTATATCTGTACCTCCACCGAGGTGCTGATCTTCGACACGCCCGAATTCAGGCGTGTCGGCTACGTGTCGCAGCCCACGTTCAACGATCTTCATCACGTCTGCCCCGGCGCCTCGGGATCGCTGCTCGTCGCCAGCACCGGGCTCGACATGGTGGTGGAATGCGCTGCGGGCGGCGAGCTCCTCCGCCAGTGGAGCGTGATCGGAGAGAATTCCCGGGATCGTTTCTCGAAGAGCACGGATTACCGCAAGGTGGCGACCACGAAGCCGCATAAATCGCATCCCAATTTTGTCTTTCACCTGAACGGCGACATCTGGGTGACGCGCGCCTGGCAGAAGGACGCGCTCTGCCTCACCTGCCCGGAGCGCCGCTTCAGCGTGGGCACGGAAACGATCCATGACGGCCTGGTGATCGGCGATTCGATCTGGTTCACCTCCGTAGACGGCAAGGTGATCGAGATCGACCGCGGAAGCCTGCAAGTGAAGCGGTTGGTGGATTTGAATGGGATCGACAGCAAGCCGGGAACGGTCCTCGGCTGGTGCCGTGGTCTATGCCCGGTCAGTGAGCATCTGACCTGGGTCGGGTTCACCCGCGTTCGCAAGACCAAGTTTCGCGAGAACCTGCTCTGGGTGAAGCATCGCTTCACCAATCCTGATGTGCCGACGCACATCGCCCTTTACGATCTTGACCGCAAAAAGTGCCTGCAGGAGATCGATCTGGAGGAGCGCGGGCTCAACGTTGTGTTCAGCATTTTCCCGGTCGTGCTGTAGCGGCGGTGTCCTCACCGCCGCATCAGGGTCATTGGTTGGCTCGGCGGCGAGGACACCGCCGCTCCAGCGAGTGTTGACCGAAGGGGGCTTCATGAGCAGGACAGCAGTCGATGCCGAATTCCTGGCGCTGGCGGAACACTCGCTGCGCCGGCACCATCTGCCGAGGATCGAGCGCTGCCTCGCGATGCTCTCGGCCGAGCAGATCTGGTGGCGGCCCAACGAGTCATCGAACAGCGCCGGGAATCTGACGCTGCACCTTGCAGGCAACGTCCGTCAATGGATTGTCGCGGGCCTGGGCGGCGCCGCGGATGCGCGCCAGCGCGACCTGGAGTTCTCCGAACGCGGGCCTGTGCCGCGCGCCCGGCTGGTGAGGACGCTTCACTCGGCGGTACTGGACGCCTGCAGGGTGATACGGCGTCTGACGCCGGCGGAATTGGCAGCTGGCTATAGGATCCAGAAGCTGCCCGTGACCGGCCTGAACGCGTTGCTCCACGTGGTGGAGCACTTCGCCTTTCACAGCGGGCAGATCATCTTCATCACCAAGCAAGTCCAGTCGCGGGACCTGCGTTTTACCCATTTGCCGGGCGACATGCGCGTATCAAGGCCCGGGAGAGCGAAGCAGAGGAGGGGCAGGGAATTGCCCGTGCTTTGAGGATACGCGAGGTCCACTCAGGTGGTTTGAGTGATTTGCTTGGCCAGCATAATCATTTTGCCTTCGGGCACGGTAATGCCGTTGATGACCCCGCCCTGAGGTTCGTAGAAGAGCAACCCCTTCACCTCGAGCTTGGGCTGCGGCTGAAGCGCGGAGAGTCCGGCGACATTGCTGAAGATGGTCTGAGCGTTTGTGATGACATAGACAGGAAGTGCGGCAGGGTTCTGCTGATCCAGCATGGCACAGGGCTCGAGGGTGAACGCGCCGGTGCGATTGTCGCTCTGGGCCGATACCAGCGAGACAAAGTTTCCCAGGTGTGTCTGCAGTTTCAGATCGATCTCGTTGGCCACCATGCTGACGGGCAGCGCTGCGGCCGGCGGCGTAGCGGCCGGAGGAACGGTGTAGACCCCGTGAACGACCACGTCCTCGCCGACAGCGATCTGGCCCGGTCCGAACGGCAACGCCGCGAAGTTGGCTCCTTGCGGATTGCTGGCAGAGGAAGTGGCGTAGAGCGGCGGAGGCATCGTGTTGTAGAGGGTGCCGGAGGAAATCGTCACGGCGGTGAGAGCGTCGAGGGGCACCACCGAGACCGGCGGCTGCGTCTCACGAAGAAACATGTCGAAGCCGGTGATGTTTCCGCTGCTGTCTTTCATGATCGAGAGCACGGGGCCGACAAATGCCACCTGCTGGTTGGCGACGACTTCCTGAGGACCCAAGGAGACGGTGTTGGCCTCAAACAGTCCGTTCTTGTCAACGAATCCGTCGGCTGCGGCATAGCTGCCGGTTAGAACCGAATGCAGCGGGGTCGTGGGAACGCTGCAGGCCGGATTTCCCGTTACCCCAGACAGGCAGCAGGCTTGGTTCGAGAAGGTTGTCGGCCCACAGAGAAAGGAGTTTGGAGTCAGCTGTACACTCAGCACCGGCCCGCCCGAGCTGATCACATTGGAGGGTAGCAGTTGCACGGCGACGCCTCCGAGGTACTGCACGCCTCCCGAAATGGACGCCGTGTTCTGCACGGATTCAATGAAGCCTTCTGTGCCGTCGATGTTCCCAAAGCTGCCGGAGGTGGAAAGGGCGGGGGCGCTGGCCGTCGCCATTGGATTGATCGCGCCCGTAATCTCCCCCTGCGAATTGACCTCCACCGAGTGCTGAAGGTTGAAATCGAGAGAAACTACGGCGACGCCGTCGGGGGGCACGACGAGCTGGGGACTGATGGTGTAGGTCAGAGGCGAGGGCGTGGTGAGGGTCTCGGCCAAAGTCTTGATCGGCGGGTCCGCCGAAGGGTCGTAGACGTACATGCTGCCAACGTCAACACCCAGCGCGATGCGGCCGTAGCTGGCGGCGTTCGCGCTGCCGCTATTCAGGACCGTGGAAAAACCCTGCAGTTTTGCCAGATCGATGGGTATCAGAGTACTCAGCGAGCTTAGAAGTCCCACGCCGGCGCCGCTTCCGCTGTAATAGAGAATCAGTTCAGTCACGTTGAACCGTGCCGCGAGCACATCGCAAACCGGCGTGTCGCCGATGAGGGTAAAGACGGTGCCCTTCCCCGCTGTTGTCGTGGTCGTCGATGAACCGCAACGCAGGCTGAAAGAGGCAACCACCAGCAGGATCGAAACCGCCAACGCGCGTCGCGCCATCATCACTCCCAGAGAGCAGTATCCGCAGTCTTCAAGCGCCGAGGCGCCATTTACTCCCACAAGGTCCAGCGCCATCAAACATTCTGGCTGGTTGGGTCCTTTGCTGTGATGGCGACCTGAGGGGCGTGGGTTATCCGGCCGCCTTGGCGCGGGGCTTCTTCGCAGGGCTGAAGCCCAACCATTACTAATACCCCGAATCCGCTGCGCGGCGCAATGCCGGGCGGCGTAGGCGTAACTGCATCATCATCCCGCTTGAGCGAGGCTCTAACCCTCCACCGCGTATCGGCGCCGTCCGGCGTTGCGCTGTGCTAGACTGACTCCAGCCGGAGGGATGGGTGAGCGGTTGAAACCGGCGGTCTTGAAAACCGTTAGCCTCGAAAGGGGCTCGGGGGTTCGAATCCCTCTCCCTCCGCCACGCCAACGCGATTCAGAATCAATCAGTTGACAGAGGCGTGTTCTTGGCGTACCTCTGGTGTACCGTTCGTCGGAGAGAACCATATGCCCCATGCCCGTCGGACGTCAGCTTCCAATCGCTCTTGCCGGGCTCGGACCCAAGGAGCTTAGTGCTTTTCAGTCACGCGAATGCCGCGGTGCCGGAGTAGCACTGAGACGCGCTCCATGGGAACTCCGGCCAGCAACAGCTCCACCGCGAAGGTGTCCCGGAATCGGTGAGCGTGCCCACCCAACGATTGCGGGGCCCCGGCCCTGCCGGGGTGGCAGTAGAAGTTTGAAAGCACACGAAAAGGAGATCCACGATGGGCGAAGAGGCAGGCCTCTGGGGTCCCCCTGGCTCTTTGGCTGGGCACCGCGACCGCGGGATCTTCGAGTAGCCTAGGTATGGTCACTGAGAGTCTCTGTGACCCGTCTTCGCCAGAAAATGCTGGAGGAACTCCAGGGATTCGTTGCTGGTGTTGAAGGTGGTGCCCCGAAACTCTGCGCCCTTGAGGTTCATGCCGAAGTTCTGGCTGCTGTGACCCGACAGATTGGCGCCACTCTGCACCTGCGTGATGCCCGACAATTGCCAGCCGTTGACAAAGCCGCCGACCCACTTGTTCCTGGCCGGGTCCGGCAGCTCGACCGAGTAGGCGACGTTGAAGATATGGGTACGGTTGGCGGGCAGCACACCATAGTTGTCGTTCAGGTTAAACTGGTCGAAGATTTGGCCGTTACCCAGAATGCCCACCGCTTTGCCATAAGTATAGTTCGCGTTTATCGTGTGGCGCCCCTTGGTACGCAGATACGTGACCTGCAGCGAGTTGTAATTCGCGTAGGCATTGTTGGTGGCACCCGCCTCGTCGGTCCTCTCACTGACCTTCGCAAATTATGGTGATGGCGAACGGCTTGTAGCGCGGGCATCTTGCCCGCTGTGGGGCGGGCGTCCCGCCCGCGCGACGACTGAGGCGAGACGCCTCAGCGACAGCGGCCGAGGACGGCCGCGATACGTCGCAACTTGTCATAATCCATCCAGTTCGACGATCTGTCTCCTCCCAGTTAGTCGCATGACCGACGTCCATCCTATTCAGGCCGCACCGGACCTGAAACCGCTTCGGGTACAATCCGTGGGTCTCGGGCAGGTCAAACTGGGCTTTGTCCGGCCAGGATTCGGCTCATCCGGGCGTTGACCTCCTTGATGTAGTTCTCGTCCCCGCTCTTGACTTCGGCGGTGATCCACCCGTTGTAACCAATCTCGCTGAAGGCTCTGCGAACCTCGGGCCAGTCAATTCCCTGGGTCCGCCGGTCGTTGGGATCGAACTTGGGGTGGTCGGTCCCGGGCTCAAAATGCTTGATGTGCACCCGGCACACGCGTTTGCCAAGGGTACGGATCCAATCCTGTGGATAAGCGTAGGAAACGACGTTGCCGATATCGAAATAAGACCTGACCCAGGGGCTTTTGAATTCGTCGACGTAGCGCGCCATTTCAAGCGGGCTGAGCAGAAACCGATTGCCCACCTCTTCAATTGCGATGATGACCTTAAGGTCCTGGGCTAGCGGCAGGAGCTTCCGAATCTGATCCTGAGAGCGCCTATACACATCTCGGTAGCGAACCTCGGCCGTAACAATCCCCGGCACCAGCAGGACCGCCCCGGCGCCCAAGTCGTGCGCGTTGTGCATGGACGTTTTGAGCCCCTCGACGCACTTCTTGACAACTTCCGGATCATTGTCGCTGAGCGGATACTTCCAATGATCGGAATTCATGATCGAGGTGATCTTGACTCCGGTCTTCTCCGCGCCCTCTCGATATTGCTTCACTTCCTCAGCGGTGTTCAGGGTGTTCGGTTCGACACCCTCGAACCCGGCCCTCTTGGCCATCTCGAACTTCTCGAGGACAGTCAGGCCCTCCGGAAGCACGCCTATGCAGAGACCTTTCCTGAGGCCTGATGCAGCAACAGACGGCCATCCCTTTCCGGCCGATCCGAGCAACGCTCCGCCGAGGGCCATGGACGACCGAAGCAAGAACTCCCTTCGATTGCTCCCAGTCTTCATACAAACCCTCTCCCTCCAACACATTCCATTCTTACGAGACCGGGTAAGTCTTGCGCTCCAACTGCTGGTTTTCTTTCCAGAGGTCGTCCCATTCCATTTCCTTGCGACGGTATGCGGCTTCACGTCCCAGGATGGTGACGAAGGTCCCATCCACGGCATGCTGCGTATCCGCCCGCGGTTCGCCCCTCCTCACGCTATCCAGGAAAGCTTCGTATTCATTCTTGTTGGCATCGTCCCCAGGAGCCGCTTCCCAAGGATTCTTGCCATCGATTTTCATGCCTTCCCTCCCAGGGTTGGTGAACACGCCGTCGGTCCCCAGGATCTGTTCCGAGCTATCGTGAATCGTGCAGAACTGGCCCGACATAAAAGTCAGGTGCACTCCTTCGGGATACTCGAAAGTCACGTTGAAGTGATCGTAGATGTCGCCGATGTATTTGCGCCATTTGCGTCCTCCGTAACCTGTGCAGCGAATGGGATGTCCACCCAGAAGCCAGTTGCAGGCGTCAAGATTGTGGATGTTCTGCTCGGTGATGAGGTCTCCGGAAAGGGAGCGGAAGTAATACCAGTTCTTGGCCATCCAATGGAGTTCGGTCGGGAAATCCGCGCGAGGCCAGGTTCGGCCGCCCCAGACGTCACTGGTCAAATAGAACCCCCTGCCTGACACGATGGTACCTAGCGCGCCCGAGGTGACCCTCTTCTGGGCCTCCCGATAGTTCACGCTGTAGCGCCTCTGCAGTCCAACCACCACACTGAGCTTCCTGGCTCTCGCTTCCTCTCCCGTGGAGAGCACGGTACGACAGCCGAAAGTATCCGTAGCGATGGGTTTTTCCATGAAGACGTGTTTTCCTGCCGCTACGGCGGCCGAAAACTGTTCCGGGCGGAAACCCGGAGGAGTCACCAGCATCACCGCGTCAGATTGAAGCTCCATGACCTTCTTGTATGCGTCGAAACCGGTGAAGCAGTTTGACTCCGGAACGTCGGAGTAGGTCTTCCGGGCCAGGTCCACCTTATCTTGAAAAAGGTCGGCCAGCCCGACAATGCGGGCTCCGGAGTTCGTGAGCCCTTTGGCATCCTCTGTTCCTCGCCCCCCAAGACCCACCCACACGAGCGAGACCGCATCATTGGCCACCGTGCCTCGGACCGATTCGGGTTTGACGATCGTGAATGCGGCCGCTGCCCCGGCCACGGCGCTCGTCCGGATGAATTCCCGCCTGCTGACGTTTTTCTTTCGATCCATGTTCATCTCCCTCTCCGGCGATCTCACGCGGCCGATCATCGTCGGCCCAAGCGTGGCTGATCAAAACGTCGTCCTCGGAGGACGTTGCAGCGTCTCGGCAGAACCTCAAATGTGAATCAGGAAGATTGTACTACCGTCGAACGAAGCGCGGCGAGACACGGTCGGCAAGCACCCGTTCGTAGGCGCCTCCCCTATGTCTCGTTGCAATTGCCTTTTTTAGACCCCGAACGTCCAATCCGCAACAGGCTTGCGCGAGATAGGCTATGTGTGGGCATAACAGCGGAAGATATGATGTGTGGCTGTGAATCATTCGGAGAAACCGCCACGGGTAATCCTCTCAGGCAGCAAACAGGTATGCCTGAGATCAAGGTTGGGGTCCGAGCGCCGGCTCAAAGAGGAAAGACTCTCTCCGTTTTCATGAGTCCACGATTTCCGGCGAAGCAGCGCAGTTGGGGTGCACCCGGCGTCGGAATCCGGACAAGGTGTGCCGGAAGCGGACGCTCTCGTCTACAGAGCGCGAGTCCAGGCGTTGAGTCTCCGGGAGTTGAAGCGTCTCGGGCTGGTAGACTGATTGCGTCAGGGCTATGGAAGGTGTGTCTATGGGAACGGTGTGGCAGCACCTGCGGCTCGCGCTGCGGATGCTCGGAAAGAATCCCGGCTTTACCGCAGTCGCGGTCCTGACGCTGGCGCTCGGCATCGGAGCCAACACGGCCATCTTTAGTGTCGTGAACGCGGTCCTGCTGCGCTCGCTGCCCTTCCGAGACCCGTCTCGGCTTGTGCTGGTGCTCGAGAAGAGCCAGTTCCCGATTTTTTCGACTTCCTATCAGAATTTCAACGATTGGCGGCACCAGAGCCGCTCCTTTGAAGGCATGGAAGCCACGCGTGCCACCACGCTGACCCTCACCGGCACCGGCAGCGGCGATCCGGAGCGCCTCAACGCGCGCATGGCAACGGCGGGGATGTTCCCCCTGCTCGGTGTCAATGCTGCCGTGGGACGCACGTTTTCGGCGAGGGAGGACAGCCCCAATGGTCCGCCGGTGGCCCTCATCAGTTATGGACTTTGGCAGCGTCGTTTCGGGGGCGCTGCGGATGTGATCGGCAAGTCCATCGATCTCGACGCGCGGCCTTATACGGTGATCGGCGTTCTGCCGCCCGGATTCCAGATCCTCCAGCCTGCGGACATTTTCCTGCCGTTCGAACCGTGGGCGAGAACCTTGCCGGACGATCGCTCCTGGCATCCAGGCATTGTTGTCGTGGCCCGATTGCGGGCCGGCATCCGCCTGGATCAGGCGCGCGTCGAAATGCAGGCCATCGCGAGACGGTTGGAGCAGCAATACCCCACTTACGACACCGGCGTGAGCGCCGACGTCGCGTTGCTGCAATCGAGGTTGGCGCAAAACGTCCGTCCGGCGCTGATCATGCTGCTGGCCGCAGTCGGGTTCGTTTTATTGATCGCCTGCGTCAACGTGGCCAACCTGCTGCTCTCGCGGGCTTCGTCACGGCAACGCGAAGTAGCGATTCGAACAGCGCTCGGCGCGAGCCGCTCCAGAGTGATCGTGCAGCTTTTGACGGAGAGCGCTCTTCTCGGTGTGGCAGGAGGAGGGCTCGGACTGCTGCTGGCTCAGTGGAGCCTTGAACCCTTGCTGAAGCTGGCTGCGAGTAGTCTTCCCGGCTTCGCCGCCAGCATTGGGCTTGACCGATCTGTGCTGGCATTCACCGTCGGCCTTTCATTGCTCACGGGAATCCTCTTCGGCTTGGTTCCAGCCATGCGCGCCACGCGGCTCGACCTGCGCGAAACCCTGAATGAGGGATCACGGGGATCGACAGCCGGTCCCGGCCAGCACCGTCTGAGCTCGGCACTGGTGATTTCAGAAGTGGCCCTGGCCTTGGTATTGATGGCCGGCGCCGGGCTGGTGCTCCGCAGCTTTCGAAATCTGCAAGAGGCGCCTGTAGGATTCCGGCCGGACCACCTTCTGATTGCCGACATTCCGATCTCAGCGACAACCTATGCCAAGCCCAGCCAACGATATCCGTTCTTCGATCAATTGGTCGCGCAGGCGCGTACGCTTCCCGGCGTTCGCTCCGCGGGGGCGGCGACGTTCCTTCCGGTGAGCGGAGGCGGATCGATCATCCACTTCAATATCGAAGGACGGCCGCCCAAGAGCGCGCACGATTTTGTCGCGGCGGGCTATCGCGCCATCACGCCTGGATATTTCGAAACCCTCGGCCTCCCCTTGCTGAAGGGCCGGATGTTCAGCGAGGCGGACAAGGACGGGTCCGCTGCGGTCGTCATCCTGAACACTACCATGGCTCGCACTTACTTTGATGGAGAGAACCCACTGGGCAAGCGCATTCAACTCGGCGCAACGCCGGACAAGGACACTCCCTGGATGGAAGTGGTTGGGGTGGTGGGCGACGTGAGCCCCAGCCTCGGCGTCGATCCTCAAGCCGAGATGTACCTACCTTACAAGCAAGCCGACCCCCTCCTGCCGGTTTTTCAGCTTTCCCTCGTCCTACGCACGGCCACCGATCCGCTCGCCGGCGCGTCTGCTTTGCGCGCGGCCGTGAAGGAGATTGACGTCAATCAGCCCCTCGTCAATGTGCGCACCATGGAAGACAACATGGCGAACACAGTCGCGGAACCCCGTTTTCGCACCTGGCTGCTGGGCATTTTTGCTGCTCTCGCGCTGGTGCTGTCTGCCGTAGGAGTCTACGGGGTTATGTCGTACGCTGTGAACCAGCGTACCAGCGAAATGGGAATTCGGATGGCCCTGGGCGCCCAGGCTCCCGACGTCTTCCACATGATCGTCGGACAGGGAGCCCGGCTTGCGCTCACGGGCGTGGCCATCGGCCTTGCGGCGGCGCTCGCGCTTGGTCACATCTTGCAGGGCTTCCTCTACGGAGTCACTTCAACCGATCCGATCACGCTCGGAGCCGTCGCCCTCCTGCTCGCGTCCGTGGGAATCCTGGCATCGTACGTGCCAGCCCGTCGGGCCACGCGCGTGGATCCGATGATCGCCCTGCGCCACGAATAGCAAGTACCCTTTAACTTACACGCTTACAAGCTGGGCGCGATTCGAATCCCTTCCCTCCGCCAACGCAATCGCCTTTGAATCCAATCGACGCTCGATTACCGCTGGCTTCATTAATTCCCGCAGGCTCGTGCCACCCTTTCGACCCTTTCCCCGGGACGATGAAACGGCGAGCGCCTTGGTTTGACGGAAGCGGTCTTTACCGGGCAGCTTGGGCCACCTGGGTGCGAACCTCCGAACGGATTTCCGGCGGCTTTGAGAATTCCAACGCCTCGCTGGCAACCGGACTCCATTTCAGACTCACGATGTCGCGGAGATAGTTCTGATAGACTCGCCACGGCGCCTTCGCGCCCTGTTTCGGCCACTCTGCGACCGCGCGCTGCATGTACCCTGGCGTGAAGCGCTCCACGAAGTGCGCGGCCGGCGTCTCATTCCGGCGCCGCGGAGTGACCTGACGGGCCCCTTTTTTGTCCATGACATTCAGCAACCGGCACACGTACGCGCAGATCAGGTCGGCTTTGAGCGTCCAGGAGGCGTTGATGTATCCGAACACGGCGGCGAGGTTGGGTACGTCCGAGAACATCACGCCCTTGTAGGCTAAAGTCTGGCCTAGTTCCAGCTTTCGTCCATCCACGGTGATCTCGGCGCCGCCGAGGGTCTGCAATACAAGTCCTGTCGCCGTCACCACGATGTCGGCCTCGAGTTCAGTTCCCGATTCCAGTCGGATGCCTCGATCCGTGAACTGATCGATTTTCCCCGTGACCACGCTGGCGCGGCCCGAGCTGATGGCGCGGAAAAAGTCGGAGTCCGGCACCAGGCAGAGGCGCTGTTCCCACGGATTATAGCGTGGCGTGAAATGCGTAGCTACATCGTAATTCGCGCCCAGCTCCTTGCGGACCAGCTTGATCAGCTCGGTTTTCACGAAGGCGGGAAAGCGCTGCGCCAATTGATAGGCGTAAATCATGTAGCCGATGTTCTTCCAGCGGCTGAGCCCGTAGGCCCATTTCGCCGGCAGCACGCGGCGCAACGCATTGGCGATCTTGTCCTGCTCCGGCATGGAGACGACATAGGTCGGCGAGCGCTGCAGCATGGTCACCTGGGCCGCGGTCCTGGCGAGCGCCGGCAGCAGCGTGACCGCCGTCGCGCCGCTGCCGATAATGATCACGCGCTTGCCGGCATAGTTCAGATGCTCGGGCCAGGCTTGCGGATGAACAATTTGGCCCTTGAAGCGAGTGACGTCCGGAAAGTCCGGCAGGTAACCTGAGGAATAGCGGTAATAGCCGGCACAAGAGAACAGGAAATTGCACGTGACCGTCACCGGCGTCTCGCTGCCGTTGGATTCCTGCCGCGCGGCTGTTACCGTCCAAGTGGCGTCCTCGGAAGACCATGCCGCGTGCTCGATGCGATGGCGGAAGCGGATATGCCGATCGATGCCATGGTCCCGCGCGGTGCCGGCGATGTAGTTGCGGATGTCGTCGCCCGACGCGATCGCCTTGACGTTCGTCCACGGGCGGAACGAGTAGCCCATGGTCATCATGTCCGAGTCCGAACGCACTCCGGGGTAGCGGAACAAGTCCCACGTGCCGCCGATGTGCTGCCGTTGTTCCAGGATCACGTAGCTCTTCCTGGGGCAGTGCTTCTGAAGATGCCAGGCCGCGTCGATGCCCGAGAGGCCCGCGCCCATGATCAATACGTCAAAGTGCTCCATTCCCATCGCTGCTCCCGGTGCCGGTCTCTGTCTGACCCGTCTACATTTCCAGGTTTGTTTAGGTTCTTTTGTTGTTTGTTTTCATTAACTTCTCAGGTTCGTTGGGGAGAAATTTGACCGGGGGAGAGGGGGCTGTTTCGCCATTTCTTCGCCTTTTCCGGCGAAACGGGTGGGCCTTTGACGTAGGCCAGAGCCGCAGATTCCGCGCGGCACGCCCGATTTCTCCCCCTCCGACCGCCCGTGGCCTGTGCTACTTTGTAAGTCTCGTTCGAGGTTGCGTTTCATCGTTTGTTTCCAGCCCTGCTCCGGCACGATTTGGAGCCTACCATGCCTGAGTAGTCAAAGCGGCGGATTCTTGATCGGCACGGAAAAGGGCCAGAAGGGGCAGAACCCTGCGGTAGCGGACTTACAGCGCCGGCAACTTCCCTTATTGGTTCGCTCATCCAACCGGACCGGTGCACCCGAGTGCGAATCGTCATGCCTCCGAGAGGTGTTGTCACCGCGTTGAGCCTGGCGGCTGCGCTTGCGAGCCTGGCAGTACCGCTCGGCTTTGCGCAGAGCGGCGCGGACGGTGCGGCATCGACATTCCAAGCCAGGCAGCAGAACGAATCCGCCTCATCCGGTCCCCCGGCGCAAGCTGCGGACTCGCAGAACGCGCCGCAATCCCCGAGGATCCGCGTTCAGTCGATCCTGGTGACGACGCCCGTGACCGTGATCAATCACAGCGGGGAACTTGTCTCCGACCTCGACCAGAGCGCTTTCAAGATTTACGATAACGGTGTCCCGCAAAAGATTCAGCGCTTTGAGATTGCCTCCGAGCCCGTTGCTCTGGTGATCCTGGTCGAGACCGATGATTCGGTAAAGAGCTTGCTGCACCAGGCGCGCGATCTCGCCCCTATTTTCACGGATCTTTTGGCCGGCCCCGATGGCCGCGTCGCTGTGATCGGATTCTGCGACAAAGTCACCCTGCTACAGGACTTCTCGGGCAACCCCGACCAGCTCAAATCGACACTCGGGCATCTCTTAGCGTCCGGGCCGAAGGCGCGTTTGAATGATGCGTTGATGCAGGCCATGAGAATGCTGGAAAGTCGTCCGCGGACAGAACGGCGTCTGATCGTGGCTCTTTCCGATGGGACCGATCGCGGGAGCGAGAACAACAAGGCCGAAGTGATCTATCGCGCCACCAGCGACGAAGTGACGATCTACGGTATGCACCTCAGCCGCGCCGAGGAAAGGCTGCGGAAGCCTCCTCCGGAAGATCGCCCTCCGAATCCGCTGAACGACCTCATCCTCCTGCCCACGCCACCCGGCACCGTTCCAACTTCCACAAACTCCGGCGCCGTCCCGGACGGCTCGGTGGACCCGCTTCCGCTCCTGGGGCTGGCTAGTGAAGCCATCGGTTCCAAACTCCTCAGAACCCCGCTCCAGTACTACGCGGAATTCACGGGGGGTACTTACTACTCACACTGGTCGAGCGCCAAGCTGCAGGATGAACTCGTCCGCGTCGCCTCCGAGGTTCACTCGCAATATGAGATCGCTTACAAGCCGACCACCCTGGCCCAGGCTGGACTTCATCGCATCGAGGTGGACGTTAATAGGCCGGACTTGAGAGTGCGGGCGCGAGACGGGTATTTCTATCAGCAGCGGTGAAGCAGGCGTAGCACAGACCTGCTTCCCCAGGGTCTGCGTTTTCTCCGTTGCTCGCTGATGAAATGCCGCGGACCCTGAACAGCAGGTCCGCGCTACCCTCGTCCTGACGAAAGCGGCGGGAGGGAACTCCGTCTTCTCAAATAGCCGCTCGCGTGCTACTGTAGCGCGTCTGTCGCGAGACTCGACTGTTTCCGGTTGAGTCTTCGAGGGCGGCGGTGAGGACACCGCCGCTGCACGAACGGAGTCCGATATTGAAAACGACGATCGAGGCAAAGCCCAAGCGGAACGATCGGCCGCCGCTGTTTACGCCCGGAAACACGCTGCCCTTTGTACTGGTCACGGCGCTGTTCCTGCTATGGGCCCTTCCCCACAACCTGAACGACATTCTGATCAAGCAGTTCATGAAATCGTTCCAGATGACCCGGGTTAAGGCCGGATTCATCCAATCGGCCTTCTATGGCGGGTATTTTTTGCTGGCGATGCCGGCGGCTTTCCTGATGCGTAAATACGGCTACAAGGCCGGTCTGGTGACGGGTCTCTTGCTTTACTGCACGGGCATGTTTCTGTTCTGGCCGGCGGCCCTCGTCCAACGATACGGGTTCTTCCTGTTTGCGCTTTTCGTGATTGCGAGCGGCGCCGCCTTCCTCGAAACCGGCGCCAATTCCTTTATCGCCACGCTCGGGCATCCCCGCACCTCGGAGCGGCGCCTGAACTTCGCGCAATCGTTCAATCCGATCGGCGCGGTCGGCGGCGCCCTGATCGGTACGGTATTCATCTTTTCCGGCGTCGAACTCACTCCGCAGCAGACCGAGGCGCTCAAACTCGCCGGAACTTACAGCGACTACCTGCGCGGCGAGATCATGCGGGTGGTAACGCCCTATCTGGTGATCGGGACCGTGGGATTCATCTGGGCCCTGCTGATCCTTCGTACCCGGTTTCCCAAGGTCACCGAAGAAGAAGCCGAGTCGACTCACGGCGCGGGCCAGGGCCGGTGTCGGGACCTGTTTCATTACCCGCACTTCGTCCAGGGTGTGATCGCGCAGTTCTTCTACGTGGGCGCGCAGGTGGGCACCTGGAGCTACTACATCCAGTACACGCAGGACTACACGGGACGGCCCGAAAAGTACGCCGGGTACCTTCTGACGGGCACGCTGGTGGCCTTCGGCGTGGGCCGGTGGGTGGCCACGTACTTGATGAAATTCTTCGATCCCAGCCGCTTGATGGGAGTCTACAGCATCATCAACGTGGCGCTGGCGGCGGTGGCCGTCCTCGATCCTGGCTGGGCCGGCGTGTGGGCCGTATTTCTCACCAGCTTTTTTATGTCGCTGATGTTTCCAACCATCTTCGCGCTGGGGATCAAGGAATTGGGCCCAAACACCAAGCTGGGCGGCTCCATGATCATCATGGCGATCGTGGGGGGGGCGGCGGCTCCGCCGGTCATGGGGCTGGTGTTCCAGGCCACGCATAGCATGGCGATGTCGATGATGGTTCCGTTGCTGTGCTACGCGTTCATCGCGTATTACTCTTACTACGGATCGAAGGTGCGCGTACCCCAAGTGGTTCTCCCCTAGCCATGTTGCTGCAAAATGGCCTGCGATTCATGTCATTCTGAGCGAAGCGAAGAATCTCGCTTCGAAATCAAATGACCCACGAGATTCTTCGCTTCGCTCAGAATGACGTGGGTCAGTTTTTCAGCACGATGTGGAGGTGCAGGTTGGGCAGCAATCCAGAAGGTCCGCGCGATGCGTTCGGCCAGCCCGGCATTGAGCCGCGCTGGACCCATGGCGGCAAGGACGGCATCGGCACCGCCTACTCCGCCTCCGCCCGCGTCTGGTTCACGGTCTGGAACGGCATCCTGACGGAGGTCTACTACCCGACGGTGGACCGCCCGCAGCTCCGCGACTGCCAACTTCTGATCACCGACGGACGCGGCTTTTTCCACGAAGAAAAGCGCCACCTGCGCTCGCGGTGGGAACGCCTCTCCGATCACACCCTGGGCTACCGCGCCATCAATTCCGATCCGGAAGGACGCTACGAAATCGTGAAGGAGATCATCACCGACCCGCACCAGTGCTGCGTGCTGCAACGCATTGAGCTTCTGGGCGACGAGGGATTTCTCGCCGGGCTGCGGCTCTACGCTCTTTGCGCTCCGCATCTGGAAGTCGGAGGCTGGGGCAACAACGGGTACGTGACCGAAGTCGCCGGACGCCGTATTTTGACGGCTGAGAAGCTGGGAACATGGCTTGCCGTGGGCGCAACTGTGCCTTTCGGGCAACTCTCCTGCGGCTATGTCGGCATCAGCGACGGCTGGACCGATCTGCACGAAGACTTCCGCATGGACTGGGAATTTGACCGCGCGCTGGACGGCAACGTCGCGCTGACGGGACATCTCGACCTGGGACTCGAGCGCAAGTTCACCCTGGGCCTCGCTTTCGGAGAGAGCCTGCACAACGCCACCACCACCCTGCTGCAATCGCTGGCCATTCCTTTCGAAAAACAGCACCAGAAGTATTTTCAGCAGTGGGACCGGGCCTGCCGCAAGTTTATCCTGCCGCTCGCCAATGCTTCGGGAGACGGCGGCAATCTTTATCACAGCAGCTTCAGCCTGCTCATGGCGCACGAGGACAAGTCTTACCCCGGCGCCTTCATCGCCTCGATGTCGATTCCCTGGGGCGAGTCGAAGGGCGACGACGACATGGGGGGCTACCACCTGGTGTGGACCCGAGACATGGTGAATAGCGCGCTCGCTTTGCTGGCTGCCGGCGACACTGACACGCCGTTGCGGGCCCTGATCTACCTTGCCGTGTGCCAGCAGCCGGATGGCGGATTCTCGCAAAACTTCTGGATCGACGGCACTCCTTACTGGCACGGCATCCAGCTCGATGAAGTCGCCTTTCCGATCCTGTTGGCGTGGCAACTCCGGCGCGCCCGGGCTTTGAAGGACTTTGATCCCTATCCGATGGTTCTGCGGGCCGCGTCCTTCATGGTCCAATATGGCCCTGTGACCCAGCAGGAGCGCTGGGAAGAGGCCAGTGGATACTCGCCGGCCACGCTCGGGGCGAATATCGCGGCGCTGATCTGTGCGGCGGCTTTTGCGCGCGAGCGCGGCGACCTCGGGACCGCGCAGTTCCTCGAAGAGCACGCCGACTTTCTGGAATGCCACCTCGAGAGCTGGACCGTCACCACGCAGGGAACGCTGGTGCCCGGCGTGCCGCGGCACTTTATTCGGATCTTGCCGGCAAGCGTCAACGATCCTGCGCCGCAGGAGGATCCCAACAACGCCGTGCTGCGTCTGGCGAATCAGCCGCCCGGAGGGCGCGACGAGTATCCCGCGAAGGAGATCGTCGACGCCGGCTTTCTCGACCTGGTTCGCTTCGGGGTGCGAAAAGCAGACGATGCGCTGATGGTGGACTCGCTGGCGGTGATCGACGCCGTGCTCAAGCGGGATACACCCTTCGGGCCGTGCTGGCGGCGGTACAACCATGACGGCTATGGGCAGCGCGATGACGGCGGCGCCTACGAGGGCTGGGGTTGCGGCCGGGCCTGGCCCCTGCTCACGGCCGAGCGGGCGCACTACGAACTTGCCGCCGGCCGGGACGTGGGGCCCTACGTTCGGGCCATCGAAGCCTTCGCTTCCTCCACCGGATTGCTTCCCGAGCAGGTCTGGGACGCGCCGGACCTGCCGGAGGCCTACCTGTTTCTGGGCCGCCCCACCGGCGCGGCCATGCCGTTGATGTGGGCCCATGCCGAGTACATCAAATTGCTGCGCTCGCGCTCCGACGGCCGGATATTCTCCCTGGTACCCGAAGTCGCGGAACGCTACCTCGGGGGACGACAATCGGTGTGCGAGCTCGAAGTTTGGAAGTTCAACCGGCAGGTGCAAACCGTCCGCCGGGGGCGGATTTTGCGCGTGATTGCCGCCACGCCGTTCGCGTTGCACTGGACGGCGGACGAGTGGCAGACCGCGCAGCATACGCCCTCCTTTCCCACGGCACTGGATCACGAGTGGGTCGACATCCCCGTTTCGCAAGCCCAACGGGCGCCGCTGCGTTTCACGTTCCACTGGCCGGCTGCGGATCGCTGGGAGGGCAGGGAATTCACCATTGCCGTTGAACCCTGAGCCGCCGGCGATCGATCGCGGCTTTTGCAGGAGAGTCCCGCCATGAAAATCCTGGTCAGCGGCTCGAGTGGATTGATCGGATCGGCCCTGTTGTCCAATTTCTCTAAGGCGGGTCACACAGTCGCGCGGCTGGTCCGAACCGGCAAAATGCCATCTCCGGGTGACGTGAGCTGGGATCCTGCCGAAGGGCGCATCGATCTTGCCTCGCTCGAAGGCTTCGACGCCGTCGTGCATCTCGCGGGTGAGAATATTGCGGGGGGACGCTGGACGCCGAAGCAGAAGGAGCGTATCCGCAATAGTCGGGTCAAGAGTACGCGGCTGCTGGCGGACTCCCTGGCCGCGCTGGCCCGTCCGCCGCGGGTACTCGTCGCCGCTTCGGCCATTGGGTTCTACGGCGACCGCGGCGATGAAGTGCTCACGGAGGAGAGTCCCGCGGGATCCGGCTTCCTTCCCAAGGTTTGCCGGGAATGGGAGACCGCAACCGCGCCCGCAGCGCAAAAGGGAATCCGCGTGGTGAATCTCAGGTTCGGTATGGTCCTCGCCGCGGACGGCGGGGCCCTCAAAATGATGCTGCCGGCCTTCAGGCTGGGACTCGGCGGGCCGCTGGGCTCCGGAAGGCAGTGGGTGAGTTGGATCACTCGGAACGACGTGCTCGGGATTATTCAATGCGCGATTGCCGACGAGCGCCTGCGCGGTCCGGTGAACGCCGTCACGCCGCAACCGGTGACCCAGAGCGATTTCAGCAAAGCGTTGGGTCGCGTTCTGCATCGGCCTGCTGTCATGCCTGTGCCGGCGTTCGTCTTGCGCTTGATGTTTGGCGAGATGGCTGAGGGTCTACTGCTGGCAAGCGATCGAGCCTGTCCATCTAGGCTTAAGGGTTCGGACTACCGCTTTCTTCATCCCGAGCTCGACTCGGCCCTTGAGTCTACTCTTCGACCCAGTCACAAATGAGCCGCACCGATACCCGCTGCGCGCGATCTAAAAGAGTGAGGGCGCTGCAAAGACGGTTCGGGCCGGCGCCCGGAGCGTACGAACTCCCGAGGCCAGAGTGGCATGGACAAGCGGCATCAAGTCGTGATCCTGGGCGGCGGTTTTGGGGGATTGAAGGCAGCGCGCGCCCTGCGTCACGATCCAGTCGATGTCACGCTGGTGGACCGCCGCAACTTTCATCTCTTCCAGCCCCTGCTTTACCAGGTGGCGACCGGCAGCCTGTCGCCGGCAAACATCTCCGCGCCGCTGCGCGAAATCCTTAAGCGTCAGAAGAACGCGCGGGTCCTGCTCGGAGAAGCGACGGGAGTGGACTTGGCGGGCCGGCGGGTTTGGTTGAAAGATGGCGACATCGCGTACGATACGCTGATCGTCGCCACCGGAGCTCGGCACTCTTACTTTGGGCACGACGACTGGGGCGCGTACGCGCCGGGACTCAAGACGGTCGAAGACGCGACGCTGATACGACGGCGGATCTTCCTCGCCTTCGAAGCCGCCGAGCGGGAGACCGATCCTGAAAAAGAGCGTGCCTGGTTGACGTTCGGCATCGTCGGGGCCGGGCCTACGGGCGTAGAACTGGCGGGCGCCCTGAGCGAGATCGCTCATGACACGCTGAAGCACGACTTTCGGCGCATCGATCCTTCGCAAGCCCGTATTTTGCTGATCGAGGCAGCCGACCGCGTGCTGCCCGCCTACGCGCCGGATCTTTCCGCGAGCGCCACCCGGGCCCTGGAGCGTCTGGACGTGATCGTCAGAATCCGGACCACGGTCACCGGCGTCAGCGAGGACTCGATTACGGTTCAGTTTGAAGGGGGTACGGAAGTCATTCCCACGCGGACCGTGCTCTGGGCGGCCGGCGTAAGGGCCTCCAGCCTCGGCAAGGCCTTGGCTGACGCCACCGGTTGCGAGATCGACCGCTCCGGCAGACTAGTTGTCGAGGGGGACCTGACTTTGAAGGGACACCCCGAAATATTCGTGATCGGCGACCTTGCCAATTTCAGCCGCCAGAGTGGGCGTCCGCTTCCCGGGGTGGCCCAGGTGGCCATCCAGCAGGGGCGCTACGCCGCGTCCGCGATTCGCGCGCGCCTTGGCGGCCGGAGTGGTTCCTCTCCGGAGTTCCACTATCGCGATCGCGGCAACATGGCCACGATCGGACGCGCCGCAGCAGTGGTTGAATTGCCGTGGCTGCGGTTCTCGGGTTTACTGGCCTGGCTGGCCTGGCTATTCGTTCATCTTCTGAATATCGTGGCCTTCCAGAACCGGCTGCTCGTCATGGTGCAGTGGGCCTGGAGTTATCTCACGTTCAACCGCTCCGCGCGGCTGATCACCGGCGACAGTCCGTTCCCGCTCGACCTTTGAAGCGCTTCATGGTTATGGTGGCGGCATAAGTGCACTGGTTAGACACCCGGAAGCGCTCAGAGTCTCTCTCCGTGGCTCAGCTTTTGGACCACCGTCTCGATCTCGGACAGAGGGACGAAAATCTTCCCCCCGAGCTTGATCGAGAAGAATCTGCCCGTCTGAATCCAACGGTAGAAAGTCGAGCGCCCGACCGTAATGCCTAGCCGGGCGTCGAGAATCTGCATGGCATTTTCAGGGGACAGCATGATCGGACGGCCAGGATCCCACACATAACCACGATGCGCGAGAGGCTGGCCTGTCAGTTCTGCAAGGGATGTTTCCATAACTCACCTCGTTCTTCAGAGCCGCCTATTGCTGTTCGCGGAGAAAGTGTTCGCGCTCGGCGGCCATGCGGCGGCGATCATAGGTGTGACCCGCCTTCGCGTCTTCCACCCATTCTGGTCGCACCGGCCCGAACTTTCCCTGTTCCACGAGGGCGGAGGTGGGCTGGTGCGAGGAGTACAACCCTGGTTCGCTCCACTGGCGTTGATGTTGACGACATCGGCCATGGGGGCCGGCAGCCGGAAATACGCACCCCTTTTCCGAGCATCGGCCCAGGGGCACGGGCTTCGGCGGAAGCTTAGGCATCACGCCATGCTGCCACCGGCAGTCGAGAGACGGCCATGGGAGAGGCAGAATGAGCTGAAGCGGTTGAGAGCACGGAAACGGAAATGGCGGTCCAGCTTCGGGTGGGAAATCCCTCGGGGGCGAATCTGGAGCCACGACGGCCGCCCGTGCGTGGGACGAGCCGCCTTCGGGAGATCCCATTGATTCTACAGAACATTCCAGCTTCGTTTCGACTCCACGTTTCACCGGTTCCAGCTCTGGTCCGGGACCTTGAGTCGATCGGCTGATCGTCATGTGCACACCTCCGGGTCTGAGGTTCCTGGGGACGCTTAGGTCCTCCTGACCTCTTAATACGCGAAATGCGGCGCAGCGCATTCGAGCGTTCGCGCCGCCTGAAAATCGTCGCCGGGGAGGGTGGTTGCGAGAGAATTCGGTACCGTGCGCGTAGGCTATTGCGACGCCTACGACGGCAATTTTTTCCTTGCATTCTAGCCTACGTTCTGCTAAACCAATTAATTGAAACGGGCAGCGACAACCCGGATCTGTGTGGGGAGCCGAAGCCAGAACCGGGCGGCAGGCAGGAAATGACAATGGCAGATCCTGGGGGAACAGTGGCCGGTGCGGGTCTTGACTGGGGCGGCAAATCTGAAGTTGTCGCGGCCAAGTCGGGGCGTGTAAGTGACGAAATGACGCCATCTCATGGAAGCTGCGAGCGTCTAACAGGCAAAATTTGCAGGACTTGCGGGCATGTAAAGACTCAGGAACTAACCCGTAAGTTCCTAATTGGCCGTAACATAACTTACTAGTAATACACATGACGAAGCTAAAGCCTGTCAGCGGATCGGCACGGAACAAAACTGCTCCAAGATCCGTTGCCACCACCGGGTCCGGCGACGAACCATCCGACGTCGAGCCTCGGCGTCTAATCAGGCTTAGGTGAAACGCGGATGGTAGCCTAATAAGCTAGTAAAAGTCAAGCAAATTTTTCAGAGGAGTCTGGATATGGCCAAACTGGATGCGGCGAAGATTATCAAGAAAGTCCGGACGCGTATGGGGGTGAGCCAGGAAGGACTCTCCCGTCGCCTGAATGCCACCAAAGGTGCGGTGCAGCACTGGGAGAGGGGCCGGAACCATCCGGACCTGGCCCGGTTGATCGCACTACGCAACATATGTCCACCGGGAGCGGAGCGTAAGCAGTTGGATGCATTGATCAAAGAGACCCAGGGCCGCATCGCGATGCCGCCCGAAGATCTTTATCCCGGTGCAGGGGGAGGTTCGCTGCTTCACAAGGAGAACAGCAGGCTTCGGGCTCAGATCACGAAACTCGAGGCCGTCCAGGATCGCAAGGCCGAGCAGTTGCGGATCCTTGAGAGCCTAGTGGGCGACCTTCAGCGGCAGAACGCCGAGCTCAAGAGCTCAAAGGGCGGGGGCTAATCCTCGCGTCTGGTTTCAGTCGGATCGGATCAAATCTCTCCCTCGGCGGGCCTTACCCCTCCGAGGCCAGTCTTCGCAGTAGCTCTGGGAGTTGGCGAGTGAACGCAGAGCGGGCCAGAACCTGATCACAGCCTGCGGCCCGCGCCGCGGCGATCGTCTCGATGGCGACGTGGGAGGCGAATCCGGCCACTTGGGCTGAGGCGGTCGCGGCGTCGGCTTTCAGCATCCGCAGCGCGTCCAGGGCCGGTGCAGCGCTAAGGTCGAGGATAACGGCATTTACGGCGCCTCGCGCCACGCGCTCGCGAAGCTGGACAAAGGGAACCAGTTCGATCTCGACTCCGATCTGGCGGGCGGTCTCTCGGATTCGTGTCGCGAAGAACAGGTCGTCGACTACGGCAATCACGCTCAAGGGTTCGCCTCCTCTTTTTGTGGCGCCGGCGTCGCAGCTTACGAAAAACCCCTCAATACCATCTTATCCGAGTGTGACCCACGCTTTTCACGCGCCGAGCCGACCTTTGAACTGCAAGTGACGTCGGGCGTACGTTTGCCTTTTTCCGTCACCGGAGCCGGTGGTATAGTGTCGAAGTCTCGAGCGAACTTTCACGGGGGTGCCACGGCGTGAGTCGTCATTCGCTGGGAACCATAGTGTATGCCGGCCTATTTATGGCTTCACTGGCCGCGAGGGGAGTCTCACAAGCCGGCGACTCGGAGGCCAAGCCGCTTTCCACCCGCGTAGTGGCTTATCAGATTGACGCCCGCCTGAATCCCCAAGACAAGACAATTGATGCGACTGAGACCCTCACGTATCACAATCTCACGGGCCAGCCGCAGCAGACGTTTCCATTTCATCTTTACCTGAACGCCTTCCAGCCGCAATCGACCTTCATGACTGAAGTGCGGCGAGGCGGAACGCGGGGCACCGGGCCGGAGTCAGGCTGGGACCCCAAGCATTACGGCGCCATCGAGATACGTTCGTTCGCGGTCGATGGCGCAGGCAATCTGGCGGATCAATTGCATTTCATCGAACCGGACGATCACAATGCGAACGATCACACTGTCGTCCAGGTGACGCTCCCCAAGCCCATCGCTCCCAATGCGGATGTCACGTTCCGCATCATGTTCCATGACCAACTGCCTGAGGTCGTGGAACGCACGGGCTATAAGCGCGACTTTTTCATGATCGGCCAGTGGTTCCCGAAAGTCGGGGTCTGGTGGAAGGACGCCTGGAACTGTCATCAGTTTCATGCGACCACCGAGTTTTTTGCGGATTTCGGCACATTCGACGTCAAGGTTACCCTGCCGCGCAATTACCTGACAGGGGCCGCCGGAGACCTGGTCAGCGAAGAGGACAATACCGATGGCACGAAGACGTTGCGGTACGAGAGCCAGGACGTGCACGATTTCTCTTGGACGGCGAGTCCTGATTTCAGGGATGTCGAGGACTCATGGCAAGGAGTCGCGGGGCCGGTGAAGATCCACCTGCTGATGTCTCCCGGACATGTTAAGTACGCGTCGCGATATATAGACTGCGTGAAGGGCACGCTGGAGACGTTCCAGCGCTGGTACGGCGTGTATCCTTACGATCGGATCACCGTCGTTGATCCGCCGGAGGGCGGCGGCGACGCCGGAGGCATGGAATATCCCACGCTGATCACCGGCGACAGCGGCTGGTTCGTGCCCAAGGGTCTCCAGCTTATTGGACTGGTCACCGAACACGAATTCGGGCACCAATACTGGTACGGCATGGTGGCCACCAACGAATTCGAGGAGGCCTGGCTCGACGAGGGCATCAACAGCTACACCGAAGCCAAGGTCATGGATGCGCTCTATGGCAAGGGGAAATCGGCCATTGATCTTTGGGGCGCAACCCTCGACGACGCCGGCGAACAAAGGACCTCGTATCTGGCCGGACCCGACGATGATCCCATGACTCGCTTCGCGTACCAATTCATGAGCAGTGGGTCTTACGCCGGGGTCACGTACGGAAAAACCGCGACGGTGCTGCTGACGCTCGAGGGCATCATCGGCCAGGAAACCATGCGCCATGCCATGCACACCTACTTCGAGCGCTACAAGTTCACGCATCCGACGGGCTCCGACTTTCTGAAGACCATCGAAGAGGTCTCCGGACAGGACTTGAGCTGGTATTTTGACCAGGCTGTCTCAGGGACCAATGTGCTTGATTACGAAGTGCTCAACATCCGGTCTGATCGCGCCGACTGGTACGTGAAGAGCCCGCCGCCGGAAAAGAAGGGTCAGACGCCATACCGCGACGACGTCCTCGTTCACCGCAAGGGCGACTTCATCTTCCCAACCATAACCGAGATCCGCTTCGACAACGGCGAGACGGTGAGGGAAAAGTGGGACGGGCGCGACCGCTGGGTGCGCTACGAGTATATGAAAAAGGCCAGGATTGTTTCCGCGGAGGTCGACCCGGATCACACCGTCCGGCTGGACAAAGATTACTTCAATAACAGCCAGACGGCACGAGCTGATTCGCACGCCCGGCACAAGATCGCCACGTATTGGATGTTCGTGACGCAATTTGCCAATCAGCTTCTGGCATGGCTGATATGAGAATTCACCGATGTCCGTCATTCTGGGGAGCGGAGCGAAGAATGATCTCGGTATTCTAAAGGCAGCGATGCTTCGCTCGGATCAGCATGACAGGTTCGAAGAGGACGACGCCGAGTCAGCAGCACGATCAGCAGGAGGATTCTCGTGGTGGGAGCCGGATGGAGTCTCGTGTGGCGCAGACAGCGCCTGCTCTGGTGGCTTTATCTTTTGAGCCTTGCCTTCGGCTGGTTTGCGGCGCTGCCCGTCGCGAATACCATCGGCCCGGTTCTTGATAACAGCCTCGCCGCTGCTCCTCTCTATCACGGATTCAGCCTCGAGGCGTTTGCCGGTCTCATGATGAATCCGGCGGTCAGCTTGCAGGCGCCGCGCACGGCCGCAACCGTGCTAGGTTTCATTTTCCTGGTGCTAATGATCTTTCTCACGGGCGGGATTCTCAGGTCGTACAACGAGGACCGAACCTATGCGACGGGCGAATTCCTTGGGGCCTGCGGGCAATACTTCTGGCGGTTTGTTCGCTTGATACTCTTTCTCCTTCTCGCCCTGATTCCTCCGCTTCTGATCTATCAGGCGTTGCACGCCTGGTCTGATCATCTGTCCGACAAAATCGCCAATCCCGCTCCGGGCCTTGTAGCGAGCTTCGCCGGCACGCTGGTAGTGCTGGTGCTTTTGATGGGGTTGCGGCTCTGGTTTGATATGGCCGAAGTGATCGCCGTGGCCGAAAATGAATACGCAGCGCGTCGCGCGGTAGCGCGTGCCTTCCGGTTGACGTGGCGGAACTTCGGGTCGCTCTTCTGGATGTACTTCCGGCTGAGCTTCCTCGCCTGGGCCGGTACAGCTTTCTTCCTGTGGATCTGGGTAAGATTCATTCCTGCGGAGGGGATTACGCGCTCGTTGCTGGTCACGCAGGCGATCGTCTTTGTCTGGATTCTCACACGGCTCTGGCAGCGCGCCAGCGAAACACTCTGGTATCAAGCGCACGCGCCCGTCCCCGAGATGATTCCTGTAACGTCCACCGCCGTCGAACCGCTGACCTTCGTCTCTGAGCGCCCGGCTGCTCTTCCTGAGCCGCCCGCCGAACCAGAGCCGGGACCTGAGCCACCGCCAGAGCCTGTCGGGTTGTAGAAGAGACGAGATTTGAGCTGGTCGGCGCGATTTCGGAGGTCGAGCTGATTGCCGCCGGTCCGAACCTCCGGGTTCGCTCATACTTGCGTAAGGCCTACGGACAGGGGCGGTGGCGAAGGTTGAAAGGAATTTGCCACGGTGAGGCTTCCGAACGGAGTCGTGCGCAGAGTAGAATTACATTGGTACGAGGCGCATGGAATTGGCAAGCGCGATATCAGAATCAAGCGTTATCTGGACTGAGAATGACACGACCGAAGCGCTTTGCTCTCTGCTTAGACAACACTGACTATCAGGCGTTGCTGATCGCGGGCAAGGTTTATCGCATCCTGTCTGACCCTGAAGCGGAACGAGACGATCTAGTGAGGATAATCGGCGAGAGCGGAAAAGATTATCTCTATCACAAATCGCATTTTGCCTTCGTAGATTTTCCACCCGCCGCCAGGAGGCGAGTCCTGGCCATGCAAAGCGCGGCCTAGGAGTGCTGCCCGGGAGCAGGGAATCGCGATGACCCATCGACAGAACACGTATGCCGGCTGGTTGAGTTACGTCGAGGGAGTGACGCAGGCGGTGGAGTCAGGACGTGGTATCGCGCTGGGTCCGTCGTCCGCGCCGCCCGTGCCCGGCTCCATTCCGGAACGCAAGGCCGACGGCCCCAAGATCGTCTATTGCTCCCCGCATCCCGATGACGAGTCGCTGGGCGGTGCGTTCGCCCTGCGGCTGCGGCTCGAAGCAGGCGCGCAGGTGACCAATGTCGCCATCACGCTGGGATCCGACTTGACCAAACGCGAGCGCCGTCGGCGTGAACTGGCGTCGGCGTGCCAGGTGCTGGGTTTTGAACTGCTTATACCTTCGGAGCCGGGGACGAGCGCGGCCGACGGGTTCAACCACGTCACGCTTCCCTCGCGCCGCGAGCAGGCTCAGGCCTGGTCCGCAAGAGTCCGCGCGCTGGCGGAGATCTTCGGGCGCGAGCAACCCGAGGCGATCTTCATGCCTCATGCGGACGACTTCAACGAGACCCATATTGGGACGCACTATCTCGCCTTCGACGCGCTTGACGAGTACCTGTCGCGCAGTCCGCGCGCGAGCGTACTGGTGATCGAGACCGAATTCTGGCACGAGATGGCAGATCCCAACCTGATGGTAGGAATCACGGCCGAACAGGCGGCCATCCAGATGACCGCCGCCACCGAGCACGGGGGGGAGATGTCGCGCATGCCTTATCACCTGCTGCATCCGTGCCGCATGATGAACAACGTGCGCCGCGGCTCCGAGGTGGTCGGAGGGCAGGGAGCCGGCGTGCAGCCGTTTACCTTCGCCGAACTTCATCGGGTCAGCTTCCGGCACGGGCACGAACGCGTCGAGGCGCCGTCTGAGGGGCGTATCCTGCCGCCCTCGGAGACTGCCACGCTCGACTGGCTGCGTCGCGAGTTTGGATTCGAGGCGGCGGCATGAGCTCGATGCAGGCGCCGATCCATAGTCCCAACCCCAGGCGGGAGGCTCGGCCTCGTTTGCCTGGGCTTGGAGAACGGCTCAGCTACGGCTGGCGTCAGGCCCGCCGGGTTTTCCACTTTCTGATCGGCGTCACCTTCCTGGTTCTCGCAGCCGCCGGAGCGACGTTATCGTATTCGGAATGGCAGGTCTACTCGCGCGAGCCCGCGATCGGAATCTGGCGGTTCGCCACGCTCTCGAGTTTCACTGTCCTGCTGGTGGTCTTCGGCGTGCATTCGATCGCAAGGGCTCGCAACGTGCGTTGAACGCCGCGCCGATAGAATCTCATGATCGATAAGCACGACAATGCGAAAGTCTCTGCGGCGGAAGAAGCTCGATTTTTCAAAACTTCCGCGGACCTCGAAGGTTGGCAGAGTGACCGCGATCTGGGTCAGCCTGGGGAGTTCCCCTTTACGCGGGGAATTTATCCGGACATGTACCGGCGCCGGCCATGGACGCGCCGCCAGTACGCGGGATTCGCTACCGCGGCGGAGTCTAACGCGCGCTACCGCTATTTGCTGGCGCAGGGGACGACCGGACTGTCGGTGGCCTTTGACCTCCCGACACAGATCGGGCTCGATTCCGACCACCCGCTCGCCATGGGCGAAGTGGGGCGCGCCGGTGTTGCCATCGATTCGATCCAGGACATGGAGCAGCTCTTCGCGGGCATTCCGCTCGAACGCGTGTCCACCTCGATGACGATCAACTCCACGGCACCCATCCTGCTGGCGCTCTATTTTGCCGTAGCCGAGAAGCAGGGCGCGGATCTCAGCAAGCTCTCCGGAACCGTCCAGAACGATATCCTCAAGGAATACATCGCGCGCGGCACGTACATCTACCCGCTTGGTCCGGCGCTGCGGCTGGCCACGGATATCTTTGCCTTCTGCCATGAGCGTGCGCCGCAATGGAACACCATCTCGATCAGCGGCTATCACATTCGCGAGGCAGGTTCGACGGCCACGCAGGAAGTTGCGTTCACCCTTGCCAACGCCACCGCCTACGTGGCAGCTGCGGTCGCCCGAGGTTTGGCGGTCGACGACTTTGCACCGCGCCTTTCCTTCTTTCTGAACGCGCACAATGGCCTGTTGGAAGAGGTAGCCAAGTTCCGCGCCGCGCGACGGCTGTGGGCCCGCCTGATGCGGGACCGCTTCGGCGCCCGGAGTCCACGCTCCTGGACGTTCCGCTTCCACACGCAGACGGGAGGGTCCACGCTGACCGCGCAGCAGCCGGACGTGAATCTGGTGCGCGTGACGCTGCAGGCGCTCTCCGCGGTGCTCGGCGGGACTCAGTCGCTGCATACCAACGCGCGCGACGAAGCGCTGGCGTTGCCGACGGAAGCCTCGGCCCTGCTCGCTGTGCGCACGCAGCAGATCATCGCCACCGAGAGCGGCGTGACCAACACGGTCGATCCCCTCGGCGGATCGTACTACATCGAGAAGCTTACCGATGAAATCGAACAGGGCGCCGAGGAGTATCTGCGCAAGATCGAAGCCATGGGCGGCGTGCTCAGCGCCATCGAGAGCGGATACGTCCAGCGCGAGATTCAGGAATCGGCGTATCGCTATCAGCAGGCCATCGAGCGCGGCGATCAGGTGGTGGTCGGGGTGAATCGCTACCACGAGGACGGGTCGCAGCGCCTGCCGATTCTGCATATCGATCCTGCCGCCGAGCGCGCCCAGGTGGATCGCGTCCGGCGACTGCGCGGTCGCCGCGATTGCGCGCGGACCACGGCTGCGCTCGATGCGATCGAAGCGACGGCGCGTACGGACGCCAATCTGATGCCCGCCATCCTCGAAGCCGTCAAGGCCTACGCGACAGTGGGCGAGATTTCCGATACGCTGCGGCGCGTGTTTGGCGAGTATCAGGAGTCGGTGGTTATCTGAGCATTTGCAATCTCTGCGCTTACGAGGTACTTGCCGTGAAGATCGAGGAGAACGAGCCTCGGCGGGTTCGGCTTGCCGAGACTTCGGAGCAGAGAGACAAGCGCCGACGACTTATCGAGTTTCTTGAAAATCGAGAGCTTGCCTGGAAAGACGCGGACCACCCCGAGATCGACGCCGCCGGAGGTGCCGCGGCATGGGTACGGAAGTTGCGGCAAGAAGCAGAGAAAAGTTCCCGGCGTCGTCGACGTGCCGCTCCGCGATAGCGATGACAATGTCCTTCAGAGACGAGGTGATTAAGACTTGGGACGCTGTTGTTGGCAGGTTTTTGGATGGCGACACATCCTATCGACCGGATCCACTTGACCGCTGGTTCAACGCATACGCGGGAACTGGCGATGGACTACGGTAGTTCCGTGCCAAGTTAGAAGCGTTCTGGTGGCTCGCACTCGAGAGGGCGTGAGAGTCCTACTGGAGAAGCATGCCGGAGGCGCAGGACCACCGAGCATTCAGGCGCACCACGAAGAGCGCTCTGAGACGGAAATCCTCCGAGATTACTCGCAGGATCTTAACCTCTAATGGCCACACTTCAATTCCTTGGCGCGGCCGGCACGGTGACCGGCTCGCGCTATCTCGTCGAAGCTGGCGGCGAACGCCTGCTCATCGATTGCGGCCTGTTTCAGGGTGAAAAGGAGCTCCGCCTGCGCAACTGGAGCCCGATGCCGGTTCCGGCGGCGAGCGTTCATGCGCTCGCGCTGACGCACGCCCATCTCGACCACACCGGTTATATTCCGCGCTTCATCAAAGATGGATTTCGCGGTCAGGTCTTCGCGACCGCGGCCACGGTCGACCTCTGCAGGCTGCTGCTGCCGGATTCCGGCCACCTGCAGGAAGAAGACGCGGCCTACCAGAACAAGAAGGGCATCTCGAAGCACAAGCCCGCTCTACCGCTCTATACCTATAACGAGGCGCTGGCCGCGCTGGACTCTTTTCGCACGGTGGACGAATCGAAGGCGTTCACGATCTCGGATCATTTCAGCATTCGCTACTTTCCTGACGGACATATCCTGGGCGCGCGCAGCATCCTGCTGGAGATTCGCGACAACGGCAACCTGCGCCGCGTTTTCTTCTCCGGCGACGTAGGACGCGAGCGGGAGTTGCTGATCCGCCCTCCGGCTGTCCCCGAGATAGACGGCGAGTACGTCATGCTGTGCGAGTCCACTTACGGCGACCGCCTGCACCCCAGCGACGACTATCGAGAGCGGCTGGCCGAGATCGTGGAAAGCACGGCGGGGCGCGGCGGCAGTGTGATCGTTCCGGCGTTTGCCGTCGGCCGCACGCAGGAGCTCTTGTACGTCTTACGTGAGCTGATCGACAGCGGGCGTCTGCGCCCGATTCCGATCCACGTCGATAGTCCCATGGCGATCGACAGCACGGACCTGTACCGGAAGCATCGTGAGGACCACAACGTGGAGATGGACAGGCTCGAAGCCAAGGGCGTGAAACCCTTCACGCCGCGCGGCGTGCACTTCGACCGCGCCGTGGCCGATTCCAAGGCGCTCAATGCCGTGCGGACTCCCATGATCATCATTTCGGCCAGCGGGATGGCGACAGGCGGGCGTGTTTTGCATCACCTGGCACGGTGTCTCCCGGATTCACGCAACACGGTGTTGTTCGGCGGATTCCAGGCGCCGGGCACACTTGGCCAAGCCTTGCAGGCGGGCGCGTCGGTAGTCAGGATTCACAAGGAAGAGGTGTCTGTGCGGGCGCAGATTCTGTCAATGGAAAATCTGAGCGGGCACGCCGATTATGGCGAGATCCTGCGCTGGCTCGGACGATTTCCGAAGCCGCCGCTGAAGGTCTGGATGACTCATGGCGAGCCGCACTCAGCGCAGTCGTTGCGTGATAAGATCACTGCGCAGACGGGATGGCCGGCCGAGGTCGCGCAGTACTTGCAGACCATCACCCTGTAGGCGGCGCGGCGTCGACGGGAGCAGAAGCCGCAGGCTCAAGGCCGAGTTCGGCGGCTCGCGCGCGCATGGCGTCGATGCAGAACACGATGTGATCGTCCAGGGGGATTCCCAGCTCCTCGGCTCCTCGCGTGATATCTTCGCGGCTCACCGAGCGCGCGAACGCTTTGTCCTTCATTCGCTTCCTCACCGACTTGGCCTCGAGCGAGCGGATGCGATCCGGACGTACGAGCGAACACGCGGTGATGAAGCCCGCGAGTTCGTCGCAGGCGAAAAGCGACTTCGCCATCAGCGTCTCGCGCGGAACGCCGGTGTAGTCGGCGTGACCGAGAATGGCCAATCGCACGTCTTCGGGCCAGCCCTGGTCCTTCAGAACTTCGCTGCCTTTCAGCGGATGATCCGGCGCGTCGGGGTAGCGCTCGTAATCGAAGTCATGCAGCAGCGCGGTGACAGACCAGCGCTCCTCGTCTTCGCCGAATTTGCGCGCATAGGCCGTCATGCACGCTTCGACGGCTAACGCATGCTTGCGCAGATTCTCACTGGCGGTCCATTCGATCAACAAGGTCCAGGCTGCGTTGCGATCCATGATGATTTCCCTGTACTGCCGGTGTCCTCACCGGCGATTTCGATCGTGGGCACGCCGGTGATGTGCTGCGGATTGCCCCGCCGCTAAAGGACATGTAAACTGAACTCTGGCGGGCCGCTACCGCGGCCCTCTCGACCGGAGTTAATCCATGCCTAAAGCGCCTAAAGCAAACGCGCCCGCTGCCCGTGATGTTGCCTCTCCGCCGGGCCACCTCTACGTGGTCGGCACGCCGATCGGCAATCTTGAGGATATCACCCTGCGAGCCCTGCGAGTGCTCAAGGAGGTTGAGCTGGTGGCTTGCGAAGATACGCGCCGCACCCGCCAATTGCTCGATCATTACGGCATCGCCACGCCCACCATAAGCTACCACGAGCACAATGAGCTGATGCGCGCGCCGGAATTGATGATCCGCATGGAAGAGGGCGAGGACATCGCGCTGGTGTCGGATGCGGGCATGCCGCTGGTTTCCGATCCGGGATTCCGCCTGGTGAAGCTGGCAGTACGCCACAATGTGACGGTGATTCCGGTGCCGGGTGCGTCAGCGCTGGTCGCGACCTTGGCCGCCGGCGGCCTTCCCGTGGAGGAATTCCGTTTCGTTGGATTTCTGCCTGCGAAGCGTCTTGCGCGCCAGCGATTTCTGCATGAACTCAAGGGCGAGCGCGCCCTGGTGTTTTACGAATCTCCGCAGCGCGCGGCCGAGACGCTGGAAGATGTGCTCAAGGTGCTCGGAAATCGTCCTGTGGTGCTGGCTCGCGAAATCACCAAGCTGCACGAGGAATTCCTGCGCGGCACGGTTGCAGAAGTTCTGGGACGGCTGAAGGGCAAGTCCGTCAAGGGCGAGGTCACTATTCTGCTGGGCCCGCCGGAGAACGGGGTCGAACGCTCGGAGGAGATCGCGTTGCGGTCGATTCAGGAGGAACTGGAGCAGTCGATGTCGCAGGGACTGAGCGAGAAGGCGGCCTTGAAGCTGGTGGCCAAGGCGCGCGGCCTGTCGAAGAGCGAAGCCTATCGCCAGTGGCAGAGTGAAAAGGCGACGTCAGAATAGTGGCGAGTGACAGCGAGTGACGAGTGAAAAGTGAATAGTTCCTGGCACGACCTGGCGAGTGGTTTCGGTTTTTGGCAATATCGAGAACCGAGCTTCCCGGCCTGAAGCTACTCCCCACGTTCAGCGACCAGCCGCTTACGTTTCACTCGCCACTCGCCAATTGGCACGTCAAATTACTTTCATGTCATTCGAGCAACTTCAAATTCGCGATGTGGCAGTGCGGCCGGCCCAGATTCTCGCGCCCATGGCCGGGATTACCGACACGGTCTTCCGGCGCTTCATCAAGCGGCTGGGCGGCTGCGGGCTGATCATGACCGAGTTCGTCTCGAGCGAGGGAATGCTGCGGCAGAACCTGAAGTCGAAGAGATTCCTCTACTACACCGAAGAGGAGCGGCCCATCACCGCGCAGATCTTCGGGGCGGATGCCGGCCGGCTGGCGGAAGCCGCGGCCATGATTGAGGACCTTGGTTTCGATCTGATCGACCTGAACCTCGGCTGTCCCGCCAAGAAGGTGGTGAAGTGCGGCGGCTCGGGACTTTTGCGCGACTTGCCGAATCTGGAGACCATCTTTCGCCGGATTCGCGCCGCGGTGACGATTCCGTTCACCATCAAGATCCGCATCGGCTGGAGCGACGACGAGATTGTGGCGGTGCCGGTGGCGCGCATGGCCGAGGATTGCGGGGTCGAGGCCGTTGCCGTGCACGGCCGCACGCGCGTTCAGGGGTTCAGCGGACGCGCGCGTTGGGACGTAATTGCCGAGGTGAAGCAGGCGGTGCGGATTCCCGTGATCGGCAATGGCGATGTGATGACGCCGCAAGATGCCGAAGCGCTGGCCGCCGCCACGGGTTGCGACGCGGTGATGATCGGACGCGCCGCGCCCACCAACCCGTGGATCTTTCGGCAGATGGCGGACTACTTTGCGACCGGCTCTTATCGCGAGCCCACGGAATCCGACCGCTATGCCTTGATTCGCGAGTACTACGCGATGCTCGTCGCTGAAGATATTCCGGGATCCATCGGCAAGATGAAACAATTCGCGAGCTGGTTCACTCACGGCGTGCGCAACGGCGCCGAGCTGCGGCATCGCGTGCAGAGCGCGGGCAGCCCGCGCGAGGTGCTCGACCGCGTGGACGAATTCTTTGGCGCGGAGCGGAGCGGGGAGTCCAACGCGGAGGAGCAGTTTGGCGTAGGGGCGGGCCTTGTGCCCGCCTCACTGGCTGATTGAGCGTTTCTGAAGTGGCGGGCACAAGGCCCGCCCTTACGCCAGACTGGCCCGCTGATATCTCAGACAGCGGGGCGGTCGGCGGGAAGTAGGTCCGAGGCGTTGGCGATCGCGAAACGCATCTGCCCCTCAGCTACCAGCGTGCCGTCGCGATAGATCGTCCCCTTCAGTTCGCCATAGCCCTCGCGCAATTTCAGGACCTCGGCTTTCACTTCGACGGTCTCGCCGGGAACGACGGGCTCGATCATCTGCGCCGAGGGAATTTGCAAAATAACCGCGATCTTGTCGCGCATCTCGGGGCGTTCGAGGACCAGCACGGCTCCGAGCTGCGTCACCAGCTCCAGCATGATAGCCGTGGGCACGACGGGCATTCCGGGGAAGTGTCCCTGCCCGCCCTGATCTCCGCCGCTGAAATGCTTCACACCGGTAATGCGAACGCCCGGCACAAGCTCCGTCACCCGGTCCACCAGCAGGAACGGGTAACGATGCGGCAAAACTCGCTCGACGGCGGAGTGCAGCAGCTCGACGGTCTCAGGGCCGGGATCGGTCATGATGAGTTCTCTGCACAATCAGAGCAGGCTCGGATCGATGGACGTCGCGCGCTCCGGGGTGTCGGTGGCCTTGGCCTCCAGTGAGGGCTGCGGCGATGAGTCATTAACGGGCGTCGCGGGTTCGCCGGGAGTGCTTGCGAGCAGGTAATCTCGCAATCGCTCACGCGAGCTCTCGAAGAAGTTGCGCGTCAGCCGGCCGACCGCGTGTTGACGCGCCGTCTCTTCGGAGACTTGGGGCCGGTAGACGAAAGCCCGTCCGCGCTTTTGCCGCGCCACGAGCTCCTTCTTCGACAGGTAATCCATCACTGTAGTGACGGTGGTGTACGCGAGCGCGCGCTCCGGCAGCAGCCGCGTGCGAATCTCGTGGACCGTACCTTCGCCCAATCCCCACAACGCGCGCATACAGTCAAGCTCGAGCGGCGGCAAGTCCAGCCGATGATTGCGCGTCTTCCGGGGCATATCGATTCACAGCGGGAGATCACCCTGCGCCGGCGGGTCTACGGGCACGCTGTCTGGCGCGTTCAAGGGATCGCTCAAGGAAGGAATTGTACTGCCTCCGTCCAGCGTATTCTTCAACAATTCGCGACCTAGGGCGCGGTTCCGGGAAGTCCAGTCGCCCGGTCTCAGCCCGTCGGCTCGGTATTGTGCCCGCATGCTCTCGAGCTTTGAGTCGAGATCATCAAGATAGTGCACCACGAGCGCTTCGGGAAAGACGGGTTCCCTGGGCGAACCGAATTCCAGCTTGCCGTGGTGCGCCAGGATGATGTGCTCGATCCGGTCGCGCAGGCCGGGAGGGAAATCCGGGATCTGCGCGATCTTCCCGCGGACGATCTCCAAACCCAGGACGATGTGGCCGAGCAACTGGCCGCGGGTCGAGTAGCGGAAAGCGTGATCGTACTGCAGTTCCTCGATCTTGCCGACATCGTGCAGGACAAGTCCGGCCAGAATCAACTCGCGGTTGAGCGCAGGGTAGTGATCGCACACCAAGTCGCCTATTTCGACGAGCGAGCTTACATGATCGAGCAGGCCGCCGAGATAGGCATGATGATGGAGGGTCGCCGCCGGCGCAAGCTTGTAGCGCCGCGCGATCTCCGGATCCCCTGTGACGGCGAGCAGTAGCCGCCGGATGTAACCCTCTGGCATGCGCCGCACGCGTTCCACCAGCGCGGCGTACACGTGCTCAGGTTCCCGTGAACTGCGCGGCAGATAGTCGCGGACATCCGATGGTCCCCCATATCTCGCGATGCTTCCGAGGCGGAGTTGCAGGTTGTCCTGATATGCTTCCGCCTGCGCCTTGACGAGAACCAGATCGTCGACCTCGAAATCGAAGGCGACGCCGTCCGCGTCCCAGTAGCGGCCTGCGATCACGCCGCTCGAGTCCTGCAGGCGCACGTCCAGGTAGCAGCCGCCGGACCGGCCTTTTCTCAGCTCTTTACTTTGGACGAGAAAGGTGGTGTGAATGAGCGATCCCGGTTTGAGATCGGTAACGAAGCTCCCCTTCATTCCTCAATTTCCACGGGCGACACGGACTCGCCCTTCACCGCGCCGGTATCGATGTAGCCGGGGGCGAGCTGGATATAGCTCTGCAGCCGCAGTTCGCCGAGATATTTGCGGAGCGCAACCTGCATTTGTTGATTGTAGAGCAACTCACTAACCTGCGGCTCGACCTCATCGAATTTTGGCGTGCCGGCGGTACGGACCTCAAGCACTTTCAGGATCATGCAGCCCGAGCTAACTTTGACCACGTCGGAGTACTCGTTGACGTCGAGCTTCGCGACCGCGGCGGCGACGGCGGGCGCCATCGTGCCCTCTTTGACGAAGCCGATGTCGCCCTGCGGCCCATTCGCGGTATTGTCGGAGTACTTCTTAAGGACCTCTTCCCACTTGGTGCCGCCCTTTAACTCGGCCAGAGCATCCTGGGCGCGCTTCTCTGCTTCGGCGGCAGTCCGCTTGTCATTGGTGGCAACGAAAATCTCGCCAAGCCGCTGTCCGGCAGCGGAGTTGAACTGGTCGCGATGTGCCTCGAAATATTTGCGAGACTCGTCCCGAGTGATGCTGATGCGGGAGCCGACCTCGCGCTCGATCACCTGCTGCACCAGCAACTGTCTCCGGAGGCGATCCTGAAAATCCTCCCAGACCATGCCCTGCTGCTCGACCTCTTTTTCCAGATCCTGCAGGCTGTTGAGGTGGTTGGACTGGCGAATCTGGTCCAGCTGCTTGATGATGTCCGTCTCGACGTTGATGTTCTGGTCCTTGGCCTTCTGCACCAGGAGGTCCTCATCGATCATCGATCGCAGCAGATCGGCGCTCTGCTGGCGTACCTTGGTGTCCAGTTCGGCTCCGGAGTAGCGCTGGCTGAGATCCTCGCGCAACTTCTGTTGCTCGCGCTCGAACTGCATCTGCGTGATGATCTCACTATTCACGCGACAAATGATCCGGTTGATGATCTTGGGCGCAGCCGCCGCAGGCAATGAGCCGAGGATGATGGCTGCCACGACGAAAATGATTAGAGCGAATTTCATTCTCATAACGTGCATTCCTTCAGTGCGCAGCGGCGCGGCCGCCGCTGTCTCCGATTCTAGTTCGAAGCGCGCAGCTCATGCAAGGTTGCGTGGAGCTCCGCCAGGAGCGCGGAGTCCTGGACGCGGGCCCGGAACCTCAGAGAGCCGTCCGGCCGCAGCACTGCCTCGCGATGACGCCGCATGAACTGTCGCAGCTTGTCCGTATCCACCGGTGACAAGGTATGGAAGCGGATCCAGATCTCGTCGCCCTTGCGTTCAATGGACTGGACCCGCAGCTGCTCCGCCGCCGATTTCAGCACCGCATAGCCAAGAAGCGTCGTGACCGGCGCCGGCAGCAGGCCGTAGCGGTCCGCCAGCTCGGCCTCGAGGTCTGCCCGTTCGAATTCATTCGCCAGTCCGGAGATGCGCTTGTACATCCGCAGGCGCTGCATCTCGTCCGCAATATAGCTGCCGGGAATCTTGATGTCGAGTCCCAAGTTCAAGGTCGTGTGCACCTCCGGCGCCGGAACATTGCCCTTCAGCTCCTCGACGGTTTGCTCAAGCATTTTCAGGTACAGATCGAGCCCGATGGCGTTCAGGTGTCCGGACTGCTCCGCGCCGAGCACATTCCCGGCGCCGCGTAGCTCCAGGTCGAGGGCTGCCAGGCGGAAACCGGCGCCGAGATCGGAGAATTCCTTGAGCGCCGCGAGGCGTCTGCGCGCGATCGGTGTGAGTGAATCCTCTGCCGGAATGAGGAGATAAGCATAGGCGCGGCGGTCCGAGCGTCCCACGCGTCCGCGCAACTGGTAGAGGTCCGCCAGGCCGAAACGCTCTGCATGATTGACGATCAGAGTATTGGCACGCGGGATGTCGAGGCCGTTTTCGACGATTGTCGTGGAGACAAACACGTCGTAGCCATACTCAATGAACTTTAGCATCACGCGCTCAAGCTCTTTCTCACCCATCTGCCCGTGCCCGACGCCGATGCGCGCGGTGGGCACGAGACGCTGGATCAGGGCGGCGATGCCAAAGATGGATTCCACGCGGTTGTGGACAAAGTAGACCTGCCCCTCGCGTGACATTTCCTGCAGGATCGCCGACTGCACCATAGCGTCGTTAAAGGGCGCGACCGTCGTCTGGATCGCCAGGCGCCCACGCGGAGGGGTTTCGATGACCGACAGGTCGCGCAGGCCGCCTAGTGACATGTGCAGCGTCCGCGGAATCGGGGTAGCGCTCATGGTGAGCACGTCCACATTGGCACGCAGCTTCTTGAGCTTTTCCTTGGCCGCCACGCCGAAGCGCTGTTCCTCATCCACAATTAGCAATCCCAGATTGTGAAAGGTCACATCTTTCGACAACAGCCGATGCGTTCCGATGACGATGTCCACCTTGCCGGCCTGCACTTCGGCCACAACTGATTTTAATTCCGACGGTGCGCGAAAGCGGCTCAGCATCTCGATCCGGACTGGAAACGAGGCCATGCGCTTCCGAAAGGTATTGGTGTGCTGGAATGCCAGGACCGTGGTGGGCGTGAGCACCGCAACCTGCCGTCCATCCTGCAGTACTTTGAATGCAGCCCGCATGGCGAGTTCGGTTTTGCCGTAGCCCACGTCGCCGCACAGCAGCCGGTCCATGGGTTCCGGGCTCTCCAAGTCGCGCTTGATCTCAACCAGCGCGCGCAACTGGTCCGGTGTCTCCTCGAACTCAAATGCCTCCTCGAACTCTTTCTGCCATGGGGTGTCGGCGCTGTAAGCGACTCCGCCGCTGGTCTTGCGCTGCGCATAAAGCTGGAGCAGCTCCTGCGCCATGTCGCGCAACGCTTTCTTGACCCTCGTCTTGGTGCGCTCCCAGGTGACGCCGCCCAGCCGGTCGAGCGCCGGCTTCACGCCTTCGGCGCCCGATCGGTATTTCTCCACCAGGTCGAGGCGCTCCAGCGGAACATAGAGCTTGGCTTCGTCCTGATAGGTCAACAACATGAAGTCGCGAGATTTGCCTTCGACCTCGAGCTGGCGCAGCCCCTGGTAAAGCGCGATGCCATGATCGAGGTGTACAACATAATCACCAACCTTCAAATCGCTCAAGTCCGAAATGAACGTGGAAATGACGCTGGACTTGTCCCGTCGGCCAGGGCGTCCCCAGTCAAAGCCGCCGAAGACGTCACTCTCGCTTTCGATCAGCAGCTTGAGATCCGGAAAGTAGACACCCTCATCGAGATCGCCGCGCACAATGAGCAAGGGCAGCTTTCCTTCGCGAGCGTGCGATTCACTTTGGACGACAGGCGCCGCGGCACGCGTGGTGCCGTCCGCGTACGGGACCTTATAATCGGCAAGTATTTCGTGCAGGCGCTCTACGCGGCCGGAGGCGGCCAACGCAAGCAATACACTCTCGCCGCCATCGACACGCGCTCGCACATCATCGGTCCATGTCTTCAGCGACCCCTGATAACGGGGCGCGCGCTGCGAGCTGAGCGAAATCTCGGCGCTTGAATCGGCTGTTACCGGAGTATCACCATTGTGCCGCGCACCGCCGGCGGCATTTACGGCTTCGGCGTGATCGTGAGCTGTGCTGCCTCCGTCCTCAGGTAGCAGCGCGACGGTCTCGATGGCGAGCTCTTTCAGATTGAGCCGCGGAGCGGAATTGAGCGAAGCCCTGAACTCAGCCTCTGTCAGAAAGATATCTTCGGGATGCGGCCGCGGCGGGCTCATGTCGCGAACGCTGTCAAAACCGGCTGCCCAATCCTGTTGCAGGCTGATCAAGTCACGCTCGCGGTCAAGCGGCTCGTCCCAGACTGCCGCCGGTATCGTCGCGACGGTCCCGTGCTTCCTGTCCGCAGTTTGAAACGATTGCGCCAGCAGCGCAGTCAGCGAGTTCGGGCGTGGCTCGGCGAGCGAGGCGAAGAATTCCCATCCGGGGAAGGGAACGGAGTACTCGGCGGCCCAGGCCGGTTCGCCTTCCGTCCCGCCGGCTTCGCGCGCCGACAGCTTCTGAATTAGGATCTGAAACAAGCCCGTCGAGCGCTTGACTTCGGACAGCGGCAGGATCAGGGTCGCCGGTACGGCGCGGCGCGAGCGCTGGCTGCTCGGGTCGAACTCGCGCAAGGACTCAATCTGGTCGCCGAAGAACTCAATCCTTACCGGCCACTCGGCTTCCGGTGGGAAAACGTCGACGATTCCACCTCGCACCGAAAACTGGCCCGGCGCCGTGACAGGCTCCGACGCCTCGTAGCCGATGCCGACAAGATGTTCGGCGAAATCGGCAAGGATCAGTTCATCGCCGGCCTTGAGCTCAAGCGCGAGCGATCGATAGTACGACGCTTCTGAGAATCTTCCGAGCGCCGCCGCCAATGGCGCCACGAGCACCTGCACACGCCCGCGAGCGATGTTCCAGAGGGTGAGCGCGCGCCGCTCCAGCACTTCCGGGTGTGGTGAGCGTCCCTGGTACGGCGAGCAGTCGAAGGCCGGCAAGGAAGCAACCGAATCGGGTTTTCCACCGATCCAGCCGAGAAACGTGATTGTGGCCCGCGCGAGACGGTCCGCCGATTCGTTGTCACGCGTCAGAACGAGCAAGGGTTCACGCGAATCCAGGGCCAGCGCTCCCAACCCAAATCCTCGGGCGACAGGCGTAAGACCAGACAGGGTCGCGTCACCGCCTGCGGTAGTCACCGCCTGGCGTGCTGCCTTTAGTGCCGGATGAGCGAGCAAGGGGGCAAAGCGCGCCCGCAGAGTGTCGCGCGCGGAGAGCGGAGCTTCGATGTGCTGCTCAATCGTGGACATCGTTAGACTATCAAGCCGAGCGGTAAGCGCGCTGCGACTCTTGCGGACTTCACTTGGTGGACCCTTGGGAAGATGCGCCGGGGATGGCTCGAATCTTATCGATGATGGCCGAGGTTGAGAATCCCTGGGCCAGAGGCATCGAGACCACTTCGCCGCCGGCGCCCTCGACCTCCTCGCGGCCAACGATGGCGTTCGGACCCCAGTCGGCGCCCTTCACCAGCACCTGCGGCAGCATTCGCGCGATCACCTCGCGCGGCGTGGGATCGTCGAAGACCGTGACGTAATCGACCGCCCGCAACGCCGCCAGCAACTCCATCCGCTCGCCTTCGGGGATCACCGGCCGGCTATCGCCCTTGAGCAGGCGTACCGTGCGGTCGCTGTTCACCGCGACCACGAGTACGTCGCCGAGCGCGCGCGCCGCGGCCAGGTAGCGTGTGTGCCCGGGATGGATCAGATCGAAGCATCCGTTGGTGAACACCACGCGTTTGCCCTGCCGTTTGAGCTCATGAACGCGATCCACGGCTTGATCCAGCGTCAAGACCTTTCGAGGATGACCTGTCGGATGAGGGCTCCCAGCCTGCATACTTCGATGATAGCAGACGGCCTTCGGCCCAGGCTCCGGGTATGAGGCAGAGCCTGATAAATAGCAATCATCGCCGTACTCGAACCACATTGGAATACGCTGATTCACCGTTGACGTTGCTAGCCCTCACCCGGTACGACGCACGAGCGCCGTCTGGCAGCGCGGAATCTGTGTAGGACGAAGCTGAAGCCGGTAAGCTCGCAATCTTCGTCCAGGTGCTCGGCTCGGCGCCGCTCGTCCTTGCGCCCACATCCACCCGCCTCTCAACAACAACGCCGGTGGGATCGCCACCGTGCATTTCCCATGTCAGCTTGGGACGGCCGCCGGCCATCGTCACAGCCAGCGAGCTTGGAGCCTCCGGCAGCGCAGCCCAGTCGAAATAACTCGCATCGGCAATGGCCATCACGCTATCGCGCACGAGCACCGGCCCGAGTTCGCCAGCGGATTCGTCCTTCCATGTGAGCGGGGTCACGCTCCCCGAATCCACATCGATCAACACCGGCCGGTGGATTCCGCTTCCTTCGATCCGAACGCTGGCGGTGTAGCTTGGGAAGCGATTGCCGGGCTGGCTGTGTACGGCGAGCCAGTAGGCGATGATCGCCTTGCCGGTGCGCGAACGGAATCCGTAGGTGAGCAGTGGGCTGCCCGCGCGTCGGCTGATTCCGTCGAAGTCGGGGCTCGAGAGCTTGACGCCGGCGTCCGGACGAGTATCGGAAAGAAGCCAGTTGGTATGCGCGAGGGCGCTGTAAACCGGACGCGGGGTGAAATCGTCGGGCAGGTAGCGCTTCCCGTGGATCATCCCGAAATCGTCGAACTCGTTGCCGTCGGTCCCGGCGGTCAGTAGCCAGACGAAAGTCTTCACACCCGACGCCCAGTTGTAGACGAGTTGGCGCGGAATGTACTTCACCTGAACCGAGTCGTCCATGTTGGTCCAGGTGGGAATGGAGTTGAATTCGTCGCACCAGAACGCGACGCCGGGACGCACGCCCGTCGTCTTGCGAACCTCTTCCCGGAAGAGCTTCCCGCCTCCGCTCGCATGCATGCGATCGTCCACGGCTTCCGGGTTCAGGTTATGGCCGTAATCCGGGTAAATGTGGTAAGCGAACACGTCAATGCCGGAAGCGCACTGGCAGGTGGCAAGCGCTCTTCGCAGGAAGTCGCGAGAGAGGGGCCACGCCTGTCCGCCGTAGATCACCTTGGCATCGGGATCGGCCCCGTGCACGGCCGGCACGAACGCCTTGAGCAGGCGCCCGTAATCCTCCGGATTCGGCTCGGGATTCCAATAGTCGATGTCCTGTTCGTTCCACAGCGCCCAATAGCGGATGCGCCCGCGGAAGTGGCCGACCATGAATTTCACGTAGCGGGCGAAGGCTTCGATCTGCTCCGGTGTTTTGGGCGGCCAGAAGACGGAGTACAGACTGCGGTCGGAATTATGGAACGAGCCTGGCTCCGGAGTAATGGAGTCCGGGAAGCGTCCTGCCGGCGAGGTGTACATCGGATTCCCATAGAGAAGCTGGACCTGAATCTCGACACCGTTGTCCACCAGCGAGTTTACGTAATCGTCCAACTCCGGCGAGACCTCCAGCACCCCGCGCCTGCGCTCGATCCAATCCCAGCTCGTCTGGTCCGAGCTGTTCTCGTACTGGCCGATGCGAATCCACTTCACGCCCGCGTCAAACATGCGAGTCCACCACCAACGGTCCCAGGGGAGGTAAGGCTCGCGCGGAAGATCGGAGTTGAGCCCGAACCCGTCGTGGATCTGGGACGAGCGGCGGGGCGGGATCTGATCAGGAATCTGACCGGCGACTTGCGCTTTGGCGCTCAGCGCCGGAAAGACGAGGGCAGCGGCCAGGACGACGAGCGAAGGCACGAAGCGGAACGTTTGGTTCATAGAACACCTCGTTGGGGCAGCGCAGGCTGGTGATCATATCAGAGGCGAGGGATACTGGACGGCGATCGAGGCTGCACTGACCCCACCAGCACGTGCGGGCCCGGCTGCATCTGATAGAATCAGCGCTATCGCAGGGGTGATCCCCGCGGTAAGCAGGTGGCCAGTCGTGCCGCACCGCCGCGTGCTCATAGAGGGAATGACGGTACAGAAAGACTTAAACACCTGGGCGATCAAAAACCGCGGTACCCGCCGCCCCCGCGGGTGCGCGACATAGAAGTTGGAATTAAGCAGCCTTAGCCTGTCGGCGATCCTCCCAATACTGCTCAAAGCGGCCATTGAGGTGGGAGCAGCGCAACGCCAGGATGGCG
>Ga0335085_10001465_pt1 | contig 49633 bp, 49 predicted proteins | sample Lox_Sample_45_FD_206712 | JGI IMG/M metagenome (GOLD analysis project Ga0335085, IMG submission 206712) | Soil microbial communities from Loxahatchee National Wildlife Refuge, Florida, United States - Lox_Sample_4.5 | ecosystem: Environmental > Terrestrial > Soil > Wetlands | place: USA... | reverse complement strand
AGCAGGTGTGCCAGGCGTTCGCGAACTGGAGCCACGAGAAGGCGCGCCTCGCGCGCATCGTCGTCAAGTACGCGCTCTGACCCGGCGCGATCGGAGTCCGCGGGGTAGACTCCGCCCTATGCCTCCCGTCACCCAGTCGCTGCTCATCGCCAACGTCGTCGTGTTTCTGCTTCAGACGCAGACCGGGACCCTGCTGGACCCGCTCGCATTGTGGCCGCCGGGCGCGGGGTTCGCGCCCTGGCAGCTCGTGACCTACGGATTTCTCCACGGAAGCTTTGCGCACATCTTCTTCAACATGCTCGGCCTTTGGATGTTCGGAAGCGACATTGAGCGGCTGTTCGGGTCGCGCTACTTCCTGACCTACTACTTTGCATGCCTCGTGTCCGCGGCGCTGTGCCAGCTCGTCATCGTTTCCCTCGCGGGCGGCCCCGCTTACCCGACCGTGGGCGCCTCGGGCGCGCTTTACGGGCTGCTGCTCGCCTTCGGAATGTACTTTCCGCGGCGCATGGTGATGCTGATCTTCCCACCCATCCCGATGCCGGCGCGCGTGTTCGTGATCGTGTTCGGCGGGCTCGAGCTGCTGTACGGGGTGATGGGCACCACCGACGGCGTCGCGCACTTCGCGCACCTCGGCGGCATGCTCGGCGGCTGGCTGGTGATCCAGTACCGCAGGCGCGGCTTTCCGTTCAGCCGGCGATAGCGCTCCACTTCTTCGCCATCCACTCCGTCGTGCACGGCGTGTGCGCATACGGCGTGAAAGTCGCGTGCGCCCCCGCAATTCCCGCGCTACCATGATTCCCGCGCCACGCCTTCGGGCCCAGAAAATGACCGCTACAGGACCAGGCGGCAGCAAGCTCGCCGGCGCCGCGATCGGCGCGGCGCTCGCGCTGCTCGGGGCCATCGTTGCGGCGGGCTGGATATTTCGAGCCCCGGCGCTGGTGCAGGTGTTCCCCGGCCTGACGCCGATGGTGTTCAACACCGCGATCTGCTTCGCCCTCGCGGGAACCTGGCTCGTGCTGGCGGCGCTGCGGCAGGGCTGGCGGCGCGCCGCGCGCGCCCTCGCCGCCGGTCTGCTCGCCCTTGCCGGCGCAGTGACCCTGCAATACGTCCTCGGCGCCGATCTGGGCATCGACAGTCCCGCGCTGCATCGCTGGCTGGCCTCGAGCGGGCGCATGTCGGCGTTCACCGGGATCGCCTTTACCGCCGCCGGCCTCGCGATGCTGATCGAGACGGCACCTTCGCAGCCGCGAAGCGACTGGCTCTCCCCGGCGCTCGCGACTCTGGTCGGCGTCGTCGGCGCGCTGGCGCTGGTCGGCTATCTGTTCGAGCTGCACCTCGTCTTCGCCCGCTATCCACTCGGCCTGGTCGCGCTTCACACCGCCGTGGGGCTCGTTGCCCTGTCCGTCGGGCTGTGGCTCCAGCTGCTGCGCGAGGACCGCGTTCCCTTCTGGACGAGACTCGAGCCGCAGGACCGCATCACTCTCGGATCAGTCGCCACCCTCACGCTGGTCGCGCTCGCCGTGGCGGTCAGCGTGTTCGCGGCGCTGCAGGCGCGCGTCACGCAGGCGCTGAGCGACGGCCTCGCAACCGCGCTGCGCTACCGCGTGTTGCTCGCCGAAGAGGCGATCGAAGCCGGGCTGGAGCGCACCCGCATCCTGGCGGGGCGACCGGCGCCGGCGAGGCTGCTGCGCCGTATCGCCGAGCGTCCCAACGACAGCGAAGCGCTCGCCCAGCTCTCCCAGAGCGTCGCGAGCCTCATCGCAGACGGCTACCTCGCCGCGTCCTACTACGATGCCGCCGGTCGCGAGCTCGTTTCCGCCGGCCGGCGCGCGCAGACTCCGGTCCTCGCCGTCCCCCTTCGCGGCGTGTCCGGAGCGGAGCTCGCCTGGCAGGAACAAAGCGTGGTCACGGGACACTATCCGATCTCGGACCCGGGTGGCGCGGTGGGGTCCGCGCTCGTCCGCTCGCCGCTGCCTGCCTTCGATGCCCTGCTCAACGACACCTACCGTTTCGGAGCAAGCGGCGAGTCGGCGGTGTGCGCAAGGCAGGGCGAGCGGCTCGGCTGTTTCCCGCAGCCGCGCATACCCAAGGTGCATTTCGTCCCACTGAAGACGGCCGACGGCGAGTTGCTGCCGATGAGCCGGGGGTTGGCCGGCGAAACCGGCGTATCGCTGACCAGCGACTTTCGCGGGCAGCGCGTCATGGCCGCCTACAGTCCGATCGGCCGGTACGGCCTCGCCATGGTCGTGAAGATCGACACCGCGGAGTTCTACGCGCCGGTTCGCGAACGGCTGCAGTTCGTGCTGCCGATCCTGGTCGTGCTCGTTGCAGCCGGCACGTTCCTCTTGCGCATAGGCGTCCAGCCGCTCGCCGACCGGCTCGCGCGCTCCGAGCGCGACGCGCAGGAGCGCCACCACGCGCTCGAGGCGATGATGGCCAATGTTGCCGACGGCATCATGCTGCTCGACGCCGACGGCACGATCCGCTCCTGGAACGCGGCGGCCGAGCACCTTTTCGGATACCTCATGAGCGAGGTCGTCGGCCGCAACGTGTCGATTCTGGTGCCGGTAGAGCTGCGTGAGTCGAACATCGCCTCGACGCGCCGCTTCCTCTCCACGGGCCAGAGCAACGTCGTCGGCCAGGGCAACCTGAGCTACCCTGCGCTGCGCAAGGACGGCTCCCGGTTCGAGCTCGAGTTCGCGGTCACCCGGATGGGAAGCGGGAAGACGCCGCAGCTCGTCGCGGTGTTCCGCGACATCACCGAGCGCAAGGCGGCCGAGCACCGCCTCTCCCGGCTCGCGCTCTACGACGCGCTCACCGGCCTGCCCAACCGCGCGAGCTTCGAGCGGCGCGTCGAGGAGGCGCTGCAGCGCCGCCGCCGCGGCGACACCCAGCTCGCGATCCTGCTGATGGACGTCGACAACTTCAAGAGGGTCAACGACTCCCTGGGACACGCGGCCGGGGATCTGCTGCTGGCGGGGTTCGCGAATCGTCTCGTGGCGGGGCTGCGCGAGACCGACATGGTCGCGCGGATCGGCGGCGACGAATTCACGATCGTCGCCGAGGGACTGAAGGACGCCGGCAACGCCATCGCGATCGCGGACAAGATGCTCGCGGCGATGCGGGACCCATTCGACATCGAGGGGCGCAAGCTCGCCGCCTCGACGAGCATCGGCATCGCGCTCTACCGCGACGGGGACACGCTGCAATCTTTCATGAAGCGCGCCGATTCGGCGCTGTACGAGGCAAAAGGCGCGGGGCGCGCGCGATACCGCGTCGCCGCGTGATCAGAAAGGCGTGGCGAGCAGGTCCGGCCCGATCTCTGCGATCGAGCGCACGCCGGCGAGCTGCATCGAGCGGTACAGCTCGTCGCGCAGGATCTCGATCGCGCGGCGCGCGCCCGCCTCGCCCGCGGCGACGGCGCCGTAGAGCGTCGCGCGCCCGAGCATCACGCCCTCGGCCCCGAGCGCGACCGCCTTGATCGCGTCGACTCCACGCCGCACGCCGCCGTCGACCAGCACGCTCATCCTGCCTTTCACCGCGCGCACGACGGCCGGCAGGGCGTCCATGCCCGAGGCCGCGCCGTCGAGCTGGCGCCCGCCGTGGTTGGACACGACGACCGCGTCCACTCCGATGGAGGCAAGCCGCTCCGCGTCCTCGGCCCGCAGGATGCCCTTCACCAGCATCTTCCCCGGCCAGCGGTCGCGCATCGCCTTGAGGTCGTCCCAGTTGAAATCGGCGTCCCAGTACTGGCCGACCGACGAGGCGATCTCGGCGGCGCTCTTCGCCTCCGGCGCGAACGCGGCGACGTTCTCCAGCAGCGGCATGCCGTAGCGGAGCACGTCGAGGACCCACAGCGGCCGCGTGGCGAAATCCAGGACGTTGCGCGGCGTGAAGCGGAAGCGGATCGCGAAGTCGTTGTAGAAGTCGCGCTCGCGCTTGCCGCCCACCGGTACGTCGACCGTGACCATCAGCGCCTCGTACCCGAAGTGCCGCGCGCGATCGACGAGCTCGGCCGTCATCTTCGGGTCGCGGAAGATGTAGATCTGGAACCAGAGGCGCCCGCCGGCCTCGCGCGCGATGCGCTCGATCGACGCGGTCGCCATGGTGGACAGCGTATACGGGATGCCGGCCGCGGCGGCCGCGCGCGCCACGCCCACGTCGGCGAACGGCCACCCGAAGCCGATTCCGCCCGTGGGGCCGACCGCGATCGGCATTCTCGAGAGTCCGCCGAGGAGCGACGTCGAGGTGTCCACGCGCTCGACGCCGGTGAGCATCTTCGGCAGCAGGCGCACTCTTTCGAAGGCGGCGCGGTTCTCGCGCAGCGTGATCTCGTCCTCCGCCGCGCCGTCGAAGAAATCGAATATCGCGCGCGGCAGCCGCCGCTTCGCCATCGCCCGCAGGTCGGCGATGTTCCAGGCGCGCCGCACGCGCCGCGATGCCCGCAACGAGGCCGGGCAGGAGGGCCTTGCTTCCGCGACCGCGCCGAGATCGTTCGTCTTCATTCGAGCGTGACGTGCGCGGCCTTGATGACGCGCGCCCAGCGCTCGTGGTCCTTCTTCAGGAAAGCGGCGAACTCCGCGGGCGTGTCGGCGATGATGACGGCACCGAGCGCCTTGACGCGCTCGCGCGTCTCGGGCCTGGCGAGGGACTTGCGCATCTCCTCGCTCAGGCGCTCGACGACGGCCTTGGGCGTCGCCGCCGGGGCAAGCATTCCCACCCAAGGCGCGGTCTCCTCGAAGCCCGGGAACCCGGCCTGCGCCATGGTCGGCACACCCGGGAAATCCGGACGCGGCCCGGTCGTTCCGATGGCGAGCACCTTGAGCTTCCCCGCCGCGACCTGGTCCGCGATGCCGACGACCGGATAGAACATATAGGTGACGCGGCCCGCCATCACCTCGGCGAGCGCAGGCCCGTTCCCCTTGAAAGGGACGCTGAGCATCTTAGTCCCGGTGACGTTTTCGAGCATCGCGCCCGCGAGGTGCGACGAGCCGCCGATCCCCGGTGTCCCGTAGCTCACTTCGCCGGGCTTCGCCTTCGCGCGCGCCACCAGCTCCCCCACCGAGCCGATCCCCGTCTGCGGGCTCGTCACGACGACCATCGGCAGCGCCGCCGCGTTGCTGATGGGCGCGAAGTCCCTGAACGGATCGTAGTGGACCTTGTCGGGCTGCAGGATCGCGTTGACAAGCAGCGACAGCGAGGAGAACAGCGTCGTGTAGCCGTCCGGCGCCGACTGCGCCACGGCGTCCGTCGCGATGATCGCGTTCGCGCCCGGCCGGTTCTCCACGATGAAAGACTGTCCCAGCGACGCCGTCATGTCCCCCGCGACGATGCGCGCGATGACGTCGGTCGGCCCGCCCGCGGCGAAGCCGACCAGGATCCTGACCGGCCGGGCCGGATAGTTTTGCGCGGCAGCGGCGCCGCAGAGCGCGAGCAGCGCGAGTGAAAGAACCGCCTTTCTCATCATGCCTCCGTCGTTTCCGGTTGGAACATCGTCGCCATGACCTGGCAGCGCTTGATCAGGCGGGGCTCGTCCGGCCCGTAGTCCGCCACCGCGTTGTGTATCGTGCCGATGTCCTCCCACATGAGGACGTCGCCCTCCCGCCAGCGGAAGGCGTAGCGGTATTCGGCCTTCAGCTGGTGCTCGAAGAGGAACCCGAGCGTGCGCTCGCTCTCCTTCTCCGGAAGCTCGTTGATGCGCACCGCGTACCCCGGGTTCGCGTAGAGCACTCGGCGCCCGGTGACCGGGTGGGCGAGGAAGACCGGGTGCGAGACCGGGGGCTTCGCCTTGCGCTGCGCCTCGGTGAGCGGCGGTCGCTTGCTGCCCTTCTCGCGCCTCATCATCTCCCAGAACTTGTTGAAGTCGTGCAGCACGGTCATGCCCTCGAGATCCCGCTTCAGCTCCCCGGGCAGGTCCTCGTACGCCGCGTGCATGTTTGAGAACTCGGTGGCGCCCAGCGCCTTCCCGCCGCGCATCGGGATCTTGATCCCGTAGAGCACGTTCGCAAAGGCGATGGTCCGGCTGTATGACATGTCGGTATGCCAGTCCTGCCCGGCGTCAGCGAGGCCGATCGGCTTGCCGTCCTCGACGATGTTGGAGAGGATCATCACCTCGGGGATTCCGGGCTCCTGGTAGGCGTTGGCGACGTTGATCTCGAGCTCGCCGAAGCGCCGGGAGAAATCCGCGAGCTGCCTTCCCGTGAGCTTCTGCGCTGGAAAGCACACCACGCCGCGCTCGCCCAGCGTGCGCACCACGCCGTCGAACTGCTCCCGCGAGAGCGGCCGGGACAGATCGAGCCCCTCGATCGTCGCGCCCAGCGTCTCCCCGGTGGTCGTCACTTTCATCGGCATCGGATTCTACGCCAGGCGCACCGCGACGCCTTCGAGCCCGGCGCCCGCCGCGGGGAAGCGCTTCATGACCAGCGGGTCGTGGCCCGGCACGACGAGCCCGGGCGCGTCCGCGAGCTCGGCGAGCCGCCGCCATCCCGCCACCATCTTCGGGACGTCGCAGACGATCGGAAAGGGCCGCTTCTCGCCCATGTTGGCGTAGAGATGGCTCGCGTCGGATGCGAGCACCATCCAGCCCGAGCGCGTGCGGATGCGTACCGCCTGAAGCCCCTCGGTGTGGCCGGCGATGCGGTGCAGCGACACGCCGGGCGCGAGCTCGGCGTCGCCGTCGTGAAAGCGCACCCGCCCCTTGTAGACCTCGCGGACCATCGCCACGACCTCGTCCACCTCGTAGGCGTGGCTGAAGAACTTCTCCGCCATGTGACGGCCGGTCGCGTACGCCATCTCGTCGTCCTGCAGGTGGAAGGTCGCGGCGGGGAAGAGACCGAAGTTGCCGACGTGGTCGTAGTGCAGGTGGGTGACGATCACGTCCTTCACGGTCTTTGCGTCGACTCCGAGGCGCGCGAGGCCCTGCTCGGGCGGCACGAGCGTCTTCCTGCCGCGCCGCGCGCCGACCCCGGCGTCGAATCCCGTGTCGATCACGAAGGTGCGCGAGGCCGAGCGCCCGAGCCACACGAAGTAATCGAGGTCGCTGCCGGCCTCGTGCGGATCGCCGCCGATGAAGTTCTCGCTCGCCTTGCGGCCCGACAGGGTCGCGTACCTGATCGCGAAGACTTCGTAGGTGTTAGAGTTGTCCAAGCGTTGCTGCGGCTCCCTTCCCGCTCGGAGCCAGTATAGCTAGGATGAGAGCGGGAAGCCTGAACGGAGGGGGGATGGGACAGACGCTCGAGCACGGCCTGCGCCTCGCGCCGGCGCAGGTCGACGTCGTGCGGCGCGCCGACGGCACGACGCTGCTGCGCTCGCCGCAGCCGCTGTCGCGCCACGCGCGCGCGGTCGGCGAGTGGCTGGTGAGTTGGGCGGCCGAGACCCCGGAGCGCTGCTTCCTCGCCGAGCGCCAGGGCGACGCGTGGCGCAAAGTCGGCTACCGCGAGGCGCTCGCGCTCGCCCGCCGCATCGGCCAGGGGCTACTCGCGCGCGGCCTCGACGCCTCGAAGCCGGTCGCGATCCTGTCCGACAATTCGATCGATCACGCCCTGCTCGCGCTCGGCGCGATGCACGTGGGCGTTCCGGTCGCGCCCATCTCGCCCGCCTACTCGCTGATGTCCAGAGACTTCGCCAAGCTCAAGGCCATCTTCGGGCTGCTCAAGCCGGGCCTCGTCTGGACTTCCGATCCGGAGAAGTTCGCGCCGGCGCTCGCCGCGGTCGGCGGGAGCGCCACCCCGCTCGCGGAGCTGCTCGCGCGCGCCCCCGGCCCCGAAGTCGACCGGGCGTTCTCGCGCATCGGGCCGGAGACGGTGGCGAAGGTCCTGTTCACCTCGGGGTCGACGGGCACGCCGAAGGGCGTGATCAACACCCACCGCATGCTCGCCGCGAACCAGGAGCAGTACGCGATGGTGTGGCCGTTCCTCGAGGAGCTGCCGCTCGTGCTCGTCGACTGGCTGCCCTGGAACCATACCTTCGGCGGCAACAGCAATTTCTTCATGATGCTGAGGAACGGCGGGACGATCCACATCGACGCGGGCAAGCCCGCGCCCGGGCTCGTCGAGACGAGCGTGCGCAACCTGAAGGAGGTCTCGCCGACGATGTACTTCAACGTGCCGCGCGGCTTCGACCTGCTGCTCCCCTTCCTCGAGCGCGACGCGGAGCTGCGGAAGAGCTTCTTCCGCGAGCTCGAGTGGATGGTGTACGCGGGCGCAGCGCTGCCGCAGAACCTGTGGGATCGCATGCAGCAGCTGGCGCTCGCCGAGCGCGGCACGCGGCTGCCGCTGATCTCGGCCTGGGGCTCCACCGAGACCGCGCCGCTCGCGACCTGCGTGCACTACCCGGTCGACCGCGCCGGCATCGTCGGGCTCCCGGTTCCAGGCTGCGAGCTCAAGCTCGTGCCCTCCGCCGGCAAGCTCGAGGTGCGCGTAAAGGGCCCGAACGTCACCCCGGGCTACTTCGGGCGCGACGACCTCACCCGCGCCGCGTTCGACGAGGAAGGCTATTACCGCATCGGCGATGCCCTCAAGTTCGCCGATCCCAGGCGCCCCGAGCAGGGGCTCGCGTTCGACGGCCGAACGGCCGAGGACTTCAAGCTGTCCACCGGCACCTGGGTGCACGTCGGCGCGACGCGCATCAGGCTGATCGCCGCAGGCGACCCGCTCATCCAGGACGCGGTGATCACCGGCCACGGGCGAGCCGAGGTAGGCGCGCTCATCTTCCTCAACGCCGCGGCGGTGAAGGCGATGGGACTGGACGCGGACGCAGTGCGCGCGCGCCTGCTCGCGGCGATGCAAAAGCTCGCCACGGAGACGGGCTCGGGCAGCTCGACGCACCCGGTGCGCGCGCTCGTCGTGGCCGATCCGCCCTCGATCGACGCCAACGAGATCACCGACAAGGGCTACATCAACCAGCGCGCGGTGCTCGAGCGGCGCGCTGCGCTGGTCGAGGCGCTGCACGCCGATCTGCCGGGCGCCGAGGTCGTCCTCGCGCCGGCGCACAAATAGCATGAAGGAGAAAGCAATGGCATTGCCGAAGTTCGAGACTGTCAAGGTCGACGTCGCCGAGAACATCGCCTGGCTGACGATGAACCGCCCGGAGAAGCGCAACGCGATGACGCCCCGGATGCACGAGGAGATGATCGTCGCCCTGGGCGAGCTCGCCGTCTCCCCGGAGGCCGGGGTGCTGGTGCTCACCGGCGCGGGCGAGAGCTGGAGCGCAGGCCAGGACATCGACCTCTTCTTCCGCGACCTCGACGACAAGCCGGTGAAGAAGCGCCGCGCGCTGTACGCCAGCCAGGAATGGCGGTGGAACCAGCTCGCGCACTTTCCCAAGCCGACGATCGCCATGGTGAACGGCTACTGCTACGGCGCCGCGTTCACTCCGCTCGTCGCCTGCGATTTCGCGATCGCCGCCGAGGACGCGAAGTTCGGACTGTCGGAGATCAACTGGGGGATCCTGCCCGGAGGGCTCGTCTCCAAGGTGATGCTCGACGCGTGCAGCTACCGCGACGCCAAGTGGTACGCGCTCACCGGCGAGCCCTTCGACGGCCGGGTCGCGGAGAAGATCCGCCTGGTCAACTACGCCGTGCCGCGCGCGCAACTCCGCGAGGAGACGGTCAAGCTCGCAAGGACGCTGCTCGCCAAGAACCCGCAGGTCTACAAGTCGGTGAAGGAGGTCATGCACCACATCCGCGGCATGGACGTCGAGCAGGCGACCGACTACCTGAGGGCGAAGGAAATGGAGATGCGCTTCATGGACCGCGAGGGCGGGCGCGCCAAGGGCATGAAGCAGTTCCTCGACGACAAGACCTACCGCCCGGGGCTGGAGACCTACAAGCGCTGATGTCCGCTCCCCTGAAAGGCATCCGCGTCCTCGAGCTCGGCCAGTTCATCGCGGGCCCGTACGCGGGGCTGCAGCTCGCCGACCTCGGCGCGACGGTGATCAAGATCGAGCGGCCGGACGGCGGCGACGCCTTCCGCGCGTTCGGCTTCGCCGAGAACGCGAAAGGCTACAGCCACAACTTCTGCGCTTTCAACCGCAACAAGCTGAGCGTCGCTCTCGACGTCAACTCTCCGCGCGGGCGCGAGGCCTTTCTGAGGATGGCGCGGCAGGCGGACGTGGTGCTGGAGAACTTCCGCCCGGGCGTGATGAAGCGGCTGGGATTCGACTACGGATCGCTGAAGGCTGCCAATCCGCGGCTGGTCTACTGCTCGATCAGCGGCTTCGCCGAGGACGGTCCCTACGGCAACCGCCCCGCGTACGATGCCGTCGGCCAGGCGCTTTCCGGGCTGCTCTCCCTCTTCGTCGACCCCAAGGATCCGCGCACCCTCGGGCCGACGCTCTCCGACCAGATCACTGGCATGCAGGCATGCATGGCGGCGCTCGCGGCGCTCTACGAGCGCGAGCGCACCGGCAAGGGCGCGCGCGTCGAGGTGACCATGGTCGAAGCGAGCATGGCGCTGATCCCCGATTCCTTCACCGCGTATACGCACGCGGGTCACGTGATGCAACCCGAGTCGCGTGCCGCCGTTTCCCTCTCCTTCGCTTTCGCCTGCGCGGACGGCAAGCTCATCGCCATCCACGTCTCGTCGATGGAGAAATTCTGGAAGGCGCTGCTCGCGGCGGTCGAGCGTCCCGACATCGGCGAGGACGCGCGGTTCCGCGACCGCATGGGCCGGATCAGGAACTACCACGCGCTGGTCGAGACGCTGCGTCCCGTCTTCGCCGCAAGACCCCGTGCCTACTGGGCCGAGCGGCTCGCGGCGCACGACGTTCCGGCGGCCGTGGTGCATTCGATCCCGGAGGCGATCGAGGAGCCCGAGGTGAAGTACCTCGGAATGCTGCACGAGCTGACCCACCCGCGATACGGAAAACAGATCGCAATGCGGCGCGCCTCGAGAATCGATGGCGAGCGCGAGTCCCAGCCTCTCCCGCCGCCGGCGCTCGGCGAGCATACGGATCAAGTCCTGCGCGAATTCGGCTTTGCGTCCGATGAGATCGCAGAGCTGCGCGCAGGCAGTGCTGCTTGAAGCGCAGAACTTCCAGGAAGCTCGCAGTCGGCAGCGCTGCCCTGCTCTCCGCAATGATCACTGGTTGCGGGGGTGCGGGCGGCAGCGGGTCGAGTTCCGAATCTAACCCCACCCCAGCGTACAACTTTGTCGCCGACAGCGGCGTCCGGGTAGCGGGCGGAATCGGGCCGGTGGAGCTCGTAGTGGGCACAACGACGTATATGTACGTCGGCATCGGCGGCACCGCTACGGTCCTGGCATCGACCGACGGACTCGCGTTCACGACGGTACAGGCGACCGTGGACGGCGGTCCCCTCATCTCGGGGGCCTGGTTTTCGTTCGTCGCGCTTCCCAGCGGAGGCTACCGCATGTATTTTGCCCGGCTGCTGGGTTCGCTCCTGAGCGCCACCTCGACGGATGGGCTCACATGGACGAGCGAGCCGGGCACACGAGTCGTGCTCAGCAATATCGCCGTGCCGAAGGTCGTCGCTCTCCTCGGCGGGGGCTATCGCGTGTACTACACGACTTCAGGAGGCCCGACGGGAATCGCGAGTGAGACCTCGAGCGATGGGCTGAACTTCACCGCGGATGACGGTCTTCGCCTTTCGCCGGTTCCCAAGAACCACGAGTGGGGAGATCCAAACGTCGTCGTCAGCGGCGGGACCTACCTGATGTCCGCGACGCAAGTACCTTCGGACCATGTGTCATATTCGAGCATCTGGCTTTCCTCGTCTGCGGACGGAGTCACCTGGACAGACCCGATCCCGATCATCTCGAACCCGGGGGGCAGCCCCGTCGATTCGTCCTTCGCACCGCTCTCGAACGGGGCGTTCCGGGTCTACCACGGTCTTTTCCTGAACGCGCCTGCCGGACCGAACACCGGGAACGCGCAGAGCGAGATCCTCAGCGGCGTGCTCACCCCCGCTTCCTAGCCGGATCATGGATTTCGCCTTCACCGAAGAGCAGCGCATGATGCGCGAGTCCGTTCGCAAGCTCATGGACCGCATCGCGACGCCCGAGTACGTGCGGCGCCTGGACCGCGAGCAGGCCTACCCCGAGGAGCTGTACTCGGCCTGGGTCGACCTGGGGCTGCTGCGCGTGCCCTTCGAGGAGAAGTACGGGGGCCTCGGCGGCAGCGTCATCGACCTGATGATCGTCGCCGAGGAGATCTCGAGAAAGAGCGCCGACTTCTTCATGGCCTACGCGGGCAGCGTGTTCTGCGCGCTCAACGTCGCCCGCAAGGGCTCGGAGGAGCAGAAGCGCCGCTGGCTTCCCAGGGTCCTGTCGGGCGAGATCAAGATGTCGATCTCGATGTCCGAGCCCGAGGCCGGCTCGGACGTCGGCGCGATGAAGACGGGCGCGCGCCGCGAAGGCGCCGACTGGGTCATCAGCGGGCAGAAGCTCTGGGCGACGGGCGCGGGCGCCCGCGGCAACGTCATCAACGTCTACGTGCGCACCGACCCGCAGGCGAACATCCGCCAGGGCATGTCGCTCTTCCTCGTCGACAACGACGCGAAGGGCCTCACGCTGCGGAAGCTCGACATGCTCGGCCGCCGCTGCACCGGCACCTACGAAGTCTTCTTCGACGGCGTGCGGGTTCCGGCAGATCGCCTCGTCGGAGGCGAGAACAGGGGCTGGGACTGCATTCTCGCGGGGCTGCAGGCCGAGCGCATCACCTCCGCCGCCGGCAATGTCGGGGCCGCGCAGGCCTGCCTCGACCTCGCCGTCGAGTACTCGAAGGAGCGCAGGCAGTTCGGGCGCGCCATCGGAACCAACCAGGCGATCGCCCACCTGCTCGCCGACATGGCGGCGGAGATCGAGGCCGCGCGCGCGCTCACCTGGCGCGCGGCGTGGATGGCCGCGACCGGGCAGGACGCGCTGCGCGAGATCTCGATGGCGAAGCTCTTTTCCTCCGAGGCCTACGTGAAGTGCGCCAACCTCGGCATGCAGGTCTTCGGCGGCTACGGCTACAGCATGGAGTACGACATGCAGCGCCACTACCGCGACGCGCGGGCGGCGACGATCGCCGCGGGCACGTCGCAGATGCAGCGGAACATCATCGCGGGCCTGATGGGCCTGAAGGTCGGCTAGAAGTTCACCATCAGGCCGACGTAGCCGCCCCGGTCGATATAAGGCTGCGAGCCGTCCTCCAGCTCGGCGCGCGTCCAGCGGACTCCGACGTACGCGAAGCTGTTGCGGAACACCTCGACCTCGGCGCGCAGCCCCGTGTCGTAGAAGTTCTTGCCGTCGATGAAGGTCACGACCTTGGGCGCGTAGAAAGCGTAGCCGCCGAAGCCGAAATTGCCGTTATTCGGGAACCAGCGCAGCTGGCCGCCGAGCGCCAGCGCCGCGACGTCGGAGCCGGCGACGTGGATGGCGTAGACCTTTCCCCCGAGGCCGCCGGCGACGCGCGACTTGCCGGCGTTGCCCTCGCCGGCCGCGAGCAGGCCGATGTTGAAGAGGTAGTTCTTGTCGTCCCGGTTGTACATTCCGCCGAAGGTCCAGTCGGCGGCGCCGAAGGGATTGTCGTACTTCGCCTCGATGGTGTCGTTCGACAGATTGATGTCCAGCGTTCCCGCCGTTGCGGTGACATTCGCCAGCGCGAGCACGGCGAACACGATCCAACGCATGTTGCTCCTCCGAATCAAGTTGGCTCCCCTGCAAGAGACGGGCGATTATCCCACGGGACGGCGGGCAGTTTCAGAAATCCCAGCGGTATCCCGCGGAAAAGAAGTAACGATGTGTAACCTCCTGGAGGAAGGCGCTGCTCGTGTTCGTGTTCTCGATGCCGGCCTCGAGCTCCAGGGTGATGCTGTTGCGCCAGCGCCAGCTCGCGCGGCCCACCGGCGAGACGCGCTGGAGGGTGCTGCCGTCGTCGTTCTTCTGCCCGTACCAGAGCACCGCGCCGTCGAAGGTCCAGCTCGCGCCCACGGGGAAGCGGCTCGTGAGCTGGCCCGCCAGCCCGTGGTACGTGTCCGCGGTCACGCCGCTCACCGAGACGACGGTGACGTCGCGCGTCGCGAACACGCCCGTGCCGATCGCCTGGCTGGTGAGCGTCTTGATGTAGCCGCTGCCGGGCGTCGCGGGATAGTTGGGAGTTGCGTTCGTGTGGGAAATGCGCGTCACCTGGGCATTGAGGCCGAGCTGCCAGACGGAGGTCACCGGGTGCGTAAAGCCTCCGTATGCGATCGCCGATTGCGCAGTCACATCCCGAGCCTGCTGACGCAGCTCGTCTTCGGTATAGATCGTGAGCAACTGGCGGATCGACGTCGTGGGCGCGCCGATGATCGCGCTCGTGGTCTGCAGCGACGGGGTCATGCGGTAGTCGAGCAGCATATTGAACGAGGTCTTCCACGGCGCGATCCAGTTCCCCTGCGCGGTCGCGATGTTGAGGTGGCGGAACAGCGTGTCGTAGTCGACCACCGACGAGAAGTACCCCTGAGGCGTGAAGTAGCGCGCCTCCGCGCCGACCGCGTCGCGGTCGGCGATGCCGTCCACGGTCTGGCGGAACACGTAGACGTTCCCGCTCCAGCGCTGGTTGAAGGGCCCCAGCTCGGCGCTCGCCCCGTAGAAGCGCTGCACCGAATCGATGGTGAAGCCCGGCACGACCGGCTCGCCGGCGGCCAGGTTGAGCCGCGCGCTTGAGGTGAAGCCGTACCCGAGCAGAGCGCCGTCGAAGCGGCCGGGGAGGCCCGCGCTGTTGCCGGGCTGCCGTCCCAGGCGCGCGGAGGCGCTGGCGGGCTTGTACTTGTAGTCGTAGTAGGCCTGGTCCAGGCGGTTGATGCTTTCCTGTCCGGCGATGAAGTTCCGCGTGTTGACGTCCCGGAACACGATGCGGTTTTCGTGCGCGTCGTTCATAAAGCGCGCATTGAGATCGGCGCTGGTGATGAGCGCCGACTGGTCGACGACCGAGAGCGTGGTCCGGTCGAGGGCGTTGGGCCCGAGCGGCTGGGAGTCGATCTTGCTGTTCCCGTGATAGTAGAACTGCGACAGGCCTCCGCTGACGAACGAGCGCCAGCCCTGCTGGGGCTCGGTGGGCGGGCGCAGGACCTCCGCCTGCGGCGCGGCGGCGAGGCTCGCAAGCCGCTGGCGCACGCGCACCGAGTCCTCGCCTTCCGGATATTTCTTCAGGTAGTTCTCGTACTCGGTCCTCGCGCGGGCGGTGTCTCCGCGGCGCTCGTAGGAAAGAGCGAGAAACTCCTGCGCGTCGCGCGTCAAGGCGTTCTGGGGCAGCGCGAGCAGCTGCGTGAACGCGCGGATCGCAGCGGCGTAGTCCTCGCGCACGATCGCGCCGCGGCCATCGGCCATCAGCGCCTCGGGTGAGCCGGCGGGCGCGGGAGCCGCGGGCGGGGCGGCCGGCTGCGATGGCTCGGCCTGAGCCGACGGAGCGGGCGCCGGAGGCGTCGCCGCGGGCGCCGGAACCGCCGCGGGGGGCGCCGCCGGGCGCGGAAGCAACGCCGCCGCGGGCGGAGCGTCGGCCTTGGCCCGCGAAGTCTTCTCGAGGTTGTCGCGCTCCTGCGGGTGGACCTGGACGACGCGCGCCTCGCGAAAGCTCGCGGCGAGCTGCCGCCTCGCGCTCTCGGCGTCCCGCTGCGTGCCGAAGAAGCCCATGCACAGCTGGTAGCTCACGTTGCTTCCCGACCTCAGCACCCGCCAGTAGAGCGTGTTCCTGCGCAACGAGGCCGGGATCGGAGTGCTCGGGCGGTCCGCGACGTTCTTCACCGTCGCCAGCGCGACCACGTAGAGATCGGGCGCCGGAGCTTGGGCGCGGGCTTCCTGCGCAAGCAACGCGAGCGCGGCCAGCGCGGCGACCGCCAGGCCTCCCCTTAGGCCGGTTCTTGTCATTCTTTGTTGTCGGTGCTCGGGGTGCGCTTGTTTTCGTCGGGTGCAATCGGGAAATCGAGCAGCAGGCTGCGGCGGTCTTCGCCGAGGCGCACGTGGCTGCGGACCGGGCGCTCGTACTGGATCAGGATGCAGACCGGGTTCGGCACGGGCTCGCACCTCGGGTCGAGGGAGACCCTCACCGTGAAAGGAGGAATGGCGCCGTCTCCCCGGAAATACTTCACCTCGTCGGGAAACGGCGGCTCGCCCGGCAAAAGCGGGGCGAGCGCCTCGAGCTGCACGTTCACCAGCTCGCCGTTCTTCGACGCGTAGTCGCGGATGTAATGGACAGGGCCGGTGAGCCGCACCCTGACTCGCGGCACCGCGTCGCCTCTCTCAACGGCGATCTCGTCGATGACCGCGGCGAGCACGGGCGGAGAGGCCAGCGCCGCCCAAGCCAGAAGCGCTACGCATGAGATGCAACGCATGCGGCTTTCAGCTCGTCCAGCGCGTGTAGGTGGAGCCCTGATTGCCCAGCGGCCTGTGGCAGCCCGAGAACGAGCAGTCGGGTCCGGTGCCGTCATGGTTGAGCGTGTTCTTCTGCATGCTTCCCAGATAAGGCGAGTTCCTCAAATGGCATGTGCTGCACTGGCCAGAGCCGTTCCCGAGACTGCTGTTGTGGTTCATCCGCTCCGCGGTGAAGGTCGTCGTGCTGGTGTGGCAGGCGTCGCAGCCCAGGCTCGCACCGTTGAGCAGCGCGGTCTTGTAGGGAATGTGGTTGGAGGGCATGGCGAGGCCAGGTCCCCCAGGGGTGTGACAGGTCTCGCAGCTTCCCGCAGCGACACCGTTGTGGTTGAACCCGGCCGGCACCCACGCCGCTGTGCGATGGCAGCTGTCGCAGGACGCAGTAGTTACCAAGTGGTTCGCCGGCTTCCCGGGCGCGAAGAAGCCGGTGTGGCAGGTCGTGCACGTCCCCGGCGCGACTGTCGCGTGGTTGTAGCGCGCGCCCTGCCAGGTGGCCGCGGAGCGGTGGCAGTTGTTGCAGGCCTCGTTCGTCTGCACGTGATTGGCGGGCTTGAAGGTCGTGGCGATGCGGCTGCCCGGGCGGTGGCAGTACTCGCACTGCCTGGGCGTGCCCGCCATCTGTCCGCCGACGTGGCAGTTCTCGCAGGGCGTGACTGCGTGCACGCCGGTGAGCGGGAACGTCGTGCGCAAGTGGTCGAAGGTGCTGCGGCCGCCCTGCGCGAACGCTGCGCCCGCGTTCAGCAGCACGGCGCCGAAAGCGATCAAGCGCGCCAGCCGAATGCCGTGTCCGGAGTCCATGTTGTTTCTCCCCTCACTGGAACAGACGCCCTGCGCCTCCCGACTTGATGGTCTTGAACGTGCTCGTGACGTGGCAGCGCTCGCAGACGGGCCCGAAGCCGCCGTTGTGGATGTCCTGCTCCGCGTGGCAGTCCGCGCAGGTGCTGGCGAGTTTGAGCTTCCCCTGCACCGGGAACCGGTGGCAGGCCAGGCAGTCCAGCCCGCGGTGCTTCCCGTCGAGGACGAAAGCGGTGCGCTTGTTGTGGTCGAAATCCCACTGCTTCCAGCTGCGCGGGTTGTGGCATTGCTCGCACGCCATCCCGAGCTTCAGCTTGTGCTTGTCGTCCTTGCGGTGGCACGAGTAGCAGTCGGTCTTGGCGTCCTTGAACTGCGGCGTCGTGTGGCAGTCCTTGCAGGCGACCTTGGCGTGCCGGCCGAGCAGCGGGAAGCGCGTGAGTCCGTGATCGATGCGGCTCTGCTTCCAGCTCGCATCGTTGTGGCACGACTCGCACTGGGCTCCGAGCTGCCCGTTGTGCTTGTCGTCCTTCCTGTGGCACGCGATGCAGGCCGTCGCGAGCTTCTCCCTGTAGACGAATCCCTTGTGGCAGCTGACACAGGTAATCTGCGCGTGCTTGCCGCGCAGCGGATAGCGCGTGACCAGGCCGTGGTCGAAGATCGTGGCCTTCCAGTCTCTCTCGACGTGGCAGCTGTCGCACTTGTCTCCGAAGCGACCCTGATGCCCCTTCTTGTCGTCGTCCTTCTTGTGACAGGCGACGCACGTCGTGGGCGTCTTCTCCTTGTAGAGCATGCCGGTGTGGCAGGCGTCGCAGCGGACGAACTGGTGCCTGCCCTTCAGCTCGAACTTCGTATCGCGTGCATGGCTGAACCGGGTCGTCTTCCACGCCATGTCGGTGTGGCAGGTCTCGCACTTGGCGCCGAACCTGCCGCGATGCCCCTTCTTGTCGTCGTCCTTCTGGTGGCAGGAGACGCAGGCGAGCGGAGTTCCCTTGAAGTCCTGCGTCTTGTGGCAGGACTCGCAGGCGACATCCGAGTGGGCGTTCCGCAGCGGGAACTTCGTCTTGCTGTGGTCGAAGCGCGTCTGCTTCCACGAGATCTCGGTGTGGCAGTTGACGCACTCTGGGCCGAGCTTGCCCTTGTGCTTGTCGTCCTTCTTGTGGCACGCGTTGCAATCGTGCGCTGTGTTGCGGTACTTGACCGTCGGCACGTGGCAGGAGGCGCACTCGACCTTGGTCGAGGCGTGGGCGCCCTTGAGCAGGAAGTCGGTCTGCTTGTGGTCGAAGGTCCTGGAGTTCACGGGAGCGATGTTCGCCTTTCGCCCCTTGTGGTCGGTGTGGCAGGCGCGGCAGTCCCGGTCGGGCATGCGTCCGTGGTAGCGCCGGTGCTGCGCGACGTCGGCGGCGATCTCCTTGTGGCAGTCGAGACACTGCGTGCGCTGCCCGGCCCGGTTGAAGCGCACGTGGCAGTTCTTGCACTCGCTCTCCCACTTGGCGTGCCCCTCGATGACCTGGCCCGGCATGACCGCAGTCTCCAGGCTCTGCGCGAAAGCGCCCGGGACGAGCAGCAGGAGGAGCCATCCGGTGACCTTCGCTCGTCTCGACATGAGCCTCAATACATGTGCACGTAGACCACATGGACGATCGCGCTGAATACCAGCATGAAGACGAAAGGAACGTGCAGGACGTGCCACAGGGAGAACAGGCGCTCGTAGGTGCGGAACTGGGCGACTTCCTTCAGCTCGCGCATGTAGCCCTTCAGGATCCGCCGCGCGACGCGGATGCGATGGCTGCGCTCGCCGCGAGGCCAGTTGCGCTCGCTGGCGGCGCGCGACAGGATCCGGCCGACGTCCCGCATGCTGCGCCAGTAGACGTAGCGGGTGCGCACCGTGAGCGCGAGAAACCGCCGCACGCCGAGCAGACCGAGACGGGTCTGGTCGGCGGCGTACGCTTCCAGGTCCTTGAGGCGCTGCTCCACGCTGGGCGCAAAGTGGAATTTCGACTTTAGCGACTCGCCCTGCAGGCCCAGGTGCTCCTGGCGCTCTCGCAGCGTGGCCTGGCGGCCGTAGAGGCCGTGGTGGATCTTGGTGTAGATGAAGCGCCCGATGATTCCGCTGCCCGCGACGATCAGCATGCTGTAGAAGGCGACGGCGGCGTTGAGCGAGCCGATCCTGAGCGTGGAGTGGTACAGGATCAGGACCGGCCCGGCGATCCCGAGGAACATGTGCACCTTGAACCAGTGCCGGAGCTCCCCGGCCCGCTGAAGGAAGCGCACGCGCTTGCGCAGGGGATACAGGAGCAGCAGCAGCATGAAGATCGAGCCGACGAGGCCGAGGTTGTAGCCGAGATCGGAGCCGGGGGTATACAGCTCGGCGCGGCCGGCAAGCCAGGCGCCCGCGGCGAGAACGATCGCCACGAGCCAGATCGCCGTGACCGGCAGGGGGCGGGCGTCCCCGCGACGCTCCGACCCCGCGTGCGGGCGCGGGCCCGCCGACCGGCGCTCGACATCGTATGCGGGACTCACCGGGGACGACACAGGTCTGCTCGGACGATTGGTCGACGCGGAAGGAGTGCCATTGTCATCTGGACGGCGCACGGCCATCCATGAAAATCTTCCACCATGCCCAGAAGAATCGACGCAGTCGTGAAAAACTGCCGCGCCTCCCGTTGCCTCCAGAACGCGGGCGTAGGATACGATATATTCAAGCGGGTGTCGGTGATTTTCTCTGTCTCCGATTCACGACACACAGACGTTTCTCATTCTCACGTGCTAGCAGGCGCAAACCTCACCACGCTGCTCTTATACGGGCTGCCCTTCCTTGCGGTGCTCGCCTGGTACGTCGTGCGCCAGCGCCGCCGCGACCGCGAGGGCAGCGAGCGCCTCCAGCAGGCGATCGAGGAGGGGCTCAACGAGCCCGCGTCGCTGCACCCTGTCATCGATCCGCGCAAGTGCCTCAACTCCAGGGCGTGCGTCGCGGCCTGCCCGGAGGACGCCATCGGCATCGTCAACGGCAAGGCGCAGCTGGTGAATGCCGCGGCGTGCATCGGCCACGGGGCCTGCATGGCCTCGTGCCCGCACGACGCGATCACCCTGGTATTCGGCACCGAGAAGCGCGGCATGGACATCCCCCTGGTCAAGCCGAACTTCGAGACCAACGTGCCCGGCCTGTTCATCGCCGGGGAGCTCGGCGGGATGGGGCTCATACGCAAGGCGGTCGAGCAGGGCCGGCAGGCGATGGAATCGATCGCGAAGCTGAAGGGCAGCGGCCTGCCGCACGACGTCGTGATCGTCGGCGCCGGCCCGGCCGGCATCTCGGCCTCGCTCGCCGCGAAGGAAAGGAACCTCAAGTTCGTGACGGTCGAGCAGGAGAGCTCGTTCGGCGGCACCGTCTATCACTACCCGCGCAACAAGGTCGTCATGACCGCGCCGGTGCAGTTGCCGATCATCGGGAAGATGAACTTCGGGGAGGTCAGCAAGGAGAAGCTCCTCGAGTTCTGGAACGGCGTCGTCAGGCGCACGGGCATCAAGATCAATTTCTTCGAGCGCATGGAGACGCTGAAGCCGGACCGCAACGGTTTCGTCCTCAGGACCTCGAAGCAGGAGTACCGCACGCGCGCGGTCCTGCTGACCATAGGCCGCCGCGGCACGCCCCGCAAGCTCGGCGTGAAGGGCGAGGAACGGCCCAACGTGGTCTACCGCCTGATCGACCCCGAGCAGTACCGCGGCCAGCACGTGCTCGTCGTCGGCGGGGGCGACTCCGCGCTCGAGGCGGCGCTCGCCTGCGCCGACGAGGCCGGCACGAGGGTCACGCTCTCCTACCGCAGCGAGGCGTTCTCGCGCGTGAAGCAGAAGAACCGCGAGGCCGTGCAGCGCGCCGAGAGCGCCCGCAGGCTGAAGGTCGTTCTTTCCTCGAACGTCGAGCAGATCGGCGAGGGCAGCGTCACCCTCGACCAGGGCGGCAGGAAGATCGAGCTGAAGAACGACGCGGTGATCGTATGCGCGGGCGGCATCCTGCCGACCCCCTTCCTCAAGGAGATCGGCGTGCAGGTCGACACCAAGTACGGCACGGCCTAGCTACACCGCGGCGCGCTTCGAAATTCCCCCGTCGATGGTGACGATGGTGCCGCTCGTATAGGAGGACAGGTCGGAGGCGAGGAACACCACGCTCGCGGCGATCTCGTCGACGGTCGCCGGGCGCCCGAAGGGATTCTTCTTCAGCAGCTCAGCGTAGCGCTCCTCGTCGCCGAGGATCGCCTTCGCGCGCTTTTTCGAGATCTTCATGACGCGGTCGGTGGCCACCGGCCCCGGGTTGACCGCCAGCACGCGAACGCCGTATTCGGGGCTCGCCGCGCCCAGCGCGAGAGTCATCGACATCAGGCTGGCGTTGCCCATCGAGCCCGCGACGTACGCCGGGATAGGACGTTCGCCCGCGGCGCCGATGATGTTGACGATGACGCCGCGCTTCCTCGCCTTCATTTTTGCGAGGTAATGGCGAGTGAGCGCGACGTAGCCGAACACCTTCAGGTCCCAGCCCGCGCGCCAGGCCGCGTCGTCGACCTCCTCGATCGGCCCCGCCGGAATGTCGCCCGCGTTGTTGATCAGTATGTCGACCTCGGGGCAGGCCTCGATCAGCTTCCCGCGACCCGCGTCCTGCGACAGGTCTAGCGCTAACGTCCGAACCTCGACCCTCGCGCTCTTCCTGATTTCGGCCGCTTCGCGCTCGAGCAGGTCCTTCGACCGCGCCGCGAGGCGCAGCGCGCAGCCCTCGCGCGCGAACCACTGCGCGATTCCGAGCCCGATGCCCTTCGACGCGCCCGTGACGAGCACCGTGCGTCCCGCGAGCTTGAGGTCCATTCCGGATATCCCCTTACTTGACGGCCCGGGCCTTGGCCTTCAGCCGAAGCGCTCGCGCACGCCTGCCGTCGCCCTTCCCGAGCGCGCGGAAGATGTCCTGATAGACCGCGACCACGTCGCGCGGCTGCTCCGCGAGTTTCTGCGCGAACGCGAGGGTCTCGCGCTCGAGGCCGGATGCGGGGAACACCTCGTCGAGAAAGCCCCACTCGCGGAGCGTCGCCGCCGCGAGGACCTCGCCAGCCAGCATCAAGCGCCGGGTGCGCATCTCGCCGATCATGGTATATAGCCGCTCGAGCGCCGTGATCGGGTAATAGAGCCTGTTCTTCACCGCCGGCACCGAGAGCTTGAGGACGTCGTCGCCGAAGCGGAAGTCCGTCGACGCCGCGAGCTGGACGCCTCCGCCGTAGCAGTTCGCGTGCAGCATGGCGATCGTCGGAAAAGGCATGGCCCGCATGTCGCTCCAGAAGGTTTCGACGCCCTTCTCGACGACGGCGAACCCGTGTGCGCGTTTCGGGAAGGTTTCCACGAACTTGAGATCGACTCCCGCCGAGAAAGATCGCTCGCCCGCGCCGCGCAGCACCATCGCCCCGACGTCCTTGCGCTTCTTCAGCGCCCTCGCCGCAGCGGCGAGCCCCTGCGCGATGCCCGCGTCGATCGCGTTCATGCGCGCCGCGTTGTCGAACGTGACGACCGCGACCGCGCCGCGGATCTCGGTGGAGACAGAGCCCACGTCAGCCGCTCGCCACGGCGACCGACTCGATGAAACCGAGGCACAGGCGATTGAACTCGGCCGGGTTCTCGAGGTTGACGCAGTGCCCGGTCTGAGAAAATACGTGCAGGCGCGCGTCCGGGAGAACCCGGGCCAGGAAATCGCTCGGCTTGCGGCACGGCTCGTCCTCGTCGCCGACGACCACGAGCACCGGAAGACGGAGCGCAACGAGGCGCTTCTCGTGCACGTACAGGGGCGGGCGCCGCCCCTGCACGCCGAGCTGGGTATTGGCGTGCCCCGCCGGCGACATCGCTAGGAGCTGCTCGTTGAAGCGGCGGAACTCGGCCGGGTTCTTGTCTTTCAGGCGCCGGCGGTTCGGGCTGTCGTTCATCTGCGCCGCGAGCGCCGCCATCCCGCGCTCTCCCAGCAGCTTCGCGGTCGCCCGCGCGGCGGCGCAGAACGTCTCCGGGTCGTCCGATCCCGAGCCGATGCCGACCAGCGTCGCCGAGAGGACGCGCTGCGGCTCCTTGAGCGCGTACTGCAGGCTCGAGGCCGCGCCCATCGACACGCCGACGAGGTGGGCCCGCTCGATCGCGAGGCCGTCCATCACCGCGGCGATGTCGGCGACCGCGTGATCCTGCGAGTAGCGGTCGGCGGAGGCAGGCACCTCCGAGGGCGGATAGCCGCGCGCGTTGAACGTCACGCAGCGGCAGCGGCTGCGGAAGGCTTCGACCTGCCCGTCGAAGCTGCGGCAGGAGCCGCCGTACTCGTGCACGAAGAGGACGGCCGTGCCCTTCCCGCTCTCCTCGCAGTGGATCTTCGTTCCGTCGGCGCTCAGGACTTGCTTCATTCGACCTTGAACCCCGAAGTCTTCACGACCTGAGCCCATCTCGCAATCTCGCGCTCGATCACGGCGGAGAATTCCTGCGGCGAGTCGGCGATGGGCTCGAGCCCCTGCGTCGAGATCGCATCGCGCAGCTCGGCCGACGCGACCGCCTTGCGCACCTCGGCGTTCAGCCTCGCGACGATCGCGGCGGGAGTGCCCTTCGGCGCAATCAGCCCGAACCATGCGGTCACGTCGATTCCGGGCAGGCCCGCCTCGGCCGCAGTGGGGACGGCCGGGAGCCGAGCGGTGCGCTCGGGTGCGAGCACCGCGAGCGCGCGCAGCCTGCCCGACTGGATGTTCTGCACCTGGAACGAGGCGAGCACGTCGAAGCCGATCTGGACCTGGCCGGCGAGCAGGTCGACGAGCACGGGCGCCACGCCCTTGTAGGGCACGTGCACGATATCGACCTTCGCGAGCGACTTGAAGCTCTCGCCGGCGAAGTGCTGCAGCGTTCCGTCGCCGATCGAGCCGAAGTTGTAGCGCCCGGGGTTCGCCCGGGCGAGCGCGATCAGCTCGCCTAGGGATTTCGCCGGGACCTGGGCGTTGACCACCACGATGAAGGGCGCGCTCGCGACGAGGCTCACCGGCGCGAACGCGGCGAGCGAATCGTAGGGGGGATTCGCGCGCACCACCGGCGCCATGCCCAGCGTCGACACCGTTCCCAGGCCCAGCGTGTAGCCGTCGGCGGGCGATCTTGCGAGCGCGGCGAGGCCGATGGTGCCGCCCGCGCCGGCGCGGTTCTCGACGATCAGCTGCTGCCCCAGCCCTTCGCCCAGCTTCTTGGCGAGCGAGCGCCCGATGAGGTCGGTCGAGCCGCCTGCGGGGAAGGGAACGATCAGCCGCAGCGGGCGGGCCGGGTAGTCCTGGGCGGGCGCCGCTCCGCAGGCGCAAACAAGCAGCGTGGCGAGGAGGGCTCTCACTAGGGTGCGTCGCCCCTGAAGCCCGAGGCGCGGATCACGGGGCCCCAGCGCGCGTAGTCGGCGCGGACCACGCCGGCGAATTCCGCGGGGCTCATCTCGTGCACCTCCAGGTCGAGGCCCCGCATCCTGTCCTTCACCGCGGCCGTGCGCATCGCGGAGACGAAAGCGGCGTTCAGCTTCTTCACCGTGTCGGCGGGCGTCGCCGCGGGCGCGAAGATGCCGAACCAGGCGTCGGCGGTGAGCGCGGGAAGGCCGAGCTCCGCGAAGGTCGGGACGTCGGGCGCGCCGGACGAGCGCTCCTTGCCCGACATGCCGAGGATCGCGAGCTTGCCGGCCTTCGCCTGGGCGAGCAGCGTGCCGAGCGGCTGGATCGTGGCGGGAACGTGTCCGGCGACGACGTCGAGGATCGCCGGCCCCGCGCCCTTGTAGGGCACCTGCTGCAGCGCAATGCCCTCGGTCTGCCCGAGCAGCACGCCGAAGAAATGCGTCGAGCCACCCGCGCCCGAGGACGCGAACACCGCGCGCCCGGGGTCGGCCTTCACCCAGGCGACGTACTCCGCGAGCGTCTTCACGCGCATCTCGGCCTGCACGGCGAGCGCGAAGTTCCACCGGCCCGTATGAGCGACAGGCGCGAAATCGGCGAGCGGGTCGTAGGGCGGCTTCGCCAGGGTCTGCGGGCGGAAGATCACCGTCGCGTCCGGCGCGAGCATCAAGGTGGCGCCGTCGGGTGCCGCCGCCTTCAGCGCTTCGGCGGCGATCTGCCCGACCGCCCCCGGCCGGTTCTCCACGATCACCGGCCGTCCGAGCGCCTCGCCCATCGGCTCGGCAAAGATGCGGCCGAGCACGTCGACTGCCCCGCCCGGCGGATAGCCGACGAGCATGCGGGCCGTCTGCGCAGCCGCCGGCGCGCAGGCGAGCGATGCGACGAGGGCCAAAGCGAGCGGCGTTCGGACTCGTGGCATCAGCGATCCTTCCCTTGCGAGACGTCCATGATCATGCGCGCGAGCAGGTAGAGCCGCGGCTCTATCGAGTCTAGCAGGATGTACTCGGCGTCGTTCGAGTGCGCGCCGAAGCCCTGCACCCCGAAGCGCTCGAGCGTCGCCGCGTGGGACTCGAGCGCCGCGAACGCCGCGTCGGTGCCGCCGCCCTCGGCGACGGAATCGACGGTCAGCTTCCTGCCGATCTCGGTGTAGACCTTCTGCGCGTGCGCGCCGAGCGCGCGCGCCGCGGCGTTCGCCTCGAGCGGCGGCCGGCGCCGCTCGAAGGTCATCTCGACCTGCGTGTCGGGGATGAGCCTCGCGCGAATGCGCTCGCGCACCTCGCGCTCGATGCGGTCGTAGTCGGCGACGCGCAGCACGCGCACGTCCGCGGTCGCGGTCGCCTCGGCGGGAATGACATTGCGGTTGGTGCCCGCCGACGCCAGCGTCCAGTTCATCTTGAGCCCCGTCGCGGGATCCGAGAGGTCGCGCGTCTGCATGATCTGGTGGGCGAGCTCGTACAGCGCGTTGCGTCCCATCTCGGGCGCCGACCCCGCGTGCGAGGCGCGCCCCTTCACCTTGAGGACGACCGAGGCGATTCCCGCGGTGGCGAGGGCGAGCTTGTCGCTGTCCACGCGCGATGACTCGCACGAGAACACCACGTCGTGCCGCGTGCCTTCGCGGATGATCAGCTTGCGCGACCCGGGCGAGCTCAGCTCCTCGTCGGCGTTGATGAGCACGGTCACGAGGCCGTAGTCGCGGAAGCCCATAGCCGTGAGCATGGCGAGCGCGTGCAGGACGAGGGCCACGCCCTGCTTGTCGTCGGCGATTCCCAGGCCGTAGGCGCGAGGTCCTTCGACGCGGAAAGGCTGCTTAGCCAGCATGCCGCGCAGGTACACCGTGTCCATGTGCGCGAGCAGCAGGATCCGCTTCCTTCCCCTGCCCTCGAAGCGCGCGAGCACTACCTTGCCGATCTTCGGCGGCGTGTCGGCCATGCGGTAGGCGTCGGCGCTGGTATCGACCAGCTCGACCTTGCCGCCGAGCGCCTGCAGGCGTCCCTCGATCAGGTAGGCGGCCTTCTCCAGCCCCTCGAGGTCGCGCGAGCCGGTCTCGATCGAGACGAGCTCGCGCAGCGTGTCGAGGTAGGGCTGTCTTTCCTTCTTCGCGAGGGAGAAAACCGGCTCCGCGGGCTGCGCGAACGCCGCGCCCGAGACCGCGAGCATCAGAACGGCGCAGAGTCTCACGGGCCCCCTCCGGCGACGTGCAAAGCGGGATTCTATCCTTTAGAGTCGGCTCATCGTGAGTCCTTCCCGTGTTCTCGACCGCAGGCTGATGGTCCTGCTCGCGGTGTCGGTGTTCGCCGGCGCGGGCACCATCCACTACCAGACGCCGATGCTCGCCGCCTTCGCCGCGGAGTTCCACGCGGACGCGGCGGCCGTCGGCTGGGTGGCGACGCTCACCTTCGGCGGGTTCCTGGCTGGCACCTTCTTCCTCGTACCGCTCGGCGACCGCTACGACAAGCGCCGCCTCATCCTCACAGAGCTCGCCGTGCTGATCGTCGCGCTCCTGGTGATGGCCTCGGCGCCCACGCTGCCGACGCTGGTCGCGGCGAGCCTCTTCGTAGGCTTCACCTCCGGCTTCGCGCAGCTCGTGATCCCGCTGACCGCCGAGCTCGCTCCGCCCGAGAAGCGCGGGCGCGTGATGGGGGCGCTGCTCGCGTGCCTGTTCCTCGGCATCCTTTTCGGGCGGCTTGCAGGCGGCTTCGTCGCGCAGTTCCTCGGCTGGCGCTGGCTCTACGTCGGGGCGGCGGTGATGCTCGCCGGGCTCGCCCCCGCCCTGGTGCTGTGGCTGCCGTCGATGCCCTCGAAGACGAGCGTCGGCTATCTGCGCCTGATGCGCTCGCTCTTCGAATACCTGCGCGACAACACGACGCTGCGCCGCGCCTCGACCCTGCAATTCCTGCTGGGCATCTCGTACGGCGGCTTCTGGGCGACCGTCGCGCCGATGATGCTGGCCCTCCACGGCTTCGGCCCCGCCCAGACCGGACTGCTCGCCATTCCCGGCGCGGCAGGGATCCTCTTCTCGCAGCCCGCGGGCCGATGGTCGGATCGCCGCGGCGCCTTTCCCATCGTGACCGCGGGCGTGTGCCTGGTGCTCGCGGCTTACGCTGCGTTCGCTTTCGCGCCGCTGTGGGTGGGCGCGGTGATCATCGGCGCGGTGCTGCTCGACTCGGGGCTGCGCTCGGCGATGGTCGCGAACCAGACGCTCATCACCGCCGTCGCGCCCGAAGCGCGCAGCCGCTTCAACACCGTGTTCGGCGCCCACATCTGGGGCGGCAACGCGGTCGGCGCCTTCCTCGCGAGCACCGCTCTGGCTCACTGGGGATGGATCGCGGTGTGCGCGATCGCCATGGGCGCGTCGTGCGCGGCGTTCGTGCTGCACTGGCGCACGCGCTGAGCTTCCCGGTACGATTCGCGCATGCGGGAAAAACTCGCCGTCGCGTTGCTCGCGCTTGTCCTGGAGGTCGTAGCCCCCTGCCGCGCCCAGGACACGTTCCGAAGCGAGGCCGGGCTGTCGTACTCGAACTTCAAGGGGAACGACCTGACCCGGATATCGGCCGGGGTCGACGGCACGTACTACTTCGACCCGCTGCCGCTGCATCCCGCGGACACGCCCTACGACCAGGTGCAGTTCGTCGAGCGGGTCGGGAGCGTCAGCGCGAACGCCGCGTGGACCTCGACCGACATCGAGGGCCAGGAGCGCCTGAGCAACGGCTACGACTACGGCGCAGCCGTGCAGTTCGCCCGGCCCGACACGGTCCTGCGGGCCGCGGCCAGCGCCGAAGTCCTGAACCAGGGAAAGAGCAGGTCGAACGGCGTCGATATCGAAACCGAGACCAAGGCGTATCAGCTCTCGGTCGGCGCCTACGTCGCCAAAGCCACGAGCGTCGACCTCAATTTTTCGCGCAGCACGACCACGGCGTCCTCATCGGCGGGCATCCCCGATATCACCGTCGACGGGATCGCTCTCGTCGGCCAGCATCTCGAGCCGCTCGCCGTCAGCGGCCATGTCTTTTTCACCGCGAGGGCGGCCCAGTTCACGATCCGGTCCGAGGGGAGCTCGGATCAGAAGAACCGCGACCTTCAGGTCCAGGCCGTCTACTATCCGACGAAGCTCTTCGGGCTCAAGGCGGGGCTCGGGATCGACCGCGGCGACAACGACTCGCTGGAAGGCCAGACCCTGCTCCTCGGGTTGAAGACTTTCTTCACTCCGGCGGTCAGCCTGAGCCTCGATTTCCAGAGTTTCTACGCGAAGGCCGCGGGAAAGGACACCGACCTGGTCATGCTGAGAGGCGCGATGCGGTTTTAGCCGATCGTTACTGCTTCTTGTTGTACGCGACCTGGTAGATGACCAGCACGCCGTCCTTCGGCAGATCGGTGACGATGGGCTCGTTGTCCCCGCGCATCTTGATGACGAGCTTGCCTTTGTCCACGGTGTAGCGGCCCGAGTTCTGGGGGTCCCTCCGCTCGGCGGCGTCGAAGTCGAAGCGCCCGCCCGGCGCCTCGAGCCGGTCGTAGGCGCGATACGCGCGCCCGTTGGCCGAGAACACGTAGAAGTGCAGCGCCGTCTGGTAGGACGCGTAGCCGGTGACGTTCATCATCGTCGCGGTGTACTTCGCCTTCATGCCCTGGTAAAGACCGGCGACCTTGCTTCCCGCCTCGATGCTGAGGGGGGCCGCCGCAGGCGCGCCCTCGACCTTGAACGTGCTCGCCATCTGGTTGAGCCGCGGCGCCGCCATCTGCCATCCCTGCGCCGTGCCCGCCGAGGCATCGACGATCGCCGCCTCGTTTCCCTTCACGATCAGCATGCGGTTGTGCGGCCGCGCCAGCCCCACGCGATTCTCGCTGAACGTCGCCGCGATCGCCGCGTCCGCGCCCGGAACCTGCACCCTCTGGAACGCCGGCTTGCCCGCGACGTTCTCCTCCTGGTGCATCGGCCCGATCCAGTCGCGCAGCAGCGTCCTCTGGAACGCCTGCACGATGTCGCCGCTGAACGGCCGGAACTGATAGACCTGCACCGACGCGTTCGTGCCGTTCAGGGAATAGTCGTCCGCCTGGATCGCCGACTTGAACGCATTCGCCGGCGGCGCGTACCGCAGGACGTGCGTCTGCGCCTGCGCCGCGCCCGCCAGCGCGAGCGCGACGATCGTCATCGAAATCCGCATGCCGGCCTCCCGATCTCTCCGTGCACGCGGCCATTCTGCGCGCGGGAAGGCCCGGCGCGCAATGGGCGATCCGCTAGCGCCCGCTGTTTCGATGTCGCGGGCGCGCCGGCTCTCGCGCTGTTCCCTATAATCCGCTTCGTGCCGGACAGTCCGACGCTCAAATCCCGTCTCGACGCGCTGCTCCTCGCGCTTCCCGGCGTCGAGGCGCGCACGATCCACGGCCTCGACGCCTACTTCGTCGCCGACAAGATGTTCGCCTGCATCAGCGGCGGGGGCGTCGGCCTGCGTTTTCCCGCGCAGGTCGCGACCGAGCTGCAGTTCTCGCGCGACCACGTCACGGCGTTCCAGCCGCGCAGCTTACCCGCGACGCGCGAATGGGTGCAGGTCAACCGCGCCGATCCCGTGGATTACGCGAAAGATCTCGAGCTGTTCCAGGAATCCATCGCGTTCGTGAAGAAGGGACGGCGCTAAGGGTTGACCGAACCGCTTGACAGTGGCCGCGGAAAGGCGCTCACTGGAAGCGCTACGGTGATTCGGCCCGAAACGATCTCGACCAAAGACTGAGATCCGGTTGCTGCACCGAGGTCCGCTGTTGTGCGCGCCCCGAAATCGCGGGTGTGCCTGAGGCGGGCGGGCGGCGACCACGTCGACACGATGTTGGAGCATCGCCCGGGCCGAAGCGCCGCAGCACGACGTCTGCGCAATAGTTGCAGTCGAGAGAGGAGGGCGATTCTATCGATGACGACTACGGACAGCACCACTTTCGCGCCGGATAAGGTTGACCGGCCTCGTCACGGTGATGTGACGCAAAGCAAACGCCACGACAGTGGCCAAAATGAAGCCCCGAAGCATCCCCGGGGCTTCGCTTATTCAGGTCACCGCCTGCCGTTCTTCCTCCCTGGCGCGTCGGGCAGCCCGGTGTGCTGGGTCCGGAACGGCGTCGCCCGCGCGTTGCGCAGAGGACGCCGCCGCCCTTCGTGCTCGCCGGTCCCCTCGGGCTGCCACGCCGGCACGAGGTGCCGCTTTCCCGGCCCGATCAGATCCGCGCGGCCCATGCGCTTCAGCGCCTCCCGCAGCATCGGCCAGTTGTTGGCGTCGTGATAGCGCAGGAAGGCCTTGTGCAGCCGCCGCACCCGTAACCCCTTCGGGACTTGCACTCGTTCGCCGTCGCGCGTGATCTTGCGCAGCGGATTCCTCTCGCTGTGGTACATCGCGGTGGCGGTCGCCATGGGCCCGGGCAGGAAAGCCTGGACCTGGTCGGCGCGGAAGCCGTTCTTCTTCAGCCAAAGCGCGAGCTCGAGCATGTCGCGGTCGGTCGTACCGGGATGCGCGGCGATGAAGTAGGGAATGAGGTACTGCTCCTTGCCCGCTTCCTTCGAGTACTTGTCGAACATCGCCTTGAATTTGTCGTAGGCGCCGATGCCCGGCTTCATCATCATTCGCAAGGGGCCTTCCGAGATCGCCTCGGGCGCGATCTTGAGATAGCCGCCGACGTGGTGCTGGACGAGCTCCTTCACGTACTCGGGCGACTTGACCGCCAGGTCGTAGCGCACGCCCGAGCCGATGAGCACCTTCTTCACGCCCGGCACCTCGCGCGCGCGGCGGTAGAGGCGCACGAGCGGCGCGTGGTCGGTGTTCAGGTTCGAGCAGATATCCGGATAGACGCACGACGGGCGCCGGCACGCCGACTCGATACTGCGGCTCCTGCACGCGAGCCGGTACATGTTCGCGGTCGGCCCGCCGAGGTCCGAGATGACGCCGGTGAACCCGGGCACGGTGTCGCGCACCGTCTCGATCTCGCGGATAACCGAGTCCTCCGAGCGGCTCTGGATGATGCGCCCCTCGTGCTCGGTGATCGAGCAGAAGGTGCAGCCGCCGAAGCAGCCGCGCTGGATCGCGATAGAGAAGCGGATCATCTCGTACGCCGGGATCTTCGCTTTGCCGTACGCCGGATGCGGCACGCGGCGGTACGGCAGCTCGTAGAGCGCGTCCATCTCCTTCGTTGCGAGCGGAATCGGCGGCGGATTGATCCACACGTCCCGATCGCCGTGGCGCTGCACCAGGGCGCGCGCGTTGCCGGGGTTGGACTCGACGTGAAGGATGCGCGAGGCGTGGGCGTACAACACCGGGTCGTCGCGGACGCTCTCGTAGGCGGGCATGCGCACGACGCTCTTCTCGCGCATCGCGTTGGGGACCTGACGCTCGAAGCGCACGACCCGGACCGCCGCGTGCGCAGCCGCGTGCGCGGCGGGCTCCATCGCGTACGGATCGGCCGGCGGCGCGGGCGGTCCCGGCTCGTCGATCGTCGTGGAGTCGATCTCGATCCAGCCCTCGGGCGGTTGCCTGCGCACGAACGCCGTGCCGCGCAGGTCGGTGATGCTCTCGATCCGCTCGCGCCGCGCCAGGCGGTGCGCGATCTCGACGACAGCGCGCTCGGCGTTGCCGTAGACGAGGATGTCCGCGCGCGCGTCGAGCAGGATCGAGCGGCGCACCTTCTCCGACCAGTAGTCGAAGTGCGCGATGCGGCGCAGGCTCGCCTCGATGCCGCCGACGACGATAGTCGCGTCGGGAAACGCCTCGCGCGCGCGCTGCGCGTAGACGATCACCGAGCGGTCGGGGCGCCGGCCGCCCTCGCCGCCGGGCGTATAGGCGTCGTCGCGCCGGATGCGGCGGTCGGCGGTGTAGCGGTTGACCATCGAGTCCATGTTGCCGGCGGTGATGCCGAAGAAGAGGTTCGGCGCGCCGAGGCGCTTGAAGTCGGCGGTCGAGTTCCAGTCCGGCTGCGCGACGATGCCGACGCGGAAGCCTTGCGCCTCCAGCAGGCGGCCGATGATCGCCATTCCGAAGCTCGGGTGATCCACGTAGGCGTCGCCGGTCACCAGAATGACGTCGCACGAATCCCAGCCGAGCGCGTCCATCTCGGCGCGCGACGTCGGCAGGAAAGGCGCCGTGCCGAGGCGCGCCGCCCAGAACCTGCGATAGGAGAAGAGCTCCGGAGCGCTCATTATCGATGGCGTCATCGCGGCATTAGACCATCAAAAGAAAAGCGGCGGGCCCTCGCGGGCGCCGCCGCCTTCCGGTTCGCTCAGCGCCTACTTCTTTACGGGGTCGGCGTCGGACTTGGGCGCGCCGGACTTCGGCGCGTCGGACTTGGCCGCGTCGGCGGCCGGGGCCGCAGGCGCCGGAGCGGGAGCGGGAGCCGCCGCGGGAGCAGGGGCAGGCGCCGGAGCGGGCTGCACCTTGGGAGCTTCCTGTTTCTGGCCGCAGGCGGCAAGCGCGGCGATGAGTGCAGCGCACAACAGCAGCGATTTCGTGTTCATGTTCCTCGGGTCGTGGATAAAGAAAAGCCCGCGGCGGGTGCCGCGGGCGGCTCGAATTATATCAGAGCAGCAGGATCAGGATAATGACCCCGAGCAGGATGATCAGGATGAGCTGGAAGTCGGTGAGCCGGCCGCCGGCGGGCAGCGAGTCCATGTTCTGAGCGATGAGGCGCACCTCGGCGTCGCTCATCGCACGCACCCGCGCCTTCGCCTCGTCCGGCGTGACGCCCAGCGACTGGAGCTGCTTCACCACCTCGGGCCGGTCGAGGAAGGCACGCAGCTTCTCCCGGTCGGCGTTCGGGTTGGCCGGCTCCATGGAGGCGGCCGCCTCGTCGGTACCGACCATCTCGGCATTCGCCGTTCCGCAGCACAGCGCGAACCCGACGAGCGAAGCACCGAGAAGGCGCGACAGGGTTCGGTAGAGACGTTCGTTCATGGCTTCTCCCCGCAGGTATGGGAACGGCGCGATTGTAATCGGGAATGACTGCCGGGGCGCCGCGCGCTAGTGCAATATTCCCGCTTCGCGCATATAACGCAGCACGCCCGGATGGATCAGATCCCGCCGCGGCGCGGCGGCGAGCGTGTTCTCCAGCGTCGACTCCTGCCCCTGGGCGTGGCGCGCGGCGATCACGGCCTTGCCCCTGTGGAGCGCGCGCGCCAGGCGGTACGCCACATCCTCGGGCAGCGAAGGCGCCGCGAGCACCAGCGAATACGATCCCGGCGCAGTCATCGGCGCGTCCTGGCCGGGATAGCTGCCGGCAGGCACGGTGATCGGCTTGATGAAGGGATGCTTCGCGAGCACGCGCTTCATGTCCTCGGGCGAGGGCGCGATGAAATGCGCGCCTCCCGGGGATTTCGCGAGCGCCATGAACCCGGGCCAGCCTATGCCTCCGCCCCAAAGCGCGGCAGCGCGCCCGTCCTGCACCATCGCCGGGCCGTCTCCGGCCTTCTCCAGGAAGATCGGCGAGAAGTCGCGGCTGATGTCCAGCCCGAGCCCGTCGAACACGTAGCGCGCCAGCACCACGAACCCGGAGCCCGACGCTCCCCAGGCGACGGGCTTGCCCTTCAGGTCCGCGCAGGAGCGCGCGGGGCTGTCGGCGCGCACGACGAACATGCCGAAGTTCGAGTACATCGCGTTGATGATGCGAAGATCGGCCTTTGGCCGGCCGATCCCCTGCAGGGCCTCGTAGGCGACCTCGCCGGTCGCCTGGCCGATGTCGATCTCGCCGGCCTCGAGCAGCGGGATGTTCTCGGTGCTTCCCTTGGTGTTGCGCGGCTCGACCGAGAGCGTCGGGTCCATCTCGTTGAGCGTGCTCGAATACGCGGCCCCGTAGACCGGAAAGCCTCCGCCCGGGGTCGCCGTACCGAGCACAACCACGGTCTTCTGCTGGCCCGTCGCGATCATCTCTTTACTCGGGGGTGCTCCGCCCGGTTCACGTTCTTCACTTTGTAACAGGATTTTGCGGATCGCTGGAATATAAATGACGGCAGGGCATTGCCACCCAACAACGGGGAGCTTCGGCCGTGGTATTCTTTTCCGCAGGTTCATCCGTTAACCCCGCTTTCTTCTGAGAGGAGGACCACACCATGAAGATCGCCGGCTCGCTTTTCGCTTCGGGCAGGACCCTCGCCGCGGCCACGCTCGCCCTGGTTCTCGCCGCCTGCGGCGGGGGCAAGACCGTGGTCGAGAGCGACCTCGGCATCAAGGGCGCCCCCGACTGGGTCAACAAGGGGACGCAGGCCGTCAACGACAAGGACGGAAGGCTGTTCCACGGGGTCGGATCGTCGCCCTCGCTCGGGGACGAGGCGCTGCAGCGCTCGACCGCGGACGACCGCGCGCGCGCCGAAGTCGGGCGCATGCTCTCGACCTACCTCGACGTGGTCGGCAACGACTTCACGGCGTCGGCGGGCACGGGCAGCAACGCCAGCGCCGACCAGTCGGTGTCGCGCCAGATCAAGGCGATCACCAAGGTGAATCTGGCGGGCTCGAAGATCATCGGGCGCTGGAAGGACCAGAAGACCAACATGGTCTGGTCGATCGCCGAGCTCGACCTGAAGCAGGTGAAGAGCACGCTCGAGAACGCCAACAGCATGAACGAGGACCTGCGGCGCTACATCGGCCAGAACGCCGACAATATCTTCGACAAGGTATCGGGGGGGAAGGGCAAATGAGGGGTCATCGATGGCTGCGCGTCGGGTTCGCCCTGCTCGCGCTCGCAACGGTATCGGCCTGCTCGACCAAGGTCGAGCGCCTGGACGAGTCGCAGGCGGTGGACCTGAGCGGGGCCTGGAACGATACGGACTCGAGGCTCGTGTCCCAGGAAATGATCCAGGACTCGCTGTCGCGTGCGTGGCTGCAGGAATTCAGGGGTCGGGCCGGACAGTCGCGGCCGGCGGTGATAGTCGGCGAAGTGCGCAACATGAGCCACGAGCACATCAACACGCAGACGTTCACGCTGGAGATGGAGCGCGCGCTGATCAACTCGGGCAAAGTCGATTTCGTCGCCAACAAGTCGGAACGCCAGGGAATCCGCGACGAGCGCAAGGACCAGGACCTCAACGCCCGCGAGGACACGCGCAACGCGATGGGCAGGGAGCTAGGCGCGGATTTCATGCTCTCCGGGACGATCAACACCATCGTCGACCCGAACGGGGACACGCAGGTCCGCTTCTACCAGGTCAACATGACCCTCATCAGCCTCGCGGACAACCGCAAGGTCTGGGTCGGCCAGAAGGACATCAGGAAGCTGGTCACGCGCAGCAAGCTGCGCTTCTAGCGCAGTCCGGCGAAGGCCGTGTCTGCGGGAGGCCCTGCGGCGAGGCTCCGGCTGCCGTGCGCGGCGGCGTGCCTCGCCGCGCTTGCCGGCTGCGCGACCTTCAGCGACACCATCCAGTCCACCGAGCGCAGCCTCGCGCAGCAGCAGCCCAAGGCGGCCCTCGCCGAGTACCAGAAGCTGAAACCAAATGCCGCCGACCGCGTTCTCTACCTCATGAACACGGGAATGCTGGAGCGCATGGCCGGAGACTACGACGCGAGCACGCGCACGCTCGAGAGCGCCAAGGGCCAGATCGAGCAGCTCAGGGCGCTCAGCCTGCGCGAGCAGGCTCTTTCGATCACCGTGAACGACGCCACCAAGGCCTTCACCGGCGAGGACTACGAGCGCGTGATGGTGAACAACTTCCTCGCGCTCAACTATCTGGAGCGGGGACAGCTCGACGCCGCGCGCGTCGAGGCGCTGCAGGTCGACGTGCTGCTGCGCGAGAAGCGGCAGCGAACCTCCAAGGGCAACCCGTACCAGGAGGACGCGTTCGCCCGCTACCTCACCGGCATCATCTACGAGGATGAGGGCGAGTGGAGCGACGCCATGATCTCCTACCGCCAGGCCTACGAGGCCTACAACCGGCAGCTCAAGGCGTTCGGCGTCGCGATGCCCGAGACGCTGAAGCACGACCTGATACGCCTGGCCGACCGCATGGGGATCGCCGACGAGGCGAAGCGCTACCGGGAGGAGTTCAAGATCGACCAGACGCCGAGCGAGGCGGAGCTTCTCGAGCGCGGCGAGGTCGTCTTTATCGTCAACGCCGGGCTCGCCCCGCTCAAGCGCGAGAAGGCGGTCACCGCGCCCAACCCGGCGACCGGGCGCATCGTCAGGGTCGCAGTGCCGGAGTACCGGCCGAGGACGCATCCCTTCGCGTACGCGCTCCTGAGCGCCGACTCCGCGTCGGCGCGGACCTCGCGGGTGGAGAACGTCGAGGCAATCGCCATCAAGACACTCGATTCCGAGTTGCCCGGGATCACCGCGCGCGCCATCGCGCGCGCGATAGCGAAGGACAGCCTCGCCGGCGCCGCGGCGAGCTCCGGCAACAACAGCAACAGCTCGGGCGCCGCCCTGCTCGGCCTGGCGGTCAACCTCGCCGGCGTGTTCACCGAGCGCGCCGATACCCGCAGCTGGTTCACGCTGCCGGGAGAGATCCATCTCGCGCGCCTGGCGCTGCCGCCGGGCGAGTACAAGCTGAAGATCGAGCTCCACGGCAAGGACGAGCGCGTGCTCGACTCGAACGAAATCAAGATAGCGCTCCGCAAGGGGGAAAAGAAATACCTGTCGCGGTACTGGATTCCAACCAATCTCGAGGTCAGACCATGAAGCCATGGCTATCAATCGTTGCAGCGGGCGTTATTCTGTTCGGGTGCGCGTCGGCGCCCACGACTCCGGACTGGGTCAGCGGCAAGAGCGCCAAGTATCCGGACAACCAGTATCTCGTCGGCCGCGGCCAGGCCGACACCATGGACGACGCGCGCAACCGCGCGCGCGCCGACCTGGCCAAGATCCTCGAGGTCGCGGTGTCGGCGAAATCGAGCGACGTCACTGCCTACAGCTCGGGTCCGGCCGGCGGCACCGAGTCCCAGGTCTCGCGCAGCATCACGACGCGCACCGACCAGATCGTGCGCGGCATCCAGATCCCCGAGGTGTGGCAGGACCCGAAGACCAAGTCGTACTCGGCGCTCGCGGTGCTGCCGCGCAACCAGGCCGCGATGGGCCTGCGCGCCGACATCGACCGGCTGGACGCGGCGACGCGGGGCTACGTCGCGCAGGCCCGCAGCGCGCCAGACCTGCTCGCCCAGGTGGCCGCCGCCAGCCGGGCGCTCGACTCGCAGCGCGAGCGCGACGGCGTGCAGCGGACTCTCCAGGTGATCGACGTCACGGGCCAGGGCGTGGCGCCGGAATTCAACAGCGGCCAGCTCGCCGCGGACCTCGGCACTCTGCTCAAGCGCGTGCACATGAGGCCGCAGGCGCCGTCCTCTCAGGAACTGGAGCGCATGCTCTCCGCGGCGCTGTCAGCAGCGGGATTCGTGCCGGAGGCGGGCGAGGACGCGCCGTACGTGCTGTTCGGCTCGCTTCAGATGGACGACCTGGGGCTGATCAACGGCTGGTACTGGATGCGCGGCACCCTCGAGGTCCAGCTCGCGGAGAAGGCGAGCGGCAAGGTCCGCGGGAACAAGCGCTGGGAGATCAAGACCTCCAGCCCGCAGCAGGCAACTGCGCGGCGGCGCACGATGGACGAGGCCGATGCGACGCTGAAGCGCGAGCTTCGGCCGACGATCCTCGGCTTCGCGACCGGCAGCTGACGGCCCGTCCCACCGGGCCGTCATTCTCATCGGTCCAGCTCGACGGCATGCTCATCCCTGCAGCCGCCTCGCGTGGATGCGGAACCGCAGCGCGAGGCCGTCCTTCACCGCGATCGCGCCGCCGAGGAGCGCGTAGGGCGTGATACCGAAGTCTGTCTGCTTGAACGCGAGCTTGCCGGAGACGGCGATCGCCTCGTCGCCGGCCTCGACCTCGGCCGGGACCTGGAAGCTTCGCGTCTGGCCGTGAAGGGTAATCGCAACGGCGAGCGTCGGATTTTTCGCCTTGGCGTCGGCGCCCGTCACGGCGATGACCGCGTAAGGATACTTGTCCGCCTCGAGGACGTGGCCGAGCATGTTCGAGCGCGTGCCCTCGATGTCGGAATCGGTGGGCTGGGTGTCGAATCCCGCCTCCTTGCGCAGCCCGGGCTCGTCGACGACGAGGCGCGCGACGGCGACGTACAGGTCGGCGCGTCCCTCGCCGGGCGCGACCCAGCCGGTGACATCGTGACTCGCGACGACGTGGTCATGGCCGAGCCGCGCGAGCGAGCCGCCGCGGCGCACCTCGATAACCACGAGCGACGCCGCGGAATCGACGCGGTACACGGGCTGACCCGCCTTCAGCGCCTGCTGATAATGGCTTCCGGGGAATCCGGGTGGCGGCGCGACGGGCGCCTCGACGCGGAACAGCTCCGCGCACCCGGCGACCAGCGTCGCCGCCGCGGCGAGCGCAAGAAGGCGTCTCATCTCAGGCCTTCTTCAGCTTAACCTTGAACTTCACCTTCACCTCGGCGCCGATGGTGTCGGTCGCCTTCCATTCGCCCAGGCCGATGCCGAAATCGCCGCGCCTGAGCGTGAGCTCGCCTTCGATGGTCGCGCCGTCGCCCGAAGACGCCCAGGTGAAGGGCACCTCGACCGCCTGCTTCACGCCCTTCAGCGAAAGCGTCCCTCGCGCCGCGTAGCGGTTGCCCTCGACGCGCCGCAACTCGGTCGAGTGAAACTCGGCGCCGGGAAAACCGGCGTAGTCGAACCAGTCCTTGTTGCGGATCTCCTTGTTCACGTCCGGGATGCTCATGTCCGCGCTCGTCACCTTGACGGTGACGTGCAGGCTGCCGCCCGCGGGCTTTTCCGGATCGAAGGCAAGACGCGCGTCGAACTCCCTGAACACGCCAGGCGCCGGGTTCTTCTCGAAGGTGGCGACGAACTCGAGCCGGCTGCCCGCGGGATCCATTTTCCAATCCGCGGCGAGCACCGGAGAGGCGGCGAGGAAGGCGCAAAAGAGGAGGATCTTCATGAAGGGCTCCAGGGAAGCATGCGCGCGAGCACCGTATCCTTCTTCACGTAGTGGTGGCGCAGCGCGGCGCCGATATGCGCGACGAGCACCAGCGCAAGCAGGCTCACCAGCCAGCCGTGGATGGTCGCGAACTGGTCGGCGAGCCCCTTGTCGGGGGCCGCGACCGCCGGCAGCGGAATCGTCCAGAAGATCCTGAACGGAACGCCGCTCGCCGAGCTGATCACCCAGCCCGTCAGCGGCAGCGCGAGCATCAGCGTATACAGCAGGAAGTGCGAGACGCGCGCCCCTGCGCGCTCCCACGCAGGCATCTCCAGGGGCAGCGCGGGAACGCGGTGCGACAGGCGCCACGCGAGGCGCAGCGCGAGCAGCGCGAGGATGAGCATTCCCGTCGACTTGTGCCAGACGAAGAGATCGAGCTTCGTCGGCGACAGCCGCCAGCTCACGGCGAGGAGGCCGAGCGCGATCTGCGCGAAGATGAGCAGCGCCATCCCCCAGTGGAAGAGCTTCGCGGCGGCGCTCCAGGTATCGGGATCGTTGCGGAACATGGGCGGCGTATTCTAGCGGCTGAGGTCCAGGCTTGCGGTTGGCTGACTATGTCCCCTGGGCCCGGAGTCGTATCATAGGGCGGGGACAGGTCGCTACAGGGAAAAAAGCGATGGACCTCGAAGACACCCAAAACCTCACCATCTTCGCGCCCACCGAGAAGGGGAAGAAGGAGCTCAAGGCAGGGTCGACGAACCTTTCGGTCGTCGCGCTCGCGCTGATGGTGATGTTCGACGGGAAATCCCCGATGGCGGCGATCACGAAGCGCGTGCCGGGCGCGAAGCCGGGCGAGATCGGCAAGGCGGTGGAAGCCCTCCTCAAGGACAGGCTCATCGACGTCGTCAAGCCGGGAGCAACCACGGAGCACGACTTCGGCTCCTTCTTCGAGGTGCCGATCGAGGCGATGCCCGACAGCGTCTCGGCGCAGTTCCGCGACGAGGCGGAAAGAGGCCTGCAATCGCTCGACCGCACGGGCTACTACATCGGCGTCGCGAGGCAGGCGGCGGCGACGAAGCCTCCGAACAACGGCGCGAGGTACGCCGTCCTCATGATCGAGGACAACGCGCCGTTCATCACCGCGGTCAAGATGCTGCTCAAGCTCGAAGGCTACGAGGTGCGCGTCGCCACGAACCGCGACGAGATCGTGGCCGCGCTGAGGGGCGCGCCCCTGCCCGACGCCATCCTGCTGGACGTCAACCTGCCCGGCACCGACGGCTTCTCCATCCTCGCGCGCGTTCGCCAGCATCCCGCGCTCAAGGCCATCCCGGTAATCATGCTTACCGCGCAGGCGAGCCGCGGAGACGTCCTTCGCGGACTGTCTGGCGGAGCCGACGGCTACATCACCAAGCCCTTCGAGCACGAGGCGCTGATGAAGAGCCTGCGCGCCGTTCTCGGCGTGAGCGATCAGCCCGCAAGGAAATCCTAGGCGTGCAGCAGCAGTAGCCCCGCGAGCTCCTGTGGCACCAGGACCATCGAGTCGTGCCCGGTCTTCAGCTCGTGGAAGCGCCACGCGGGATCGTTTCGGTATTTCGCCGCGAACTGGTCGAAGGTGCCGGTCGCCGGCGCCGAGCAATAGATGAACGTCTTGGGCAGCGCGGCGGCCGACGAGTTCGTCCGCCGCAGGTTTTCAGTGAAGCAGCGATAGGGGTGAGGCCGCTCGCGCTGTCGGGCGAAGGCGACATCCCCGGGCGCGACGACGCCCCACAGCGACGCCGGCGGCGGATCGACATATCCGGTGCGCTCGCCCTGCTCCCGGAACGCCGCCGCGCGCTCGGGCACGACGTAGTCGAGCGCGCAGCGGCCGTCCTCGGGAACGAAAGCATCGAGATAGACGAGGCGGCGGATGCGCTCCGGCGCGCGCTCGGCCGCGCCGGTCACGACCATGCCGCCGTAGCTGTGGCCGACGAGCACGATATCGCGCAGGTCCTCCATTTCGAGGACCGCGACGACGTCCTGGACCTGCACGCCGAGGTCGATGTCCGGGGTCGCGAGATGCGCGCGCTCGCCCAGTCCCGTGAGCGTGGGCGTAAACACCTCGTGCCCCGCGCGCCGCAGCAGCGGCGCGACGAAGCGCCACTTCCAGCCGCCGGACCAGGCGCCGTGCACGAGAACGAAGGTCGTCATGAGCGTCAGCGCTTCGGCGCGAGCAAGCCGAACATCGCGCCCTGCGGGTCGATGCATTGCGCGATCCACTGCCCCGTCGGGACCCGTACCGGCTCGAGCGCGATCCTGCCGCCTGCGCTCCTGACGCGCGCGACCGCGTCGTCGATCGCCTCGGCGTTGAAGTAGTACAGCCAGAAGGCCCACGGCGCCTCGGGCACCTTGGTCATGATGCCGCCGACCGGGCCGCCGCCGGTCGAGAAGGTCTGGTAGACGCCCGCCTTGCCCATGTCGATCGCGTCGGCCTTCTTCCAGCCGAAGAGGCCGGAGTAGAACGCAAACGCGGCCTTGCCGTCGCCCGCCTGCAGCTCGCGCCAGCCGACGTGTCCAGGCGCGTCCGGCGCGGGCTGCGGCGGCCCTTCGGCGCTGTTTCCCTTCATGATGATGAACACCGCGCCGTGCGGGTCCGCGACCACCGCGTAACGCCCCACGCCCGGAATGTCCTCGGGCCCGCGGTGCAGCCTGCCGCCCGCCTTCTTCACGCGCGCCGCGTAGCCGTCGACGTCGTCCACGGCGATGTAGCCGGTCCAGCAGGGCGGAACGTCCTTCTTCTTCGCCTCGTCCGGAATCGGCATCAGTCCGCCGACGTCCACCGACCCGGCCGAGAAAAGCGTGTACGGGCGCCCGCCCGCTCCCGCGTCCTTCGCGCTCCACCCGAATGCCTTCCGGTAGAAGGACTCGGCCGCTCGGGTGTCGGTGGTCATCACGTCGTACCAGATGAATTTGCCGTGGTATTGCGACATGGCGTCAGCCTCCTCGAAGGGTCTTCATCCACGCGAGCAGCGCTTCGGCCACCGCCCGCGGCTGCTCGGGGACGAGCGCGTGGCCCGCGCCGCGGACGAGCGCGACGGTCACGCGCTCGCCCAGCTCCTCGCGCAGCTCGTTCGCCGTCTCTCGCGGCCGGAAGCGGTCGAACTCCGCCTGGAGGTCGAGGAGCGGCGCGCTCCCCGCACCCCACCACGCCGCCTGCGGCGTCGCAAGGCCCGCCGCGCGCTGGCTCGCGTTCACCTCTGGGTGGAAGCCCTCCAGCCACTCGCTCGCGTCGTGGCCCGGCGCGAAAAAAGCGTAGCGCAGGTACCTCAGCCGCTCCGCGTCGGAAAGCGAGGTGTCGGCGCACTTCGTCACCGCCTCGGCGAGATCCTTCGGATAGGTCTTGGCGGCGGCGGCGAGGATGGCGACGCCGCGAACGAGCGCGGGGTGATCGGCCGCCGTCATGCGCGCGACCCAGTTGCCGAAGGCGTGCCCGGCGACGACCGCGGGGCCGCCCTCGCGAGCGATGACCGCCGCCACGTCGCGCGCGAGGTCGTGCAGCGTGAGCCCCTCGAGCGGCCCCCGGCTCCGCCCTATCCCGCGCGGCTGCGGGCGCAGCACGCGGTAGCCGGATGCAGCCAGCTCGCGCGCGAGCCCGTCGTAGTCCTCGGCGCCCCGTCCGCGCGAAGGCAGGACTACGACGAGCGGGCCCTTGCCCTCCGCGATCGCCTCGATCCGCGCGTCGCCCGCCTCGACCAGATGGGACATCGCCGCATGATACGCACGGGCAAAAAAAAAGGGGCGCCGAGGAGCCCCTTCCCAGCTCGACTCGGCGCCCTACCGGCTCGCCAAGCCCTCCCTCAGAGTCCGGCTTGCGAGTGCCAGGTCCGGTCGCGGAGCAGGCACTTCAGGGACAGCATGCCGCCCCACGCGAGAAAAGCCACGACAGCAATATGGATCACAAGAGTCAGCAGATTCGTCATGTTCGCCTCCCTAGTAGTACATCACCGGTTCCGGAACGATCTCCCTGGCCTGGTTCTCGATCCGGGCCGGAAGGTAGTCGCTCACGGCGATGGCGGCTGCGGCCGATTCCTCGGTGCCCGCCTGCGCCGGCATCAGCAGGATGGCGACCGCGCAGATCACGACCGCCAGCAGCGTCAGCGTGAACATGCCGGGCTTCGTTTCGCGGTTGCTCATGTTGGGTCTCCTCTCGCTTCGCGGACCGGCGGAAATCGCCCGTCCGATGGAGACCACTCTAGGATTGCGGCTTCAGGGAATCCCCGCCGTCCGGCACTGAGGGGTTGTGCCGCAAGCCACAAACGGCCGCGGCGCGCGAAGCCCGTCACGGCGGTTTTGTGCCAAACGCACAAAACCCCGGGAAGCGGAGGAAGCCGGGTCTTACCAGTGCGCCGGGAGGCGCTTGTGGACGCGGATCTGCTTGGCGTCGACCGAGATGTAGCCGCCCGCTGTGAGGTCCTTGACGATGCGGTTCACCATCTCGCGCGAGCCGCCGATGCGCTCGGCGATGTCCGACTGGGTCAGGCGCTCGGGGACGATGCGCGCACCGTCCTGATCGACCGCGCTCTCGTCGATGAACTTGGCGAAGCGTCCGTAGACGTCCTTGAGCGCCAGGTCGCGGACCTGCTTGACGAGGCTCCGCGTCTTGGCGATCAGCATGTGGATCAGGTGGCGCGCGAACAGGGGGTTCTTCGCGAGGAGCTGCTCGATCTCGCTCATCGGGATAACGAAGCAGCGGCAGGGCTCGAGCGCCATCACCGACGCCGAGCGCGGGCCCCCGTCGAGCACGAGCTCGCCGAAGTAGCTGCCCTCGCGCATGGTGGAGAGCACCACTTCCTTGCCGTCCTCGTCGCTCACGTAGACCTTGACGCGCCCGGCAAGCAGGACATAGAGCGAGTCGGTCTCGTCGCCCTCGGTGATGATCACCGCGTTCTTGGGGTAGGAGCGCGCCGTGCCGTGCGGGGCGAGGTCCTTGAGCGCGTCCTCGCCCAGGGTGGCGAGCGGTCCGATGCCCATCGATACGGCCTGTGACAGCGACATGGGACCCCCCAGGAGTGCTTGAGGCTGAATTCTGGCACGGCCCGCGCCGCTTGTGCAGAGGCTTCGTCCGGGCGCAACATGACGGCTCCTCCAGGGGGAGAAAACGCATGAAACGCCTCGCTACCGCATCCCTTTTGCTTTTCGCCGCCGCCCAGGCCGGCGCGCAGACGCTGGACGACCTGAAGAACGACGGCAAGAACACCGACAACATCCTCACCTACGGGATGGGCTACTCGCAGCAGCGCTACAGCTCGCTCTCCCAAGTCAACAAGACGACGGTCAAGCGCCTCGTGCCGGTGTGGAACCTGAGCCTGGACAACAACTGGGGCGAGCAGGCGCAGCCCATCGTCTGGAACGGCGTCATGTACGTCACCAACGCCAGGGCGACGGTCGCCATCGACGTCGCCACCGGCAAGCAGATCTGGAAGCAGACGCTCGACTGGCCTGCGGACACGCCTCGCGTGGTCTGTTGCGGCGTATCCAACAAGGGCGCGGCGATCTACAACGGCAAGGTCTACCGCACCACGCTCGACGCCCACGTGGTGGCGTACGACGCGAAGACGGGCAAGGAGATCTGGAAGTCGAAGGCCGCCGAGTGGAAGGACGGCTATTCGCTCACCGTCGCGCCCCTCATCGCGAACGGCGTGCTCATCACCGGCATTTCCGGCGCCGAGTACGGGATCCGCGGCTTCATCGACGGCTGGGACCCGGAGACCGGCAAGCAGCTGTGGCGCCGCTACACCATCCCGGCGCGCGGCGAGAAGGGCAACGAGACCTGGCCGCAGAACAACAACGCCTGGGAGACCGGCGGCGGCTCGGCCTGGATCACCGGCTCCTACGATCCCGCGCTCGACCTCGTCTACTGGGGCATCGGCAACCCCGCGCCCTGGGCCTCGCAGAGCCGCCCGGGCGACAACCTGTACACCTCGTCTGTGCTCGCGCTGCGCCCGAAGACCGGCGAGATCGCCTGGCATTACCAGTTCACGCCCAACGACGCCTACGACTACGACGCCTGCTGGGAGCTCATCCTCGCCGACCTGAACGTGCAGGGCAAGCCGCGCAAGGTGGCGATGCAGCTCAACCGCAACGGCTTCCTCTACGTGCTCGACCGCAGCAACGGGCAGCTGCTGTCGGCGAAGGCCTACGAGAAGGTCAACTGGGCGAGCGGCGTCGACATGAAGACCGGGCGCCCGGTCGAGACCGATATCGCGAAGAGCATCCGCGACATGAAGGCCACCGAGCACTGGCCCTCCACCCGCGGCGCGAAGAACTGGGAGCACGCCGCCTTCAGCCCGCAGACCGGCCTGCTCTACGCGAACACGCTGCACGAGGGGCGCATGTACAAGCACCTCGAGACCAAGCCCTACAAGGCCGGCGAGCGCTACATGTTCATCGAGAACCTGCCGCTGCCGCGCGCCGCCGGCGAGCCGGTCGGGCACATGGAGGCGATCGACCCCCTGACCGCCGAGAAGAAGTGGCGGGTGCCGCTCACCGACTTCCAGAGCTGGTCGGCGATGCTCGCCACCGGCGGCGGCCTCGTGTTCACCGGGCGGGAAACGGGCGAGTTCATCGCGCTCGACGCCGACACCGGGAAGCGGCTGTGGCAGTTCCAGACCGGCTCCGGCATCAACGCCATGCCGGTCACCTTCACGCAGGGCGGCCGGCAGTACGTCACCGTGCTCTCCGGCATCGGCGGCCTCTACTGGAACATCGCCCGCGAGCAGCTCAAGGACAAGGTGCCGCCGGGCGGCTCCGTGTGGACCTTCGCGCTGATGCCGGATTGAAGCGCTTTCTGATCGCCCTGGCGCTCGCCTGGTCCCCGGCGATTGCGCAGGACGCGCAGAAGCTGAAGGCGGGCGCGGAGATCTACGAGCGCAACTGCTCGCCCTGCCACGGCGCGCGCATGATGGACCCGCAGGGCGCGGCCGACCTGCGCAAGTTCCCGCACGACCAGCACGACCGCTTCGTCGACTTGGTGACGAAGGGCAAGAACCAGATGCCGCCCTGGGGCGGCCTCTTGAAGCCCGAGGACGTCGAGGCGCTCTGGACCTACGTGGTCAACGCGGACGCCATCTACGGTCACTGAACCCGTTCACTGAACGACGACGCCCCACGGCAGCTTGCCCACCGGGATGTCGGCGATCTTCGCGTTCTTCTGCGTGTCGATGACCGACACCACCCCCGAGCGTCCGCACGCGACGTAGAGCTTGCGCCCGTCGGGCGTGAGCGCCATGTTCCAGGGACGCTGGCCCACCGGGATCGTCGCGACGATGGCGTTCGTCGCCGTGTCGAGCACCGACACCGACGCGTCGCCGCCGTTCGAGATGTACACGCGCCCGCCGTCCGGGTGCACGGCGATGCCGTTCGAGCGCTTGCCGGCCGGGATCTTCGCGAGCACGGCGTGCGCCCTGGCGTCGATGACGAACACCGTGTCGGCGTTCTCCGCAGCGACGTAGGCGCGGCTGCCGTCGGGCAGGAAGCCGATGCCGCGCGGCCGCTCGCCCACCTTGATCTGGCCGACCTGCGCGCGCTTCTCGACGTCGATCACCTCGATGGTGTCGCCATCTTCGGAGCTCGCATACACGGTCCTGCCGTCCGGGCTGAACTCCGCGTGCTCCGGGTTCTGTCCCTTGACCTTCACGGTGAAGGCTTCCTTGCGCGCCGCGGTGTCGATGAAGGTCACGCTGTTCGACTGCTCGCTCGCCGCGACGATCCAGCGGCCGTCCCACGAGCGCCCCACGCCCTCCGGGGAGACGCCGAGCGCGATCGCGCCCGAGGGCTTGCGCTCCTTCAGGTCGATCAGCACGAGGCGGTTGCCGGGCTGGTCGCTGACGTAGAGCCAGCCGCCGGCCGCGGCCGCGCCGCGCGGCTTGCCGCCCGTCTCCAGCGTGGCGACGACGGCGTCGCTGGCGGTGTCGACGACGCTCACCGAGCCCGAGCCCTCGTTAGAGACGTAGGCGAAGGGCGCGGCGAGCGCGACGGACGGAAAGAGCAGAAAGGGCGCGAGCTTGTTCATGAGGGCATCATCCTGCGGAAGATCCCGTAGCGGGAAAAGAAGAGGTGCCTGAGCGCGGCGCCGACGTGGACGGCGATCAGCGCGACGAACACGAACGAGGTGGTGACGTGCAGCGCGTTGAACACCGCGTAGATCGAGCGGTCGTCCGGGCCCCAGGGGGGCAGCAGCACGGCGTTGAAGAGCTTGACTCCGAACTTGCTGAAATTCGACGCGGTGTAGCCGGCGACCGGCATGACGATCATGCAGGCGTAGAGCAGCGCGTGGCTCACGCGCGCGGCGCTCTGCTCCCAGGCCGGCATCGAGGCGGGAAACGGCGGCGGCTTGTGCGTGAGGCGCCAGGCGAGGCGCACGAGAATCAGCAGGCCGATCGCCAGGCCGGTGGACTTGTGCAGGTTCACGAACACGGTGCGCTCGGGCGTGAGGCGCGGGACGGTCTGGAGATACCAGCCGAACGCGATCTGGCCCAGGACGGCGAGCGCGATCACCCAGTGCAGCACCATCGCCGTGCGGGAATAGCGGTCTTCCACGAGGCTAATGGTAGCGCACGCCGATCCACGCGCCGAACGGGGCGCCTGGCGACAGGAACAGCTCGCTCGCCGCCGCGTTGGCGTCGAAAGTCCGGCCCGGCCCGTTGAAGAAGTTTCTGCCCAGGAGCCCCACGGTCTCGTACTGGGTGTTGAAGACGTTGTCGACCTCGGCAAACAGCTCCCACCCGCGCGCGAATCGCCAGTGCGCGTCGAGGTTGAACACCGTGTAGCCGGCGACCTTGCCGCGGCTGTCCTGATTGTTCTCGTTGCCGCGCGCAAGCTGGCTCCCCGCGGCGATCATGCCGGCGCCGAGGTCCACGGCGTCCGCTGCGCGCCAGGCGGCGCGCAGCTTGAAGACGTTCTGCGGGATGCCGGAAATGCGATCGCCCGGGCTCACCTCGATGTCACCGTTCGCGTCGGCGGCGGCGTTGTTCGGGCTGTGCTCGGTGAAGCTGCTGCGGAAGCGCGCGTCGATGTACGCGTAGCTCGCGGACACGCTCACGCGGCCCGCGGTTCCATTCGCTCCCAGCTCGACGCCGCGGCGGCGAGTGGTCCCGACATTCTGGAAGAAGCCCGTGTTCGGCGCGCCCGCCGAGGCGCTCACGAACAGGATGTCGTCCGTGAGCGTCGTCTGGTAGGCGGTCGCGCGCCAGCTCGCGTTCGGCGAGATTCTGCCGCGCAGCCCCGCCTCGATCGTCCTGCCGATCACGGGCTTGAGCGGCGGGTCGGCGAGGAAAGCGTTCGGCAGGGCGCAGGGCGCCGAGGGGTTCGCGCAGGTCAGCTCGACCGGCGTCGGGATGCGCATGCCCTCGTTGTAGTTCGCGTAGGCGGTGAGCGAGTCGCTCGTCTTCCAGGTGGCGCCCGCTGCCGGGTTGAAGCGGCTGAAGCGGCTGTCGCCGTCGAGCGCGGGGTTGGTGCCGCTCGTGTCGCGGATCTGCACCAGCGCGCGGTTGTAGCGCCCCGCGACCGTGACGTCCACCTGCGGCGTCACCGAGAGGGTGTCGGTGACGTAGAGCGCCTGGTAGCTGTTGCTGACCCGCGCCTGCGTGACGGGGCTGAAACCGCCGGCAGGGATGTTCGAGCGGTCGTTCGCGAAATTCGCCTCCTGCCGGCTCTCGCTGAAATCGGTGCGGCCCGCGTCGATCCCGGCGCCGAGCGTCAGCCGATTCCTCATGGCTCCGGCGTCGCCGAGATAGCTGTATTGCAGGCCGACGCCCCAGCTCGAGGTGGCGACGTCGTCCTGGATGTTCTGCCCCTGCGTATTGCCGGGCGCGATCGGCTGCACCGGATCGAAATCGTCGTTGACGTTCGTGCTGAACGTGCTGCTCTTGAGGCTGCGGCTGTAGGCGCCGGCCTCGAGCACCTGCTGCCCGGAAAAGTAGCGCCTGCCGACGAGGTTGACGAACGAGAGGTCGTTCCTGAAGGTGTCGGGGAAGGTGTAGGCGATCGAGCGCCGCTCCTCCAGGAACGAGACCGGAACGCTTTGCGCGCCGTTCAGCACGTTGCTCGCACCGGTGTAGGAGAGGTCGAGGCTCGTGTCGCCGCTTCGGTAGCTGAGCTTCGCGAAACCCTGCCTGACCAGGCTCGCGCTCTGGTCGCGCCAGCCGGTCTCGTCGAAGAGGTTGCCGGCGA